>Ga0207711_10001240_pt1 | contig 24199 bp, 18 predicted proteins | sample KBSS34metaG_FD_184401 | JGI IMG/M metagenome (GOLD analysis project Ga0207711, IMG submission 184401) | Switchgrass rhizosphere microbial communities from Kellogg Biological Station, Michigan, USA - KBS S3-4 metaG (SPAdes) (version 2) | ecosystem: Host-associated > Plants > Roots > Rhizosphere...
CAAGTCTCTGGATAACTCCTCGGGCTTCAGCGACCCCATCAACCCCTACAATCCCAACAATAGCCGTGCGCTTTCGCAGTTCGACATCACGCACAACTTCGTCTTCAGCTACGGCTATGAGTTTCCATTCTTCAGGAACGACCACGGCTTCAAGGGAAAAGCGTTCGGCGGTTGGAGCCTCTCTGGAATCACGCGCTTTGCCACAGGCTTCCCGGTTACGCTGAGTGAGAGCGACGATGCCTCCCTGTGCGGATGCAACGGCGCGGATGTTCCAAACTACAACGGCCAGGGGATCCACTACTTCGACCCGCGCGGTCCGGGGAACCAGCTCTTCGATCCCTCTCCGTTCTCTCCTGAAACTATCGGTGTCTTAGGCAATTCGAACCGACGCTTCTTCCACGGCCCTGGATTTAACAACTGGGACATGGCGTTGCGGAAGAACACTATGATCGGCGAAAGAGTGGCATTGGAGTTTCGCGCCGAATTCTTCAATATCTTCAATCATGCCCAGTTCGAGAACCCTGATGGCGACGTGGTCGGGAGCAATTTTGGCCAGGTCACCAGCGCCCGGGATCCTCGTATCGGGCAATTCGCGCTGAAGTTTTCTTTCTGAGGCATTCGATCCTGTAGTTGTTCGAGGGCACGGGCTTCGGCTCGTGCCCTTTTTTGTTCGGCAAAGCGCGCTCACGGTTTTGATTCTCAATTCGCGCTCGTCTATTCTGGGATCATCATCCCGTGGTCAACGGCGGCAGGCCAGGGCTTGCGAACAGCGAGGTCAGAAGATGGCCAACATTTCCCGATTAAATGTGAACGGCAGCGTGCACGCCATTGAAGCCGATGAGAAGGCCAGCCTGCTGAGCGTGCTTCGCGACCAATTGGATCTCACCGGCACCAAGTACGGATGTGGCGAAGGCGCGTGCGGGGCCTGCACGGTCCTGATCGATGGCCAGTGGCGCCGGTCGTGCGTCACTCCCGTTGGCGCCGTGGGCGAGAAGAAGATCACCACCATTGAAGGCCTGGCCGAGGGCGATCGCCTGCATCTTTTGCAGCAGGCCTTCCTCGACGTAGCTGCCATGCAGTGCGCGTATTGCACCTCCGGGATGATCATGACCGCGGTGGCGCTTTTGAAAGCGAAGCCGAATCCTTCCGAAGCTGAGATTGTCGAGTACATGGAAGGCAACGTTTGCCGCTGCGGCACCTACCCGCGCATTGTGGCCGCGATCGCGAAAGGGGCAAAAGCTCTCAGAGATTCAGGCGCGGCGAAGGAGACAGGGCGATGAGCGCAAGCGTGAAATCTTCCCACACGCTCGAACCGGAACGTTACGAGCTGGCCGCGCCGCCCGCCTACTGCTTCGAAGTGGACCGGCGCGGCTTCTTCAAATTTCTCGGCGCCGGCATTCTGGTGGTTTGCGTTTTGAAAGATGCCGCGGTCGCGCAGGAGTCCGGCGGCCGGTCCCGGGGCGAGGCCCTTCCTGCGGCGATCGGGGCCTGGATGCACATCGGCGAAGATGGACACGTCACCGCCTTCACCGGAAAAGTGGAGGTGGGGCAGAACATCCGCACATCCCTGACCCAGGCGGTTGCGGAAGAATTGCGGGTTCCGACCAGCCAGATCGGAATGGTCATGGGCGATACCAAACTCACTCCTTTTGATATGGGGACGTTTGGCAGCCGCACCACCCCCACCATGAATCTGCAGCTGAGGAAGGTTGCTGCGGCCGCCCGGGAAGTGCTGATTGGCCTGGCTGCGCGGCAATGGCAGGTGGAACGACAGCAGTTGGTTGCCGCTGACGGCAGGGTTGCTGATCCGGCGACGAAACGTTCCCTCGATTACGCAGCGCTTGCGAAGGGCCAGCAACTCTCGGAGACAGTGGCGGCTGACAGCTCTCTAATTCCTGCCGCGCAGTGGACGGTTGCAGGGCAGTCCCTGCCCAGAGTGGATGGGCGGGACTTTGTTACGGGCAAGCATCGCTTTCCGTCGGACCAGAAGTTGCCCGGCATGCTGCATGGGAAAATTTTGCGGCCGGCGGCCTTTGAAGCGTCTCTGGCGTCGCTGGACACAAAAAAAGCTGAGCTGATCCTCGGCGTGACCGTGGTCCGCGACGGCAACTTTGTGGGCGTGACCGCGCCGACCGTCGAAACCGCGTCTCGTGCGGCCGCCGCCATTAAAGCGCAATGGAAGTCGGAGCCGCAACCTTCAGACAAGGAGTTGTTCGATTATCTGAAGAGAAATCCGGACGAAGAGCATGATTCCGAGGAAGCCGTTTTCGATTCGGGTTCGGTAGCGCAAGCCCTGGCGGTTGCCGACCATCACTTGCAACAGACCTACACCGTTTCGTACATCGCCCATGTTCCACTCGAACCGCGTGCGGCGGTGGCGCAATGGAGCGGCGACGACTTGACCGTGTGGACGGGCACGCAGCGGCCGTTCGGGGTGCGCGGCGAACTTGCCGAGGCCTTCCGCATTCCGGAGGACAAAGTGCGCGTTCTGATGCCGGACATGGGTTCGGGCTACGGTGGAAAGCACACCGGGGAAGCAGCGATTGAGGCGGCGCGACTGGCGCGGGCAGCGAAGCGCCCGGTGAAACTGGTATGGACCCGCGAAGAGGAATTCAGCTGGGCATACTTTCGTCCGGCGGGCGTGATGGAGGTGACCGGCGGAGTCCAAAAAGATGGCGCGTTAACCGCGTGGGAATTCCATAACTACAATTCGGGGACAGCGGGCATAAAAACGTTCTATGAGATTCCGAACCAGAGCATCCGCTTTCATCGCACCCGCTCGCCCCTGCGCCAGGGATCGTATCGCGCGCTGGCCGCCACAGCCAATCACTTTGCGCGCGAATCGTTCATGGACGAACTGGCCCACTCGGTAAAAATGGATCCGCTCGAATTCCGCCTGAAGAACCTGAAGAACGAACGCCTGCGCGCTGTGTTCGAAGCGGCCGCCAGGAAATTCGGCTGGGGGCGAGCAAAATCCGCTGCCGGCCAGGGTTTTGGCATGGGCGGGGGATACGAAAAGCTGGGGAACGTCGCGACCTGTGCTGAAGTTGCGGTGGACCGGAAGTCCGGCAGGGTGAAGGTGGTGCGGGTGGTCACGGCCTTCGAGTGCGGGGCCATCGTCAACCCAGACAACCTGCGCAATCAGATTGAGGGCTCGAACATCATGGGGCTGGGCGGCGCGCTCTTCGAGGCGATTGAATTCGAAAACGGTCGCATCCTGAACGGACGCTTGTCGCGATACCGCGTTCCCCGTTTCAGCGATGTGCCTGTGCTCGAGACCGTTCTGCTCGATCGCAAAGACCTTCCGTCGGCGGGTGCAGGCGAGTGTCCGATGGTGGGCCTGGCGCCGGCGGTCGGCAACGCGATTTTCGACGCGACGGGAGTGCGCCTGCGCTCGCTGCCCATGGTCCCTGCAGGCCTGAAGATCAGCTAGCGGGATGGACTAATCTTTGTCCAGATACTCGCCGGGGACATCATCCTCCGGCACTTCGTGGGTGTGGACTTCTTCTTCGTCAGCGTTTCCGGCGTCGGTGACGCCCTGCACCACGTCAGCCTCGAACGCATTTCCTTCTTCGATCAGTTCGTTCACACTCTCGGAGTCCACATCTTCGACTCTGGACAAACCTTGCAAGTCTCCCGATTGACCGGCCGAGCCCGGGCCCGAAGCTCCCCGCCGGAAGGTCACAGGATAGGAGCTTTCGCTTTTGCGCCGCACTTTTTTCTTGGGTGCCGCTGCCTTTTTTCGGGTGGTTGTGGCCTTGCCTGCGGCCTTTCTTTTCGCTGTTTTTTTCGCCGGCGCCTTCTTCGTCGCTAGTTTTTTTCTGGCCAGTTTCTTCTTGGGCGCTGTCTTCTTCCGCTTGGTCTGCTTCTTCTTGGATTTCTTTCTGGTAGCCATACGCGCAGTTTACCACCGGTGGGTCATGCATGGCTTTTCGTAGGTTCGGGAAGCTATTTGATCTCGGTCCAGGGGTGTGCCTGGTTCAAGGCGCATTTCGCGACGGCCTTTTCGTCGAATTCAAAGCCCAGGCCGGGAGTCTGAGGCAGCATCAACTCTCCATCCTGGACTTCCAACTGACGGTTGATCAGCTTGCGAAAATTCAAGACCTGGTCGTCGGGGAAAAACTCGACATAGCGCGCGTTGGGTGTGGACGCCACCAGGTGCACATGCAGATCGTGCAGCCAGTGCGGGCATAGAGTCACGTCGTAGCTGGCCGCCGTCTGCGCGATCCGGCGCCATTCGGAGATTCCGCCGCAGACAGCGGCGTCCGCCTGCAGGATTTCAGCCGCGCGCTTTTCCAGGATTTCCCTGAAGCGCCACCGCCCAGCTTCGATTTCGCCAGTGGCGACTGTAATATCGACGGAAGCGGCCAGCCTGGCGTGATTCTCAATGTCATCCGGACTGAAAGGCTCCTCGACCCAATAGATGTCGTACTTCTCAAAGCGCCTGCAGTAGAGCAGCGCCGTGGGCAGGTCCGACCAGGCGTTGTTCACATCCAGCATCAGGAGCACGTCGGGGCCAATCGCTTCCCGCGCGGCGCGGACTCGCTCTTCTTCCTGCGCGGGAGTGAGACGTCCTGCTTTCATTTTTACCGCGCGGAAGCCCTGGCGCACATAGCCGGCCATTTCCTCGCCTAAATTCCGTGGAGTTTTGCCTTCCAGATAGTATCCGCCACTGGCGTAGGCCGGCACCTTCTCTGTCGTCCAGCAGCCCAGATAGCGGTAGAGCGGTAGTTGCGCGGCCCGGGCATTCAAGTCCCACAAAGCGACATCGAGGATGCTGAGCGCGCGCATCACGGTGCCGGCGCGTCCGTGGAGGATGGTTTCGCGATACATCTCTTCCCACAATCCCTCCACGCGATGGCTCTCCTGGCCCAGCAGCATGGGAGCGAAGAGTTCTTCGATCGCAACCTGGGCTATGTTTCCTCCGGCAGTGCCGGCATAACAAAACCCAATGCCCTCGACGCCGTCCGTTGACCGGATTTTTACCAGGCAGTATTCTCGCGCTCTTACGGTGCGGGTGGCGAATGACGTGACCCGGTCGAGCGGCACTCGAACTACGCAAACCGAGACTGAGCTGATGCGAACCATCGCAGCCTTTCCGTAGCAGTTGAAGGATTCAACCGGAGGGGGAGATTATCGCCCGAAAGCCCGCGCTTCGTCACGCGTGGTTGATCGCGGGATATGGCCCGGATTAGGCTATGCTGCCCAGGCGGTGATTTCTGGACGCGCACGGGAAAGGACCAGGGATGGACCTTACGAACGTTTCCAAGCAGCGCCGCTGGGGCATCGTCGGCCTGCTATTTACCGCGTCGCTCATCAACTATCTCGACCGCGCTGCAATCTCTTTTGCGCTGCCGCTGATCTCCAGGGATTTCCATCTGACGCCGGAGACCAAGGGCCTGCTGCTGTCTTCCTTTTTCTGGTCGTACGCGCTCATGCAGATTCCCATTGGGTGGTGTGCTGACCGCTTCAATTTGCGCTGGCTCTATGCCGGAGCCTTCGCGCTCTGGTCGCTGGCGCAGGGGCTAACCGGCCTGGCGGAAAGTCTCGCCGTCCTCATCGGGTTCCGTATTCTTCTCGGTGTCGGAGAATCCATCTACCTTCCCGGTGGAACAAAAATCGTCAGCGTGCTGTTCCCGCCTGAAGAACGTGGACTGCCTTCGGGACTTTTTGATTTTGGCACGCGCACCGGTTTGGTGCTCGAGGGCATCCTGGTTCCGTGGCTGTTAGTGCGCAATGGATGGCGTCACACATTTCTCCTTTTAGGTTTTGCGGGTCTGCTCTGGATTATTCCCTGGCTCTGGATTTTTCCCCGCCGTATGCGTGCGGCGGAAGGGAGCGCGATCTCATCGCCACCCGTGGTGCGCGCCCGGATGCAGTGGAGCGCGTTGCTCAATCGCAACCTGCTGGGTATTTGCCTGGGATTTTTTTGCTTTGACTACTACTGGTACGTGCTGGTTACGTGGCTGCCCGACTATCTCGTGACCGTCCGCCACCTCAGCATCGTGCAGGCCGGCTTCTACGCTTCACTGGCGTTCTTTACCTTCGGAGTTTCCGAACCGCTGGGAGGCTGGCTGGCCGATATCCTCATCCGTCGCGGCTGGGATGAAACCCGGACACGGAAAGGAATCGTGACCGTCGCATTCCTCATGGGCCTGTTGATGGTCGCAGCCATGCGGACCTCGACTACTTCGATCGCGATCGGGTGCCTGATCGGGGCCTCGCTGGTCGGACTGGCTACCGGCAATCTGCTGGTGATCCTGCAATGCTGCGCTCCATTCGAAAGAGTCGGCATATGGACCGGCGCGGAGAATTTTGCCGGCAACCTCGCCGGAATCGTCGCGCCGCTGGCGGTGGGATTTCTGATCAAGCGCAACGGTTCGTATGTCCCGGGTTTTGAGCTGGGCGTGATCGTTCTTCTGACGGGATTGCTGGCTTATTGGTTTATTGTCGGCGAGTTGAAGCCGAGGCCTTCGTAAGTCGTCATTAAGAGCTCACGCATTTCGTAAAGCAAGTGTCATCCCGAGCGCGGCTCGAGCCGCGCTGGCGCGGTGAGAGCAAGTCGAGGGACCCCCTACTTCGCCGGAGATTCATCCGCTAATAGGGGTCCTTCGACTCCGCGACAGGTTTCGCGAGCGAAACTTATCGCTCCGCTCAGGAGGACAGGGAATGGGACAAATGATGCCGAAGTCTATCCATTCAGATAGGGATTACCGCAATATCTTTCACTTATCGGCACCCGTCCGACGGAAAAGCGACGCAGGTTGTGCCCGCGGATACCCAGATGCAGGTTTTTCTTGACCCAGCGACCGCTCACTTATATTGTCGCGTGCCGTAGGTCGTCCCCTGGCCGAGACGGTCTAGGTTGAGCTGAACGAGCTCGAAGGATGTTTACCGTGTCTCTTCGTCGCCTGCTTGCAATTGCTTCGTATACCCTTTTGATTGTCTTGGTGGTATCTGCCTTCCGCTCGCCGACGGTGAGCGCCGGGTTCCAGCCCGTCTCACCCGAAGAATTGAAGATGACCAGGGAGCCGCTGGCGCCCGGGGCGGCGGCAATCGTTCTGTTCCGCCAGGTGGACCGGGACGATACCGGCCGCACCGCCCACGAGAATGATTATTTCCGCGTCAAGATATTAACGGAAGAAGGACGGAAGTACGCCGACATCGAAATTCCCTACTTCAAGGACCGGGGCAGCGTCACCGCCATCCGGGCGCGGACCATCCGGCCTGACGGTTCCATCGCTGATTTCGACGGAAAGGTTTTTGACAAATCGATTGCCAAGGCCAAAGGGCTGAAGTACCTGGCAAAAACCTTTACTCTGCCCGAGGTTCAGGTGGGCAGCATCATCGAGTATTACTACACCATCGACCTGGCCGAAAACTTCGTCTTCGACTCGCACTGGATTCTCAGCAATGAGCTGTTCACGAAGAGCGCCAAGTTCTCCCTGAAGCCCTACCACTCCGACTACGGTCCCATGGGGGTTCGCTGGAGCTGGCAGGGCCTGCCTCCGGGCACGGTTCCGCCGGCCGAGGGCGCGGACCATGTGGTCCGGCTGGAGGCAAGCAATATTCCCGCCTTCCAGACGGAAGACTTCATGCCGCCGGAGAATGAGTTGAAGTCGCGGGTTGACTTTACCTACAGCGAAGATCAGTTTGAGTCGGATCCGGCGGTGTTCTGGAAGAAAACCGGCAAGAGACTCAACGATCAGCTGGAGAGTTTTATAGGCAAGCGCAAGGCTATGGAACAGGCTGTGGCCCAGATCGTTTCGCCCAGCGATGCGCCGGACGTGAAATTGCAGAAGATTTACGCCCGGGTACAGCAGTTGCGCAACACCTCCTACGAAGTCAGCAAGACGGAGCAGGAGCAGAAACGGGAGAAAGAGAAGAGCCCGGGGAACGTCGAAGAGGCGTGGAAGCGAGGTTACGCGGACGGGGTCCAGCTTACCTGGCTTTATCTTGCACTGGCGAGGGCGGCGGGATTTGAAGCTTACGGGGTCTGGGTAGCGGATCGCAGCAACTATTTTTTCCAGCCCAAGATGATGGACCGCACCAAGCTCGACGCCAATGTCGTGCTGGTAAAGCTCAATGGCAAGGACATCTATTGCGATCCGGGGGCGGCGTTTACGCCGTTCGGATTCCTCACCTGGCCGGAAACCAGTGTCCCGGGATTGCGGCTCGACAAGGACGGCGGAAGTTGGGTGCAGACTACGCTGCCGGAGAGCGCAGCATCGCGGATCGAGCGCAAGGCGAATTTGAAACTCTCAGACACGGGCGATCTCGAAGGGAAGCTGACGATTACCTATACCGGGCTGGAAGCCACGCGACGGCGGGTCGAAATGCGAAATGAAGATGAAACCAATCGCAAGAAATTTCTCGAGAACCAGGTGCAGGAGTACGTCCCGGCAGCGATCGAAGTGGAACTGACGAACCGGCCGGAGTGGAAAAGTTCCGAGTCCTCGTTGACGGCGGAATTTAATTTGAAGGTTCCGGGATGGGTAGCTGGGGCGGGCCGCCGGGCTCTGGTTCCAGTCGGCCTGTTCAGCGGGAGTGAAAAGCACGTGTTCGACCACGCCAATCGGGTCCATCCCATCTATTTTGATTTTCCCTTCGAAAAACGCGATGACATCACCATTGAGCTGCCCAGCGGCTGGCAAGTGAGCAACCTGCCGGCGGCGCAGAAGCAGGATGCCCACGTGATCGTGTACACCCTACAGGTGGAGAACTCCAGGAACACGCTGCACCTGACCCGGAACTTGAGCGTGGATTTTCTGCTGCTGGACCCGAAGTATTACGGCGCCCTGCGAAATTTCTTTCAGGTGGTTCGAACCAGCGATGAGGAACAAATTGTCTTGCAACCGGGGACGGCGAGTGCTGCCAACTAACCGGCAAATCGCGCGGCTTTTTCTGGGAATCGCAGCCTGCCTGCTGGCCTGCGTCTCTCCGGCCGCGGCCGGTGGCGATGCGCCGCAGTGGATGCACGCGCTGGTCAACGCGCCGCTGCCGGCTCACGATGACAAAACCGATGCCGTGCTGCTGTATTCGGAAAAGACGGTTGCTGTCCTCTCCGCCGACAAGATCAAAAAGACGGTGCGCGTCGCCTACAAGATTCTGCGCCCTGGCGGCCGCGACTACGGCGTGGTCGCAGTCTCCTTCAATCTCCACCAGAAGATCACCAGCCTGCATGGCTGGTGCATCCCGGCCCAGGGCAAGGACTACGAGGTGAAGGACAAGGATGCCGTGGAAGTCTCCCTGCCCAAAGTCGAGGGCAGCGAACTGGTCTCTGACGTAAAGGACAAGCTGCTGCGCATACCGGCGCCCGATCCCGGCAACATCATCGGCTACGAGTACGAAAAGGAAGAACAGCCCCTGGTGTTGCAGGACGTCTGGAATTTCCAGTCGGAGCCCCCGGTTCGGGAGAGCCACTACTCTTTGCAGCTTCCTACGGGCTGGGAGTACAAGGCGTCATGGCTCAACTACCCGGAAGCCAAGCCTGCGTCGGCGGGAAACAACCAGTGGCAGTGGGTGGTCAACGACGTGAAGGGCATTCGGAAGGAAGATGAGATGCCGCCGCTGGAGGGAGTCGCGGGCCAGATGATCGTATCGTTCTTCCCTCCTGGCGGTGCTGCCGTGAATGGATTTGCCAGCTGGCAGCAGATGGGGAACTGGTACCGGAACCTCACCAGCGGCCGCCTTGACGCATCCCCCGACATAAAGCAGAGGGTGGCGGTACTGACTGCGTCGGGCACGCTCCTGGCCAAAATGATGGCGATTGCGCAGTTCGTGCAGCACGACATTCGCTACGTGGCGATCGAGTTGGGCATTGGCGGCTTTCAGCCCCATCCCGCCAGCGATGTGTTTTCGCACCGCTACGGAGACTGCAAGGACAAAGCCACGCTGATGGCTTCCATGCTGCATGAGATTGGCGTGGATTCTTACTACGTAGTGATCAACTCGGAGCGGGGATCGGTTACGCCTGACATGCCGGCGCACGCGGGCGGCTTCGATCACGTGATTCTTGCCATCAAATTGCCCGACGGACTGACCAACCCGCTGCTGATTGCCACACTGCAACATCCCCGGCTGGGAAAGCTTCTGTTCTTCGATCCGACCAATGAACTGACGCCCTTCGGTCAGATCGGAGGATACCTTCAGGACAATTACGGTTTGCTGGTGACGCCGGACGGCGGCGAACTGGTTGAGGTGCCCAAACAGCCGGCGGCGATGAACGGCATTCAACGCACGGCCAGACTTTCGCTCGATGCTAACGGCACGCTGAAGGGTGAGGTCAAGGAGGTAAGGATCGGCGATCGGGCCTGGTCACAACGGTGGGCCCTGCGCACCACCACCAAGGATATTGACCGCATCAAGCCCATCGAGGGCCTGCTGGCCAGCTCGATTTCGACCTTCGAGATCACTCATGCCAGCGTGGTGAATCTTAATCAGACTGACCAGCCATTCGGTTTCGACTACTCGTTCGAAGCCGCCAACTACGCCAAAAATGCGGGCGACCTGCTTTTGGTGCGGCCACGGGTGATCGGGTCCAAATCCAGCGCATTGCTGGAAACCAGGGAACCGCGCAACTTCTCCATCGAATTCGAAGGCCCCGCCCAGGACACCGACACCTTCGAGATCACGCTGCCTCCCGGCTACGAGGTGGACGATCTGCCTCCGCCGGTTGACGTGGATTTCAGTTTTGCCAGCTATCACTCCAAGACTGCCGTTTCTGGAAATGCCATTCGTTATGACCGCACATTCGAAGTCAAACAGTTGAGCGTGCCGGTGAGCAAAGCAGAAGAGCTGAAGAAGTTTTATCGGATTATCGCCAGCGACGAGCGCAACACGGTGGTCTTGAAGCCAGCCTCGAAATAGTCGCGGACTCACAGCGGCAATCGATCTGGGCGACCAAGTTGAAGCACCAGCGCCTCCCTATCGGGACATCGTTCCACAAAGCTGTGCCACGACCCCTGCCGATTATGCACTTGACACGGACGGCGACCCCCGTCAAGACTAGCCTACCACTCGGAGGCAAGAAACCATGACCCTGACAAATGTGGTGGAAATCGTAGTAGTGGCCGCGATCGTTATTCTGGCGGTCCGTTTCTTTATGAAGCGGGGCTGAGTACCATGTGAATCGGCGGCCTCACCCCTGGCGGGGCCGTTCCAGTTTCACACAGATGCCAAGCCTGCACCCCGCTGATCAAATTCCCCGCAAACGCCATCTTCTGTAAAAGCCGGGCACGCTTGCCCCTTCAACTTGCCAGCCTATCCGGTCTGAACCACGGGCGAGGGCTGTTTGCCAGGAGCGGCGATTTACACGAACCGGACGGCGTAGTAAAGTTCGGCACGAATCGGCGTTGAACTGACGGGAGGGAACATGAGACTGGCGTTCGCCAAGGTATTCGTCGCAGGGGTGTGCATCCTGCCTACTCTTTTGATCGCTGCTGATATGCCACGCCTGGAACAGAAGGGTGGACGTTTCGCTCTGGTCGTGGATGGTAAACCCTTCCTGGTTCTGGGGGCTCAGATCAACAACTCCAGCGCCTGGCCTGCCACTTTGCCCAACGTGTGGCCGGCGCTGGAAGGCATGCACGTCAATACCGTCGAGGTCCCGGTGTACTGGGAACAGATGGAGCCCGAGCCCGGCAAGTTTGATTTCTCCAATGTGGATGCGCTGCTTGCCGGGGCTCGCGAGCACCATCTGCGACTGGTGCTGCTCTGGTTCGGCACCTGGAAGAATGGGCAGGCACACTACATTCCGGAGTGGATGAAGAACGACACCAAGCGTTATCCGCGGGCGTTGAGCGCATACGGCAAGGTGCTCCCGGTTCTCTCCGCCAGTTCCGTCAACAATCTCGAGGCCGACAAACACGCCTTCGCCGCTCTCATGCGCCACCTCCGCGAGGCGGATGCCGCGCAGCGCACCGTCATCATGGTGCAGGTGGAAAATGAATCCGGCTCGATCGGGACCGTGCGTGACCACTCGCCGGCGGCGCAAAAAGAATTTGCGGGCGCGCTTCCGCCGGCGCTGGCCAGCGCGCTGCACGTGGGAAGTGGCAGCTGGTCCCAGGTGTTTGGTCCTGACGCGGACGAGAGTTTTGCCGCCTATTCCGTCGCCCACTACATCGACGAGGTGGCGCGCGCCGGTAAAGCTGAATATCCCCTGCCCATGTATTGCAATGTGTGGATCAAGTACCCGGTGCACGCTCTGGAGGACCGCGACCGTGCCAGCCCCGGACAGGAATACCCCAGCGGCGGTCCGCAGCAGGACAACATCAATATTTGGAAGGCGGCGGCTCCGGCCATCGATCTTCTGGCACCCGACTTCTACTCCGATGACATGCTGTTCTATCGCGAGATCATCGCCGCCTATCATCGCGATGACAACGCCCTCTTCATCCCGGAGACGGGAATGCAGAATAATTTTGGGCGGTACTTTTTCTACGCACTGGGCCATGGCGCGATCGGGTTCTCGCCCTTCGGGGTGGATTACACCGGCTGGACCATCTCCGATGAAAAAATACCCTCATGGCTGTCGGAGGACTACGCTCTGTTTAAGCCGATGGCCGGCCAGGTGGCGCAGCTGAACTTCGACGGCAAGTTGCAGACCGCTATCGAAGACAAAGGCAGTGTGAGGACGCCGCTGCATTTCGGCGACGTGGACGCGGTGGTCTCGTTCGGTTTTCCGCAGCGCGATGGCGAAATGCCGCCCGGGAACTCGGACTCGCACGGGCGAGCCATGGTCGCCCAACTTGGCCCACTGGAATATCTGGTTACCGGGTTTGACGCCAGCGTCAGTTTCAAGCTGGCGGACACCGCAGGCAAGGCCCAGAACCAGCAACTGGAAATTCTCCGCGCTGAAGAGGGCCGCTACGTAAACGGCTCCTGGCAAGCCCTGCGTATCTGGAACGGGGACCAGACCGACAGGGGGCTTAATTTCAAGGGCAGTCATCCTGAAGTGATCCGCATACGCCTGCACGCGATTGAGTTATACGATCGGAGCGTGGCCCGCCCTGGCCCGAACTAGGCGCCGGTCGCCGATCCCGGCGGCAATTGGATTTGGATTAGGGTAAGATATGGCGGGTTGATGGGTAGTTCTGCAGGCCGCAATCGTAGTTCATAAAGCAAATTGGGTCGAAGAGGAATCCGAAATGGCGGATGCTGAAGCTCGCCGTGGAACTCAACCTCCGATCACAGAAATCGATGTCCTCTGGATTACCGCCGGACTGGGATGCGACGGCGACACGATCGCCATGACGGCGGCCACCCAGCCCAGCATCGAGGACATCATGACCGGGGCCCTGCCCTGGATTCCCAAAGTCAACTTCCTCAATCCCTTCCTCGCCATCGAAAATGGCGACGAGTTCATGGAGCGTTTCCACCTGGCGGCGCAGGACAAGCTGGGGCCTTTCATTCTCGTGATCGAAGGATCGATTCCGGACGAAACCAATAAAGAGGAAGGATACTGGGCCTCATTCGGCATCGATCAGAAAACCGGCCAGCCCATCACAACCTGTGAATGGATCGATCGCCTGGCGCCCAAGGCCTGGGCGGTGATTGCGGCCGGGACCTGCGCTACGTACGGCGGCATTCATGCCATGGAGGGCAATCCGACGGGCTGCATGGGACTGGTGGATTATCTGGGCTGGCAGTGGCGCTCGCATGCCGATATTCCCATCGTATGCGTGCCAGGATGTCCGGTGCAGCCGGACAATTTCATGGAGACGCTGCTGTACCTGCTGCATATGGCGGCCGGGCGGGCACCCATGATTCCCCTGGATGACGCCTTGCGCCCCACCTGGTTATTTGGCAGCACGGTGCACGAAGGATGCGACCGCGGCGGATACTACGAGCAGGCGCAATTTGCCGACGAATATGGATCGCCGCTATGCATCGTCAAACTGGGATGCTGGGGTCCGGTGGTGCAGTGCAATGTCGGCAAGCGAGGTTGGATGGGCGGGATTGGCGGCTGTCCGAATATCGGTGGAATCTGCATTGGCTGCACCATGCCGGGCTTTCCCGACAAGTTCATGCCGTTCATGAACCAGCCGCCGGGTTCGCTGTTGTCTTCAGCCGCGGTGCAAACGTATGGACGAGCGATTCACGCCTTGCGCCGGTTTACGCAGGCATCGCTAAACAAAGAACCCGGATGGCGCAAGCGCCCGCGCTGAATGTGTGGGTCGGACACTCCCTTCGACTTCGCTCAGGGCAGGCTCTCCCCGGCGCTTTTGGGGTTGGGGTTGATGTTTGGTGTGATGTTGCGGTGGCTCTTGACATCTTACCAACGCAACGCGCATGGAGTTCATGACGTGGATATAGGTCTGGGAATGCCGAAGTCAAAGGCGGCGGGCGAGGGTGCCCGCCCCACACTGGCCCATCCTGACCTGTACCCTGCCCAGGCTGAGGAAGTTCTTCAGGAGTTGGCCGGAGTCTTTACTCAGACCGCCGGCATTGCCCGGCGCATTGTGTATCCGCCGGAACAGCCGGCCCCGGCGGCTTCGGACCCGCAGCTCCCCAATCTGGAAGCGAGATATCGCGCCCTGGTCGAACAGATTCCGGCCGTCGTATTTATGGCCTATCTCGATCGCGGCATCGGCGAGGCCTATGTGAGTCCGCAGATCGAGGCGGCCCTGGGGTTCTCGCAAGAAGAGTGGCTGGAGGACCCGGTGCGCTGGTACAGCCACATCCATCCTGACGACAAGCAGCGCTGGAGCACGGAAGCGGCCGACATGTTTCTTACCGGAAAACCGCTGCGATCCGCCTATCGCGTGGTGGCGCGCGACGGCCGCGTGATCTGGTTTCATTGCGAAGCCAAGATGATTCGTAAGCCCGACGGCGAGCCCTGGTTCATCCATGGCGTCGGGTTCGACATTACTGATCTTAAGCGCACGGAAGAGGCTTTGCAGGAAGAGCGGAACGTAGTCTCCGCCATCCTCCACACCGTGGGCGCTCTGGTCGTGGTGCTGGATCCCGAGGGCAGAATCATCCGCTTTAACCGGGCTTGCGAGCAGACTAGCGGGTATTCCTTCGCCGAGGTTGCCGGCCAGAAGATCTGGGACCTGTTCATGGTTCCCGAAGAGGTGGAGCGTTTCAAATCAGACTTTCAGCGACTATGCTCCGACCAGTTGCCCAGTGACTATGAAGGCTACCTGGTGAAGCGGGACGGCTCACGCCGACTGATCGCGTGGTCGAGCACGGTGCTGCCGGGCAATGACGCTGCGCCAACCTATATTATTGCCACCGGCATCGACATCACCGAACGCCGACATCTGGAAACCACCATCCTGGAGGTCAGCGGCCGGGAGCAGCGACGCATCGGGCAGGACCTGCATGACGGCCTGGGCCAGCATCTGACCGGCATCGCCTTCATGAGCAAGGTACAGGAACAGAAGCTCATGGAAAAAAGCCTGCCTGAGGCTGGAGACGCGGCCAAGATCGTGAAGCTGGTGAACGAAGCCATTAATAAGACGCGTGAACTGGCCCGCGGCCTGCTGCCGGTCGTGTCCGACGCGCATGGGCTCATGTCCGCGCTCCAGCAATGGGCGGGCGAAGTGGAAGATCTGTTTGGGGTTTCCTGCCGCTTCCAGTGTTTTACTCCAGTGCTGATTCATGACGACACGGTGGCCACACACCTTTACTACATCGCGCGCGAGGCGGTTAACAATGCCATTAAACACGGCCACGGCAGCCAGATCGTGATCCGCCTTGCGGCCGACCAGGAACAGGGAGCTCTCACCATTACCGACAACGGCTCGGGATTTGCAGACATCTCAGCCAACAACGCGGGCATGGGACGTCATCTGATGAACTACCGCGCCCGGGTGATTGGCGGGTCTCTCGAGATCCAGCGAGCGGCCACTGGCGGGACGATGGTGACATGTATGTTTCCGGTCAAATTTCCAGGCGACAGCTCGATTCAGGAGCCAAGGACTAAAGAACAATGAAGACGGACTCGAGCGCCACTTACAAATCCCCGAACCAGCCGGCGCCCAGGAAGAGCAGAATCCTGGTGGTGGACGACCATCCCATCGTGCGCCAGGGACTGGCGCTGCTCATCAATCAGGAAGCTGACCTGGTAGTGTGCGGGGAGGCCGAAGAAGCCAGCGGCGCCATGCACGTGCTGTCGTCCTCGCAGTCGGATGTGCTGATTGTGGATATTTCGCTCAATGGCCCGGATGGGCTTGACCTGCTCAAGAATATCCGGAATGTGTATCCGACGCTCCCGGTGCTGATCCTCTCCATGCACGACGAGTCGATCTACGCGGAGCGCGCGCTGCGGGCGGGGGCAAACGGCTACATCATGAAGCAGGAGGCCACGGAGAAAGTGCTGGTCGCGCTGCGCCGCATTCTCGGCGGCGAGATTTACGTGAGTGACCGCATCGCCAACAAGATGCTGAAACACTACATCACCGGATCGGGCACGCTGCGCCACTCCTCGATCGCCGACCTGAGCGATCGCGAACTGGAAGTGTTTCGTTTGATCGGAGAAGGTCACGGCACCCGTCAGATCGCAGAAGAATTGCACATCAGCGTAAAGACGGTCGAATCCTACCAGGCGCATATCAAGGAAAAATTGTCTCTGCGCAGCGCCCGCGAACTCATGCAGCATGCCATCCAGTGGAACATGAACGAAAAAACGGCCTGATGTAGCGCCGGCGTCTCGCCGGCAGTCTCAAGGGCATCCTGCCCTCGCGGTGAGGGCGAGACGCCCTCACGACAGCCGCCGGGACGGCGGCGCCACATAGACTCTTCCGTATCAGGGAATCCCCGATATCAAAAATAGTGCTTCCCATGAAACTGAATAAGTGAAGCTCCCGCTTGTGATGGCCTTTTGATTTGTTGATTCTAGGGGCGTCACAACAAGGTTCCAGGTTCATCGCTGAATGTTTCTGGAAACTGCTACCCGGTCAGGCGCTAGAACTATTCACTCATTGTCCAAATAATTCGGCAACTCCCGGCCTCGACCAATCGAGGTGGGAAAGGAGAGTCGAGCTATGGCAGCGGAAACGGTTCCGTACGGTCGGAAGACGCAAAAACCATCGCCGGTCGCTGAGGTGCACATTCTCTGGATCACCGCCGGTCTGGGCTGTGACGGAGACTCGGTTTCGGTCACCGCGGCAAGTCAACCCAGTATCGAAGACGTTTTGCTGGGAGCAATTCCCGGTCTGCCGAAGGTGCACTTGCACAATCCGGTTCTGGCCTACGAGAACGGAGATGACTTCCTTAAATTCTGGTACCTGGCGGAGAAAGGCCAACTCGATCCCTTCGTCCTGGTGGTCGAAGGCTCCATTCCCAACGAGAAAATAAAGAAGGAAGGCTACTGGGCGGGCCTCGGGACCGATCCCAAGACCGGTCAGCCGATTACCACCAATGAGTGGATTGATCGCATCGCTCCCAAGGCCCTGGCGGTGATCGCTTGCGGCACTTGCGCCACCTACGGCGGCATTCACGCCATGGAAGGCAATCCCACCGGCGCCATGGGATTGGCGGACTACCTGGGATGGGACTGGAAGTCGAAAGCCGGTCTGCCCATCGTCAATGTTCCGGGATGCCCGGTGCAGCCTGACAACTTCATGGAGACCGTCCTCTATCTTCTTTATCAGGTAGCGGGGCTGGCGCCCATGATTCCGCTCGACGATCAGTTGCGTCCCACCTGGCTGTTTGGCGGGACGGTCCACGAAGGCTGCGATCGCGCCGGCTACTACGAGCAGGGCGACTTCGCGGAAGTGTATGGCTCCCCGAAATGCATCGTGAAACTGGGATGCTGGGGCCCGGTAGTGAACTGCAACGTGCCTAAACGCGGCTGGATGGCCGGAATTGGCGGATGCCCCAACGTGGGCGGCATTTGCATCGGCTGCACCATGCCCGGATTCCCCGACAAGTTCATGCCCTTCATGGATGAACCGCCGGGCGCCCGGGTCTCGAGTTCAGCCATCGGTGCCTACGGCCGGGCGATTCGCGCCCTGCGTTCGATGACCCAATCCACGGCCAACAAGGAGCCGAAGTGGCGTCATCCGCGCGCAGAACTGACCACCGGGTACCATCCCCGGTCTTACTGACAACATTCCTACTGAGTCCAAAGGAGCGATCGCATGAGCACTATCACCGCACCGACGAAGGACGTCCCCGGGAAGCAGGGGAACCTGGTGGAGATGAACTGGGACCCGATTACCCGGATCGTAGGCAGCCTGGGTATTTTTACCAAGATCGACTTTGAGAACAAGCATGTGGTCGAGTGTCACAGCACCTCGTCCATTTTCCGCGGGTACAGCATCTTCATGAAGGGGAAAGACCCGCGCGATGCGCACTTCATTACCAGCCGCATCTGCGGTATCTGTGGCGACAACCACGCCACCTGCGCCACCTACGCGCAGAACATGGCGTTTGGGATTAAGCCTCCTCCGATCGCGGAGTGGATCGTCAATCTCGGAGAAGCGGCTGAGTACATGTTCGACCACAATATCTTCCAGGACAATCTGGTCGGCGTGGATTTCTGCGAGCAGATGGTCAAGGAAACCAATCCCAAAGTCTGGGCGAAAGCGCAATCGACGGCGGCGCCGCACGCCAGCGCGCACGGCTACCGCACCATTGCCGATATCATGACCGCTCTCAATCCCTTTACCGGTGCTTTCTATCGCGAAGCCCTGGTCATGAGCCGCATGACGCGCGAGATGTTCTGCCTGATGGAGGGGCGGCACGTTCATCCTTCCACCCTGTACCCCGGCGGCGTGGGCACGGTTCCCACCGTCCAGCTGTTTACTGACTACCTGGTCCGCCTGATGAAGTATGTGGAGTTCATGAAGAAGGTCGTGCCCCTGCATGATGATCTGTTTGACTTCTTCTATGACGCTCTGCCCGGCTACGAAGAAGTCGGCCGGCGGCGTGTCCTGCTGGCCTGCTGGGGATCGTTCAACGATCCTGATCATTGCGACTACACCTACAAGAACATGACGAACTGGGGCCGCAGCATGTTCGTGACTCCCGGCATCGTGGTGGACGGCAAGCTGGTGACCACGGACCTGGTGGACATCAATCTGAACATTCGCATTCTGCTGGGCAGTTCGTATTACGACGAGTGGAAGAACCAGCAGACCTTCGTCAAGACCGACCCGCTGGGCAATCCGGTGGACAAGAACCATCCCTGGAACCAGACCACGATCCCGCGGCCGCAGAAGCGCGACTTCGGCGGCAAGTACACCTGGGTGATGTCGCCGCGCTGGTTCGACAAACGCACCGGCGACCACCTGGCGATGGACACCGGCGGTGGTCCGATCGCTCGCCTGTGGGCGACCGCGCTGGCCGGGCTGGTGGACATCGGATACATCAAAGCCACCGGCAGCAGCGTCAAGATGTACCTGCCAAAGACCACATCACTACCCGAAGCCGAGTTCGAATGGAAGATTCCCAAGTGGAGCAATGCCATCGAACGCGACCGCGCCCGCACCTACTTTCAGGTCTATGCCGCCTGCGCCGCCTTGCATTTTATGGAGAAAGCGCTGGCGGAGTTGCATGCCGGACATACCAAGACCTGGACTGAATTCAAGGTCCCGGAAGAGGCCATTGGTTGCGGCTTCCACGAGGCAGTTCGGGGTGTGCTCTCGCACCACGTCGTGATCAAAGAGGGTAAGATCGCGAACTACCATCCGTATCCTCCGACCCCGTGGAATGCCAATCCCCGCGACATCTATGGCACTCCAGGTCCTTACGAGGACGCGGTGCAGAACACTCCGATCTTTGAGGAAAATGGCCCTGACAAGTTCAAGGGAATCGATATAATGCGCGCGGTAAGGAGCTTCGATCCGTGTCTGCCTTGCGGCGTACACATGTATCTGGGGAACGGCAGAGTGCTGGAGACGCATCATTCCCCCATATTCGGTCTTCAACCCTGAACTCGCACCATGGTGTGAGACGGAGTGAGGGTGGTAGCCAGGAATTGCCAGATACTCTTTGAGGAGGGGATCTGGCATCTCAAAACTGCGCTCTCACTCCTAATTTTTTGCGTTTTGTCATCCTGAGCGAAAGCAACCCATTCGCTACGCGAATGGGTTGGTGAAGTCGAAGGACCCCTGGCAGCTTCAGGGAACTTTCCCTCAGGGATTCGGCGCCAGGAATGAAGCAGGGATCCTTCGACTGCTACTTCGCTCAGGATGACATCAAGTTTCTTTCAAGGAGCCTTGTGGCCGACAGCAGAGATTTTCGGGAAGACATGCAACGCATCGGCGGGCTGGTGCAGGAAATCGAAGCCATCGCCGATCCGGCGGTGCGGGCCGCCACCAAAGGCCTGGTGCAGTCACTGATGGATCTGCACGGTGCGGCCCTGGAGAAGGCACTCGATATCGTCGCCGACGCTGGAGAACCGGGCATGAGCATCATTAATCGGCTGGGTCGCGATGCGCTGGTGAGCAGCGTGCTGATTCTCTATGGGCTCCATCCCGAGGACATCGAAACCCGGGTGGCGAAGGCGGTGGACCGCCTGCGGCCGCAGTTGCGCAAACAGGGGTGCGAAGTTGAGCTGCTGGGCGTGAACGACGGCGCCATCCGGCTGCGAGTTGAAACCGGCTCGCATACTTGCGGATCCACGGTGAAGACGGCGCAGGCAACCCTCGAAGAAGCCATGTACGACGCGGCGCCGGATATGACCTCGCTGGTCATCGAAGGCCTGGAAGAGAAGCCCGCATCCGGATTCGTAGCCTTGGACAAACTGGTGGGAACTCCTGTCGGATTGCAGGTCGAAGTCAATCCGCCGCAAGGTGCGGATTGAAAGAGATTTTTGGTAGCGCCGCCGTCCCGGCGGCTGTCCGGCGGGCGTCCCGCCCGCCGTGCCGAGGGCGAGACGCCCTCGGGACAGCCGGCAAGATGCCGGCGCTACGGTAGTACGAAACATTGAGAATGTTGACATCATGAGCTCAGGATCATTTACCGCACCCGCCGACGGCTTTGGCACGCTGCGCCAGTTCGCGCGCCGGGAGCGTCCGCTGGAACGTTGCGAGCTGTGCAGCGTCGGGTTGGGGCCAGGCCATCCACACTTGATTGAACTGGAGCGGCGCAAACTTCTCTGCACCTGCGACGCCTGTGCCATTCTGTTCAGCGGCCAGGGCGTAAAGTTCAAACGCGTGCCGCGAAGAGTGCGCTCACTTCCCAACTTCCATCTCAGCGACGCTGAGTGGAACGGCCTGATGGTCCCTATCAACATGGCTTTTTTCCTCAAGAGCAGTCTGGAGAACCGCGTCGTCGCGCTTTATCCCAGCCCGGCCGGCGCTACCGAGTCGCTGCTGGCGCTGGAATCCTGGAACGATATTGTCGAGCGTAATCCGATTCTGAACGAAATGGAGTCCGATGTGGAAGGCCTGCTGGTCAACCGGCTGGGCTACTCGCGTGGATATTCCGCGGCGGAGTACTACCTGCTTCCTATCGACGAGTGTTACAGGCTGGTGGGCTTGATTCGCATGCACTGGAAAGGGCTCTCTGGCGGGACCGACGTCTGGCGGGAACTGGGCGAGTTCTTCTCGAGCTTGAAAGAAAGAGCAGTCGAAGTTGGGGCCGAATCCCATGCCTGATCTGAGCTTTCAAGTCGAGGGTGCTGAGGTTGTCGCCAATGCAGCCACACCCCTGCTGGCCTTCAAACTTCGCCTGACCGACGCCAATCCGGAGCAGACAATTCACACCGTCGCTCTGCGTTGTCAGATTCAGCTGGAAGTCACGCGCCGCAAATACACAGCCGAAGATCAGGAACGCTTGCTCGATCTCTTTGGCGAGCCCAGCCGCTGGGGCCAGACCTTGCGAAGTCTTTTGTGGACGCACGCCAATCTGGTCGTGCCCTCGTTCAAGGGATCAACCCTGGTTGATCTTGCGGTGCCATGTACCTTCGACTTCAACGTGGCGGCCACCAAATACTTCGACGGACTGACGGACGGCGATGTCCCGGTTTGCCTGCAGTTCAGCGGCACGGTTTTCTATGCGGGCAGCGATGGCGGCCTGCAGGTCGCGCCCATTTCATGGGAGAAAGAGGCCCGCTTCCGGCTGCCGGTAAAAATCTGGCGCGACATGATGGCGTCTTACTATCCCAACAGCGCCTGGCTCTGCCTGCACAAAGAGGCTTTCGACCGCCTGTATCAGTACAAAGTGAAACACGGAATTCCCACCTGGGAAGAGGCGCTTGAGAACCTCATTCCGGTGGAAGAGACGGTGATCTGATGAATGTTGGAGTGGTGGAGCAGATCGCGAAAGCGGTGCTTTACGAGGGATACATGCTCTATCCCTATCGCCCGTCTTCGGTGAAAAACCAGCAGCGCTGGAATTTTGGCGTGCTCTGCCCGCAGTCCTACAGCGTAGCGCAGAAGGGCAGTGAGGCCTGGACCATGCAGACCGAGTGCCTGGTCGAAGGTAGTGCGATGACCGGGCTGGAAGTTCGAGTGCGTTTTCTGCAACTGGTGGCGCGAACGGTTGGTCAACTGATTTTGCCGATCAGCGAATTGTTGCCTGGCGAAATTCCGGAGTATCGACTGGTGGAGAAACTTGCGCTGGAGGGCCGGGTTTACCAGCCCTGGCAGGAGGCGGTCGAGCGCGAGGTAATTCTGCCGGTGTACAACGTGGAGGCGCTGGCCTACAGGCTTGTGCCCGATGCTTTCAGCTTCCCTGCGGCAAAACAATTCGAACCTCTACGTGACCGCGACGGGCAGATTGTGGGAGTGATTGTGCGCGAGCACAAGCCGATCTGCGGCGCGGTCGAGATCATGAGCGAGAGAGTTGCGGGCGAAGTATTCAAAATCAGCGTTCGGGTTTGTAACACCACGCCTTTCGAAGTAACCAGGGATTCAACCAGGGACGACGCTTTGTTAAGCTCCCTGGCCTCCACCCACACCGTGCTGGGCGTGCAGGACGGTCGCTTTGTTTCCCTGATCGCTCCTCCGGAGGCGCTCGGGGAGATGGCCGCGCAGTGCAAGAATGTCGGAACCTTTCCGGTGCTGGTCGGCGACCAGGGGCAGTGCGACACGCTGCTCTCCTCCCCCATCATCCTGTACGACTATCCCCAGATCGCTCCCGAAAGTGCGGGCGACTTGTTCGATGGCACTGAGATTGACGAGATCCTTTCCCTGCGCATCATGACTTTGACTGACGACGAGAAACGCGAGATGAGCCATTCGGACGATCGCGCCCGCGCCATGCTGGAACGCACCGAGAACATGCCGGCGAAACAGTTCATGAAGCTGCACGGAGTTTTGCGAGGGCTGCGCCCACTCAGGGAGGAAACGCGATGAACGAGTGGGAGTGGCAGCTGCTGGAAGAAAAGATGCCGCTTGATCATTTGGAGATTTCGGGAATCGAAGTGCGGAGCGGAAGCCGGGTGCGACTGCGTCCACGCAAGGGCGGCGACGTGATGGACATTGCACTGGCGGGGCAGATTGCCACCATCGAATGCATCGAGCAGGATTACGAAGGCAAGTGTCATGTCTGCGTGGTTCTCGATAATGATCCCGGTCGAGATATGGGCCTGCTGCGGCAGCCGGGGCATCGCTTCTTCTTCGACGCCGAAGAAGTCGAACCGCTGTCGGAAGATGAAGCCCGCGAACTCAAACCCGCGCAGAAGCCCACCATTCTGGTGGCGGGCATCGGTAACATTTTTCTGGGCGACGACGCCTTTGGCGTCGAAGTCGCCCGCCGCATAGCTGGCCTTGACCTTCCCGCGAGCGTGCGCGTAGCCGACTTCGGCATCCGCGGCTTCGATCTTGCCTACGCCCTGCAGGACGGCTACGAAACCACCATTCTGGTGGATGCGTGTCCACATGGCGAGGCACCGGGCACGCTCTACGTCATCGAGCCCGATCTGAAAGCGTTGGACGGTCCCGATGCTGCTCCGGCCACGGTTGACGCCCACGCCATGAATCCGATGAACGTGCTGCGCATGGCTAAAGGGATGAACATCGAAATAAAGAACGTTCTGCTGGTCGGCTGTGAACCGGAAACTCTTGGAGGCGAGGAAGGCCAGATGGGACTGAGCGCGCCGGTCGAGGCCGCCGTGGATGAGGCAGTCAAGCTGGTGGCATCGTTGGTAAACCGGATCCTGAACGGAAACGGGCCTGATCCAGGAGCGGCTCCAAACATGGTTTGAAGCAGTAAACATTCTGCGGAGAAGAAGGAGACGGGCAATGGAAAATGGCAATGGAAGCTTCAACGACAAAGATACGCTGTTCATGCTCGGTGG
>Ga0207711_10001248_pt1 | contig 24136 bp, 22 predicted proteins | sample KBSS34metaG_FD_184401 | JGI IMG/M metagenome (GOLD analysis project Ga0207711, IMG submission 184401) | Switchgrass rhizosphere microbial communities from Kellogg Biological Station, Michigan, USA - KBS S3-4 metaG (SPAdes) (version 2) | ecosystem: Host-associated > Plants > Roots > Rhizosphere...
GAAAAAACCGAGTCCGCATGCTGGTTATCGTCCCTCAATAATAAACGGGCCCGCCGCCCGAAGACGGCGAGGCCGAAAAGTCGAGCCGTTACAACTCCGCGTTAGAACTGAAGCCGCGCGATCAGCAGACCGGACCGCGCATTCGCCGTACCGGTAACCGGGACAACCGATCCGAATCCGCCCGAGTAGAGTCCGGTATTCGAGCCGGAGGAAAATGTGGTCGGCAATCCGTTAAAGTTGATCGCGGCTATCCCGCCCGAAGCAGGCTGCGGCAGTTGGGTGCGGTTGAAGGCGTTGGTGAACTCCGCACGGATCTGGAAACTAATTCTTTCCTTGATGCGGAAATTCCGGCTGAAGTTCACGTTCTCCTGCGGATAACGGAACCCGCGGAAATTGCGGATCGAATCCTGCTGTGCGCCCCAGACGCCGTTGGGGATGTTGGTCCAGGCATTCTTGTTGAGCACGATGTTTTTGGTCGGGTCGAAGCAGTGGCAGTTGATATCGAGCTCGTCGGTGTGATGGGTGCCGCTGTAGTCCGTCCAATCGGTGGAATAGAGCGGCTGGCCGGCGACGTACTGAGCGCTACCCGGACCGCGGCCGGTAAATTGGCTGATCGGTACCGCGGTCGTCTGAGCAGGCCGCGAGATGAGCGCGGCGCTTTGGTATTGCAGGAACCAGCCCATGCCCCAATCGCTGAGCACGTACGACACGAGCTTATTACCCAAAATTTTATTGCCGCTGCGAATCTTCGGGGTCGTGTATTCCGCCGACAGCCGGAACTGACTGGGCAAGTCCGTGGTGCTGAGATTCTTACCCATCGCACGGTTGAAGATGTCCGAGGGATTGCTTAGGGTGAGCGCCTTCGAATAGGTATAGTTGGCGTTCAAGGAGAGGCCGTGAGAAAGCCGCTTGGTAACGGTGGCTTGCAGCGCGTCATACCAATTCTTGCCCAGGGGCGCGCCGGACGGACTGATTCCAACACCTCCAGTGGAGGTGAACTGCGGGTAGGGAAGGATCGATTGGCGAACCGTCTGATCGGTCCGGAAGCCGCTGTACGGCGCAAGCGTGATGCCTCTCGCGGCTAACGTTGATTTCTGAACCGCAGTCAAATTCGAAATCGTCGTAGTGAGCAGCGATGCCTCGGTGGCGCTCGTAAAATCGTTGAATCCGAGCTTGCGAAGATCCGGCTCGGAGAGAGAATTAAGCGCCGTCATGGTGCTTCCCCCCGGCAGCGTAGTCCAGATATTGCGATTCGCAACGTAGGAAGCCTCGACCACCAGGTTCCTGCTGATTTCACGCTGCAGACCGACGCTCCATTGAACCTGCCGGGCTGGCCGGCCGGCGTTGGGATCCAGGAACGTGGGCGCCCCGGCGACGTTGCCCGCGAGTACCGCATTGGCCGGGTCGAAAGCGGGCCACACCGGCCGTACAGTGGTCGGCATACCGTCTTTTAAATTGAAGAGGTATTGGTCAAAGCCGGCCGTCCCCGGGTTGGCGCTGTTGGTCGCTGAACCGGACACCGCGCCCACGGGGGCATACACGACGCCGAACCCGGCGCGGACGACGGTCTTGGTGTTGATCTGATAGGCCACGCCGATCCGCGGTCCGAATGCGAAGGGATAGTTCGACGCAAAATTACAATTGCAGATGGCCTCGTAGATCGTGGCTCCCGGATGCCCACCGGCAGACGGATTCGCCAGCGTGGGCGAAAAATTTCCGAACCGGCCGTGCTCTTCACGGCTGTACGTCCCGTAATCCCAACGCAGTCCGATATCCATGGTCAGTTTGCGGGTGATCTTCCAGGTATCTTGCGCAAACACAGCCCACTGCTGTTGTCCGGTCTTGTAGGCCGTAGGTACGCTCACGGTTGCGCTGGTAACATATCCCTGCACGAAGTCGGCGAAGGCGAAGCCCGTGCTGCCCTGGCTGAGAGTAATGCCCTGCAGCGCCGGCTGCGCAGTGGGTCCGGCAGCGGCAAAAGTATAGCTTCCGGCGGTTCCGCCCAGTCCATGGTTGGGATATCCCGTAGCCCGCCATTCACTGCCGAACTTAAAGCTGTGGCTTCTCTTGACCCAGCTCAGCGTGGCATTCCCCTGAGGCTTCTGCTCATAGTTCTGGCTCTGGATACCGCCCGAGGTGCCGAGCGTAGACATTCCGCCCGTGCCGGTCGACGCGGCGGTCGTGAAGTTCGGGAAGTTCCGCTTGAGCGTGGCTCCGGTCAACCCCAGTTCCTTCACAGCGTCGTAGTTCGTCGTTGGCGCATGGTCGTCAAAATTCTCGTTAAAGTAGCCCGCTCCGAGGTGCAACAACATAGACGGAGTTAGCGTGTAATCGAAGTTCAAACGGATGGTGCGCGAGTGGATGAATGTGCCTCGCGCCGCCGTGATAGGCTCCGGGAAGCCCTCCATGTTTCCATTCGGCGACGAATACTGCGATTCGGTTCCGGTGTTCCCGTAATACAGGGAGACGTGCCCTTTAGCGGTGACCGTCTGATCGAGCTTCAGCGACGGAATCTCCGTAGTTCGATGCGTCAGCCACGGATTCTGGTAGTTGTTGACAAGCTGCCCCGCGGCGACACCCTTGGGTTGGGGGACCAGGTTGAGCACTTTCACAGCGACCGGGTCGAAGTAGCCCTTCGGGATCAGATTGCCTGGAAATTGATCGGCGACCTGGTAGGAGGTGCCGCTGGTGCAACTCGCGGTGGGAACCGCAACCTTGTCGCAAACCACCGGTCTCCAGGTTTTGTAATCGAAAATGGAGCCGGAGCTAAATCCACGCCCGAGAGGATCGACGTAATTCGTTGTGGTGCTGGTTTGTAGCGGGCGGGCAACGCCATTGAGCCCGGATCCGATAATCACCTGTGCAAAATTGCCGTCCCGGTAATCTTGAATTGGAACCGTGGGGAAACCAGCGGTGGGCGCTGCGGTAATCAGCGCGTTCTCTCGGAACTGTTCAAAATTCCAGAAGAAGAAGGTCCGATTTCTTCCGTCATATAGTTTCGGAATCTTGACCGGGCCGCCGAGAGTACCGCCGTAGTCGTGACGCCTTTGCGTGGTCTTCGAATTGGTGTAAGGCTGCGCGGCGTTGGTAATTTCGTTGACGGCGTAATCGTACAGGTTGCCGTGATATTGGTTGGTCCCTGACTTCATCGTCGTATTGAAAATGCCGCCGCCGACCGTGCCAAACTCCGCGGCGTAGTTGCTGGTCTGCACCGAAACTTCCTGGATCGCGTCGACGCTCGGCTGAATGCGCTGCGTATAGATGACGTTCCCGTCGTTCATCGTCGCGTCCATGCCTTCGATGCGGATCGAATAGCTGGTGGAAGAGCCGTTCACGCTCATACTGCTGTTGGAGTTGAACTGCGTACCCGGAATCAGCTGAACCAAGGACCAGGGATTCCGAACGCCAGAGGTGGCCGTTGTGCCATTGCCGCCGACCGACAAGATGGGCAGGTTCTGCATCTGATTTACGGTGACGTTGTGCGCTAATTCGGAGTTTTCCGTCTTTAGCAGGGACGTCTCCGCCGTGACCGTCACGGTTTCCGCGTTGGAGCCAATTTCCAGCGGCACGTCGATGCGCATCACCTGCGCGACAGCCAGTGAAAGGTTCTGGCGGTCATATTTCTTGAAGCCCATCACGTTCACCGACATTTCGTAACGGCCGGTGGGAAGCTGGGGAATCGTATAATTGCCGGTCTCGGTCGACAACGCCCGGTAAACACCACCGGTCTCGACGTTTTTCACTTCGACCGGAGCGTTCGCCACCACGGCACCCGTGGCATCTGAAACAATTCCAGTGATGGTGCCCGCGCCAGCCTGGGCGAATACACTGGCCGTGCAAACACACAGAATCAACGCGACTCGAATGAACCTCATGTGCCCCCTTGGGTCGACTATGCCATTTGGCATAGCGACGCCTTAAGGGATGCTACTGGAATCGTTAACCTTTGTCAATATTAAAATCAAATTAATGGCCGGGAAGCAGCAATCCCGGGATCAGGCCACTTGGTCCATTGCCAGGAATTCCTTGATATGGGGATGCTCCGATTTATCCAGATCCGCTACCGGCCCGAAGTAAATCGCCCGGCCTTCGAACAGCACCACCACCTTGTCCGCCACCCGACGCATCAGGTCCAGGTCGTGGGTGACGACCACCGCAGTCAACCGAAGCTGGTTTTTCAGGCGCAGCATCAGACCGATGAGGTGATCGCTCATGATGGGATCCACCATGGTCGTGGGCTCATCGTAGAGGATGCATTCCGGCTGTGCCGCCAGAGCTCGGGCGATGGCCACGGCGCGCTTGTGGCCGGTCGAAAGGTCGGTTGGGTAAACGTCCACGGTATCGCCCAGGTCCACCAGATTCAGCAAACCCCGCACCACGTCTTCCTTGTTCTGCTCGTTGTAATCGTCGCGGGTTTCGAGCGAAAACAGGATGTTTTCCCCCACTGTGAGCGAATCGAACAGCGCTCCCGATTGAAATACCATAGTCACCTTCTTGCGGATTCGGCGCAGTTCCGCCTCAGGCATGTCCGTGATATCCGCATAGGATACAAATACGCGGCCCTGATCCGGCTTGAGGAAGCCCATGATGTGCCCCAGACTGACGGATTTGCCGACTCCGCTGCGCCCAATGACGGCCAGCGTCTCGCCAGCGTCTACATGAAAGCTGACGTCGACTAAAACCGGCTTGTCGAACGTCTTATAGACGTCGACGAACTCGATGTAGTGGGAGGAGGCCTCGCTCATGCTGCCTCCGACCGCTCTGGCAAGGCCGAAAAATGATGCATTTTGAAGAGTTTAGACAGAACTGCCGATCTGAAAACATGCACCGTCCATTCAATGGCTCGGGCGCTCAAAGCGGCGTGCAGTCTCCGCATGAAGCGCCTGCGGCTTGGCATGAGATGATAGTAGCAATCGCAGCCAGCATGTTGACAAACAAAAAGGTGTATATTTGTTTCGTATCCGCACTTGCGATGCTGCTGGCCGCCTCCCCCATGAACCGACTGGCCGCTGCCGGGAATATCCCAGCTGTGGAAAACTCCGCTCCAGGGGGTTCTCAGAAGGCATTAGTCGTTCGCGCCGACCATCGGACAGGCAAGCTGGTACGCAGCGTGGCGCCACTGAAGAGCTCTTCCAGCGATGCTGTTCAGGCACACCGGGAACCCTCCATCAACATTTCGGAAATGGTCGAGAAGGCCGCGCATGATAACCATGTCGATCCCCTTCTGGTGCACTCCATCATCCAGGTGGAGAGCAACTATAACCCCTACGCCGTTTCGCCGAAGGGCGCGCAAGGCTTGATGCAGCTGATGCCGCCGACCGCGCGCGACCTGGGTGTGAGCGACAGTTTCGATCCGCGCCAGAACATCGAGGCCGGAGTACGCTATCTTAAGTATTTACAGGACCTGTACAAGGACGATCGTCTGGCACTGGCGGCTTATAACGCTGGGCCGGGCGCAGTGCAGAAATACAAATGGATTCCGCCGTATCCGGAAACTCAGGATTATGTGAACCGGGTGGGCGAGCAGTACGGAGCAGCGAAAAAGGCAGCCGCGCAGCACTTGGCGGAGCCTGCTGTTTCGCCAGTTGGGGTGACGGAGGAAATACACCCGAAACTGGAGCCGTTTGTCGATGCCGAAGGCAGGTTGCATCTTAGGAACGCGCAGTAGTAACCGGTTGCGCGCGATCCTTTTGAGCTTTTTCGCGGTCACGCTAGGGGTGTGTTCGGGCCAAGCCTCGAATAGAGTCACGGCCGTTCGCTTCTGGTCCACCGGCGATACTACCCGCGTAGCCGTGGAAGTTTCCGGCGAATTCAAATACAAGTCCGATAATCTGGATAATCCACCGCGCCTGTTCTTCGACGTGCAAGGTTCGCGTCCCGGAATGGCGCTAAAAACGATCGCCGTGGGCGACCATCTGCTGAAGCAGATCCGCATCGCCGAAACCCAGCCGGGAACCACGCGGATCGTGCTCGATCTGGAGCAAGGCGCCGATTTCACCGCCTCCCAACTGTCGAATCCCGAGCGGCTGATGATCGAACTTCACACCAAAGGTGCGAAAGCTTCGGCTGTCACCGCGGCAGTGACGGCGGCTGTGACAACAAGTGACGAGCGAGCCAAGCCGTTGCAAGCTCCGCCCGTTCTCGCGGAACCTCCGCTAGCCGCGAAAACTCTGCCCTCGCCCGCCATGCTCGCAGCTGTCAGCCGGCCGGTGACAATTCCCCCGGCGGCGACTCCCCGCAAGCCGGATCTGCCCGAGCCAAAACCGGCCGCGCGCAATTCCAGCGGGGACCGCTCCCTGACGCGTGCGTTAGGTCTGAAGTTGGGACGAGTGGTACTCGACCCGGGCCACGGTGGTCACGACGCCGGCACGCACGGGCCTTCCGGCCTGACAGAAAAGGATTTGGTCCTGGACATATCGCAGCGGCTGGCCGCGCTGATCGAGGATCGCCTGGGTAGCGAAGTTTTGCTGACCCGCACCGACGACACCTACGTTCCGCTCGAAGGGCGGACCAAGATCGCCAACGACGCCAAGGCGGATTTGTTCCTCTCGATTCACGCCAATTCCTCGCCGGTGAAATCGGTGACCGGCGTCGAGACCTATTATCTGAACTTCACCACATCCCGCAGCGCGTTGGACCTTGCCGCGCGCGAAAACGCACCGGCGGAGAGTTCGATCTTCGATTTGAAAGACGTGCTGGAGAAGATCGCGCTCAAAGACAAGATCGACGAGTCGCGCGAGTTTGCCTCGCGCCTGCAAACGTCGTTGTTTACCCTGACCAAGGCCAGCGCGGCGACCAAGAACCGAGGCATCAAGAAGGCCCCGTTCGTGGTGCTGATCGGCGCACAGATGCCCAGCGTGTTAGCGGAGATCGGGTTTCTGACGAATTCCAACGATGAAGCCCTGATGCGCAAGACCGAGCACCGCCAGAAAATTGCCGAGGCGCTTTACAAGGGCATCGCGGCCTATGCGGAATCGCTCAGCCAGCTTCAGGTCGCCAAACGCGAATAGCGGTTACGCCGCTGTCGCGCGCCGTACGATATCTTCGGCGCGGAACCAGTTATCGTCGTCCTTGCCTTCCGGTTTGCCCGCAAGTTCCCAGCGGAGCTGGGCAATCTCTCTCACCCGATTCGCCTCGGGCTGGATTGAGCCGGATACAGGACGCACGGAGAAGCTGAGAAGCCGCTGTGCCAGGACATCCCGGTGATGGTTGTAGTTTACGCGCGCCTTCTCTAAGTCCAATAGAGCCGCGTCGATAGCTTGCCAATCCGGATTCGCAGCCGCCATCAAAGATCGGGCTTGTCGGGCTTTATTCGCAAACTCAGCGAACGCACTTCGATACTCAGAGAACGCTTGTGGCTCCAGACCCATACCAATTAGACGCAAAGCCCCTCCAAAAGGTTCGACATCTTGAGTACTCCGATTTTTTCGGGAAGTTACACCGGCCGTGCCGTTACGGGATTGAAACGTCGCCGCGCAGAACACCGACACCGATCTGACCGTGAATGCCTTGATCCGGCCGCGCCACGTCGCCACCGCCGAACCAGATACGGATGGTGCCGTCGGGCATCTGTTCCAGGCTGGGATCGCAGACCACTTGGCTATCCCACGTAGTCGATCCGGATATTACAAAGTTTGGAAGACGCTCCCAGCGCAGGCCGTCGACAGAATGCGCTAGGCCCATCCGGCGTTGTTCCTTCTTATCTCGGCCGGTGTAGAGCATCCACCACTGGCCGCCCGAGGCCCATACCGCGGGCTCTCCCAATCCGTTTTCATCGAAAGCGCCGGGCGCGCCGGGTTCCAGAATGGGGTTGGTACGCAGTTTCTCCCAGATGACGCCGTCGGCCGAGCGTGCGATACCCAGGCTCTGACGGCGGGCGCGGTCCTGGCCCAGATAGAACATGTAAAAGTTTCCAGCAGCACGGATTACATACGGATCGGCGACCGCCCGCTCATCGAAACTGCCGCGCGGACCCAGCGGGACCACTGCTTCGCCGTGCCGGGTCCAATTCTTTCCATCGCGAGAACGTGCCAGCGCGATGCGCAACGGATATCCGATTTCATACCAGTAGAGAAGCTCGTCTCCGACCACAAGCGCGGAACCGTTCGCAGCGATGTACAATCCTTCCGAGGTTTCCGGCGAAAGCACGCGGCCCAGTTTGGTCCACGCGAGTCCGTCAGGGGAAGTTGCCGCAGCCGTGTGCCACGCATGTGTCCGATCATCGAATTCGGAATACAGATTCCAGTACGCGCCCTGAAAATGAATGACCGAGGGATTCAACACGTCGGATAAATCACCCCGCGGAATAACCGGTTCCGGATTCGCTGCCCAAGTGAACAGCGCGCGAGGACCGCTGGTTTGGGGAGCCGGCAGAGTGAAATCGGCGTAGCGCCCGCAGCCGGTGAGAAACAGCAAGAACGTAAGCGCCGCCAGAAAATGGGATGTGCGCATTTTAGAGAGGCACGCGGATAGCGAGCTTGGAACCCCGCCCCGGCCCGGATTCTAGCGCCAGGTCGCCTTCGAGCACCTTCACCCGGCGCTTGATGCTGCTAGGTCCGAGGCGCAGCAGCTCCAATTCTTCCAGCGAAAATGAACCGGTAAACGGGAACCCCTCGCCGTTGTCTTCGACGGATATTTGGAGATCGTGATCCACTCGCGCCGCCGAGATGGCCACGCGAGTCGCAGAGGAATGCTTAAGGACGTTGTTCAGCGCCTCGCGGACGATCTGCAGCACCTCGAGCGAGACCTGCGTATCCGCCGGATCGTGCAGGTCGCTCCCCGAAAACGTGGTGGCGATGCCCGAGTCGCGCTGGAACAGCTCGGCCATACGGCTGAGCGAGGCGGCTAACCCCATTCCTTCATCCGCGGGCCGCATACTGCGCACGAAGCCACGAAGATCGGCCACCTGCGACTGGCACAATTCCTGCAATTGCTGGAGCTCGCGGGTGCCGGCTTCCATATCCCGCTGCATCAGCTTGCGGATCACCTCCAGGCGCATCTGAAAGCTGATGAAGCTTTGCAGCGGACCGTCGTGAAAATCGGCGGCGATGCGCTGGCGCTCGGCTTCCCGCGCCAGCTGCGATTGCGACCGGATCATCACGTTGTGGCGCAACGTGGTCGACATGCGCTCCTCGAGATAATGCTTATAAAAGCCCACCGCCGCGGCCGCCCCGCCGGCGGCGATCACCGTCCACACCAGGTTCCCGTTACGGCCGGCAGGAAGAATGAGCGCGATGAACAGCACCCCCGCGAAAGTGATGGCGGAACGCACTAGATCGTGCAGCAGCACGGTGGACCCCAGCAGGTAGCCGCAGGCCAAAGCAGGTTGCCAATCTCCCGGAGCCTGCCAGGTCCAGATGGCGAAGTTGGTGGCGTCCGCCACGATCGCCGTTGCCGCGCGGATCGGAGTTTCGTAGCGCACGGCGAACACTGCGCCCAGCGAATAGACGGTGTAGGCGGCGACCAGCGCGGTGACCCAGTTCTGTCCAAACCCGGCCGTTCGAACGTAAGCCGCCGCACACGCCACAGCCAGCACCAAGCGCGCGATGCGGAGAGCCAGCCGTCCGCGATAAGGGACCATCTCGGCTTACACCCTATTAACGGCGGTACAAGTACAAATGATGGCTACGTCCTTCGCCGTCGTCATCAATGCTCACACTCTGGACCGGCTTCCAGGCCGCGAACTCAAAATCGTGCGCCACGATGCGCGCACCTTTCTTGAGCTGCTTTTCGAGAATCGGCGTCACCAGTTCGTTCCCCACGGGCAGCAAGTACACGGTCAGCAGATCGGCGGAAGAATAATCCTGCTGGAGAAGATCGCCATGGATCACGCGCGCACTGGACGTCAGACCCAGGGTCTTGATGCGGTCCATGCTTTGGCGCACCAGCGAATCGTTCAACTCAACTCCGGTGGCATCGGCTTTGTATTTCTGCGCCGCCATGATCACGATGCGGCCGTCCCCCGAACCCAGGTCGAACATTTTCTCGCCGGCTTTCAGGCCGCCTAGCTGCAGCATCTTATCGACTACCGTTTGGGGAGTCGGATAGTAGGGCGCAAGCGGGTCGTCTTTAGGCTGTTGGGCGGGCAACAGAAGCAGGCTGGAAAGGGAAAGCGCGAGCAGAACAAGTGTGGTGCGCATCGCATTGAACATTAAGGTTCAATATATACCCTGACGCGATTGCTCGGCTGGCCGTCCACTTCGATGTACAGCTCGGCCGGCCCGTAATTGACGATGTTGGGAATCTCGATTTCCACCAGATACATTCCGATGTAGGTGGGGTATAGAATCGCGCGGGTAACTTGCACTGGATTGCGATCGAGCAGCACCCGGACAGGAGCCACGACGGTGTGGGGAACGTCGGCCGGAGCGGGCAGACCCGTAGGCCAGGCCGGCTGCACCTGACCGAGGCCGGTGGCCAGGATCTGGATGCGCGCGTGCGAATGCGCCGGATGCATGGCGTCCAGCAGCACGCCATTATCGGCATCGAGCAGCAACGGCGCGCCGTCCAGAGGATCCAGTTGAATGGCGGGCGCGGCCGAAACCAGCGGCACCGCCGGAAGCACGCGCGCTCCGGCCGGACCGTCGATAGCCAGCGCGAGCGAATCGCCGCGCATTTCGAAAGGAATTTGAATCTGCGATCCGGTGTCGGTGGCGAACAGCACCGGAACCGGAAGTCCGCCCGCATTGGCGGAATTCACGCGAGCGCCTTCGACGCTAAACACAGTCCCGGGAGCAGCCGCGCGCGCGATCAGACCCGCGGACGTGATCAATCGGGGATCGCCGGCGCGATGCGGCGCCATGGTTTGGTACAGGCCGTAGCCTTCGAGAGCAATCCACAACTGAATCGCACTGGAGTCGAGCTTCACATCAGTGGCGGGTGTATTCAACAAGGCCTGCGGCAAACCTGTCAGCTTCGTCCAGGAGGGAGGCACGACGCTCAAGACGTTTAGATTTGTCCGGCCAAGAAAAACACCCTGGTCGGTGGCGACGTATACGGCGTTGCCAGTGGGATCCGCAGTGACGCCGTGCACCGTGACGTCGGGTAGATCCGCGGAAATATCGTCCCAGGACAGGCCGCCATCGATGGTGTGGAGCAGGCGCGGCGGAATTCCCTCGGCTCCATGGGTGTGCGCGGCAAGCGTCGCGAGAGCCATGCGCGGATCAGCCGGATTCACCCAGAACGCGGTCACCGCTCCGCTTTGTCCGATGCGCCTCTCAGGTAGCGTAGTGTTTCCGCCATCGGCGGATACGATGATGCGGCCGTCCGCCATGCCCGTATAGACATACTGCTGGCCGGTTGCCAGCGCTGTAACATCGGTGCCGCGCGTGCCGCTCAAAATCTGGCGGTAGAACAGTTCTCCGGCCGCTTGAGTATTGTCGGCGGGCCGCCAAGCTTGACGTTCGCCGGGCTGCCACTCGACCACCATCGCGCCAGGCAGCTCGACTTGGGCTCCCTGCGGACCTACCGGTAGATTCCGGATGTGTGGCGACGGAAGATTCGGGAGGTTCTCGTTAAGGCTGCTCCAGGAATGGCCGCCGTCCAGCGAACGAAAAATCCCGGCTGCTCCGGCCACCGCAATTTCGTCTTCATTGGAGGGCGAGACAGCCAGGTCGCGGATGTTATCGCCGACAATCGAGAGCCCATGGAAGGCGGTCAGATTCTCCCAGTTCTTGCCGCCGTTGTCGGACCGATACACGAACTGGCCAAACGCGTATACTCGCAGACTTGAACCCGCGGGATTGCGAACCTGAGCGCCATTTTCGGGAAGGCTGACGGTCTGGCCGGCCGAGGCAGGCGGTATGGGGATACTTGCGGGGGCCGCAGTCCACCGATCGAAGTCATTGGTTTCAAACAGCTTACCGGAGAAAGTGCGGATCAGGAGCTGGTCGCCGGCAGGCGAGTACCACACCCGGTCCGCCGGTCCTGTGGCCAAGCCCGCGAGCTCCAGGTCTATGGAAGCATTGCCCACGTGTCTCCAGTCGGGGGTCTGTGCTGCGGCGGCCGTCGCCAGAGCGATCCCGAGGAGCCCTAGACCCAGTGTGGCTTTGTTACTCATGGAACGAGTCCATTGTACCCTTAACTTATCGGCTGATACGGCCCGAAACTACTGATTTCAGTACCCTCAGGGTCATAAAAATCCATTCGGAGCCATGCTTGCAAGTGCACTTTTGATGGTAGACTAACTCCATGCCCGAGCCTGGTACTCCAGGTGTAGGGTGAGGTTTACGCGGTCTTTTGCCGATCTTTTTGGGTGGATGATGAGGGTCCCACGATCCGCGACGGCGAGGTTGTCGCTTCTGATGGCGACGACAGCTGTAGTGTGCCTGGGCCAATTCCTTCCATCCGATGCAGGTCATTACGCTGCCAAGGTTGTGACGTTAACCGGACAGGTTTCGGTTATGAAGGATTTTCAGCCGTGGGCGCTTTCGGCAGGCGACAGCATCCAGGTGACGCAGAGAATCGTGACCGGGGCGGATGGACACGCGCTGCTCCAGGTGTCGGACGGCAGCACCATTGAGGTTTATCCGAATTCCACGTTTGTGTTCCGGCAGAATCCGGGCAGTTGGCGGGATCTCATCGATGTGTTCCTGGGCAAGGTGCGAGTCCACATCGAACATCTGGGCACGACTCCCAATCCGAATCGCGTCCTGACGCCGGTCGCGGTCATTTCCGTACGCGGTACCACCTTCGACATCACCGTCGATGACGATGACGAGGCTACTACTGTAGAGGTCGAAGACGGCACGGTGGAAGTACGCCATGCGTTGCTGAGCGGAAACGCGGCGGTCCTCAACGCCGGGGAAGTTTTCCGCGTGTATCGCGACGAGCCGATCGCCCAACGAATGGATAAAGGCAACGCGGCGCGACAGGCATTGCGAATTGTAGTCAACGTGATCGCGATCGTTGGACGTTCCAGCGGACCTGGAAAGATCACCTTGCCGGGCGGTGGCGGTGGCAACGTTGGCATTGGCGATTCAGGCGGTAAGACTCCTCCGAGTGCTCCTCCGCCGCCCCCTCCTCCGCCGAGTTCGTTGCCCGGACTTCCGTAGATCACCACTTCCTGAAGGCCCGTGCCACACCCATGCGACACTAGCGGGTAGGCCTATGAAGTCTCTCCTACTGTGCTTCGCATTGGTCTCGATTTCTTTGTGGGGGCAAGCGGCCCCTAGTGTTCCCGCTCCCTGGGATGTTTCAAAAAGTGTTACGGATTTGGCCGCGCAGGTGGCCAAGCTGAAGCCGGTGCTGGCCCAGCTGACTCCCCAGGCGTGGGTGGAACAAGGTGCTCCCGTAGCCTACGTCGCGCAATGGCAGAGTGCGCAGCAGGAGCTGGATTATCTGGATCAGACGGCTCGCGCTTTGGAGAAACAGCCGGAGAAAATGACGGCCGCGCTGGACTTATATTTCCGCCTTCAGGCGGTAGAGTGGCGGCTGACATCGCTGGCCGAGGGCGCGCGCAAATATCAGAGCCCCGCGGCCGGGGAACAGATCGCCGAAGCCGTGGGCGTGCACGCGACCAAGCGCGATCAACTGCGCGAGTACATCACCGACCTGGCGGCGCAAAACGAGCAGCAGCTGGCGGTGATGGATCGGGAAGCGCAGCGCTGCCGGGAAGACCAGAATTCGTCACGTCCCGCAGCCCCGGCCAAGAGAAACACCAAGGCGAAGTAGGAGACCAGAATCGTGACTGAGACCATCGCCTTCGCATGCAGCATCTGTGGGGAGCCTTCCACCGAGATCTGCGTGTATTGCACCAAGGACACCTGCGAAAATCATCGCTGCGCAAAATGCCAGCGCTGTAGCGACTGCTGCCAGTGCGAGCAGCGACGGACCCAGGATTAAATCTACTTTCCCCTTTTTTTCGCGGCGGCGATCACCGTGTCGCGATCCCCGCGGGTCCAGTCGGCTTGGATCTCCGGCTCGGGAATCCCGGCGACGCGTCCCAGCAGGATGAAGGCAGGCAGCGCGTGGCTAAGCGTTTTCCAGCGGGCCATATCGATCAGCGCATCCAGCGCCCGGGTGCGCAATTGATCCAGAACCAGCGGATCGCGGCTATCGGTCAAGGTCTGGAGCGCCCAGAGCGCGCGGTTGCGATCCGACCAGGACAGTGAATTGAGCATCTCGATGAACCAGGTGGGAGAAATGTTGATTTCCGACGATGGATCGAGCTTGGCGAGTACGCTCAGCGCCACCAGGCTGCGCGCGGCGTTGTTGCGCACTCCGGCATCGGCGTCCTTGAGCCCGTATTGGAGATCGTTGACGATGTCCTTTTTGCGGCTGGCGTAGACCAGAACATACGCGGCCATAGCGCGCTGCGCTTCGTCGCTGGAGCTACGCAGCACCGCACGAACCTGCGCCAAATTCTGGTCGACCAGCGCGGGAAACATCTCCTGAATCGCGCGTGCGGAGCCGTCCGCCATCAGCGGATGGCCATGGGTAAGATCCTCATCGGTAGAGCCGCGCCGGGATGCGGCCTGCGCGGCCTCCAGAAACCGGTTATACGTGCTGATGATCTCGTCCGGCAGATCTGCATCGCCCTCCGGCGGTTCGCGCAAGTCGAAATGCGGAGCGCCGCGCTCCTCAAGTCCGACGTAAAGAATGGTCTGGCCGTTGTCGCAACACACGGCCTCCAGATGCGATTCGACCACTCCAGCGATCTGGTCCACCTTGGATTCGGCGTCGCCCTTGGAAGGAGGCATCCGATCCCCCTCGCGCACGCCCAAAGCCTTGCGGACCTGGGGTTCGGTAACTTTACGAAGACCGTAGAAGTCGAGGACATCGACGCGCAAGTCCTGCGCATAGACGGATGCGGCAGCCAGAAGGAGGCAAATCGGGAGCGTACGGCGGAATTGCATACTTGATAGACGCACGCGCGCGTTTACGATTGCGCTTGTTTTTCGGCCCAGGCGCCGATCACGGGAAGAACGAATCGCTCCTTATTGTAGGCCTTGTACATCAAGAACAACCACAGCGCCAGGATTCCTAGCGAGAAGGCTGTCCACAGCAGGATATAGATCAGCCAGCCGATGAGGGGCACCGCCACGAAGACGTAGGAAACCGTGGACAACACCATGCCGATGACGATAGAGGCGATCCACACGAAGATCGACTGGAATGCATGAAAACGAATCACGGAGTTGCGATTGTAGGGCTCGATCACCAGGAACAGGATGCCGGTAAGAACGCCCAGTAAGTAGCACAGTGCCGCGGCAACGTTCTCGTCGATGCCGGCCCTCGCGGAAGAGCCCAGCGGAGAAGGTGAGGGCGGAGGAGGAGGACTGGAGGCGGCCCCCTCGGCGGGAGCTCCCGACGGCGCCCCACATTTGGCGCAGAACTTTCCCTGAACTTCGGCCCCGCAACTAGCGCAAAAAGCCATGCCTCAACTGTACTGGAAAAACCGTTGGGAGTGGAAGTCAGGATGGCGGAGAGGGGGAGATTCGAACTCCCGGAACCCGTAAAGGTTCAACGGTTTTCGAGACCGCCGCAATCGACCACTCTGCCACCTCTCCGCGACAGACCCATTGTAGCAACCGCAGCGCGCCGAACGCTCCACCTGAGGCTACCAGCGTCGAACCGGGCCTACGTCGACGTGAACGAAATCCGAAGCCGGATAATATCCCACGCCGCCGCGCCCCAGAGCCAAGGCCGCGTTCCGGAACTTCAAGGTCGGAGTTCCGGGAAGACGAACATCGATCGCTTCGGCCTGCATATGCAGGCTGTGCTTGGCAACGCCGGATGTGTGGGTACGCAGATATTCGTTGCTTTCGGGTGCGCGATACCCGCAGATGATTTGGATTTCGGCGTCCGGGCGGCCGACCGCCCGTTCGGCATCCCGCAGAACATCGAAAACCCGCGGATCGTAGTGATGTACTTCTCCCGTGCGGTGGTCGCGCAGGAAATGGTCGAGCTTCGCTAGCGCGGCGGGAATGTAGGTATTTCCGCGGCGATACACGATGTCAAGATGTTCCCCGGTATGAGTATGGTAAAGCCGGAGGTGTCCGTCGGGAACCGCGGAGAAAGTTTTTCGAACGGCAACCAGGGGAAAAATCGCAAGCAGAGTTAGAACGAAAATACGCAAAACGTGTACCTCTAGAATCGAAACGGGCGGTACCTCCAGTTTAGCCCAAACCCTGGCTCCGGCTCATTCTTTCCCGAATCGCCTGGGCGGCCAGATCGAAATTCGCGACATATCACCCTGCGCTGGGTCTTCGTCCTTCGAAAGCGTTTTCTAGCAGCTCACGGATCCCTTCGCGAGTGACCGGTCGCGGATTGTAGTAAGGATTCTGGATAGCGAGATCGGCGGCCTGATCCAATTGCTCGCGGCGCATCCCCAAAGACTGTAGTGAGACAGGCGCGCCGAGCGACGCGGCCAGGTCATAGAGTCCCGTCGCAGCCGATGCGGCGCGCAGGGCGCCCGAGATGTGTTCCATTACCTCAGGCACCGCCGAAGCGTTATAGGCCACGGCGTGCGGCAACACCACCGTATGTGTCTCCGCATGCGGCAAGTTGAAGGTTCCGCCAAGCGTGTGGCATAGCTTGTGGTGCAGCGCCATGCCGACCGCGCCCAGTGAGACGCCTCCCAACCATGCCCCATACAGCGCGCGCGAACGAGCGTCCACATTCCCGGCTTGCTTCGCAACCTTCGGAAGACCGTCGGCAAGTGCCCGAATTCCCGCTTCGGCCATCAGCGAAATGATTGGATTGGCATCCTTTGAGTACAGCGCCTCCACGCAGTGTGCGATGGCGTTGATCCCGCTGGTCACCGATAACCCCACGGGCAGCGATGTCGTCAACGCAGGATCGTAGATCACCGTCTTCGGCAGGACGAGAACATCGCGCCCGGTCTTCTTGACGCCGCCTTCGGTGATCCCCCAGATAGGCGTCATCTCCGATCCGGCATAGGTGGTCGGGATCGCGAGAATAGGCAGCTTCGCGGTGAGCGCGATGGCTTTGGCGAGTCCCGTGGTCGAGCCGCCGCCGATCGCCACACAGCAATCGGCTCCCACGCGTTTGGCTTTGTCACGCGCTGCCGCCGCAACCTCGGCCGGAACGTGCATCACCGCACCATCGAAGACGCCCGCGCATCGCGCGCCCAGCATTACGACGATATCGGCGCCGATGGCCCGCTGTTCGGGAGTGCACAGCACCAGTGCCCGCGCGACGCCTAATTTGTTGATTTCCTCCGGGAGCTTTTGAAGGGATCCTACGCCGAAAACTACGCGGGAAGGCAGCGCTTCATAGACGAAGGGCGGCAACATTGTTTTTTGCGGCGACGTACGCATCGACTTGGCTTTCGAGGACCTGCAGCGGAACGCTGCCGGCACGCAGAACCACGTTGTGGTACTCCCGCAGCGAAAACCGATTGCCGAGCGCCTTCTGGGCCTTATCCCTAAGCTCCAAAATCTTGAGCTCGCCGATCATGTAGGAACAGGCTTGGCCCGGATATACGCTGTAGCGTTCCACTTCGCTGGCTTCAATCCCGTAGTCGATGGCCTGCTGGCGGGTCCAGCGTTTCGCGTGCAGCCCGGTATCGACGACCAAGCGCCGCGCCCGGAACAGTTCAGAATCCAGTTGGCCGAGCTGGCCTTCGATATCGTCGCCATACCAGCCGGATTCCGCCGCCAGACGTTCTGCATAAAGACCCCAGCCTTCGGTAATCGCCGAAATCCCGCCCAGCGCGCGAACCTGCATGAAGCGCGGCAGATCTTTGTTCTCCACCTGCAGCGCGATGTGAAAGTGATGGCCGGGGACGGCTTCGTGATACAGCAGGGAACGCAACCCGAAGGTCGTCATACGTTCGATACGCCGGGGAATCTGGACGATTCCGGGACGAGATCCGTCCGGCGCCGGGGCGTTGTAGTTGGCGGCGGCATTAGCCTCACGGAAGCGCGGAAACGGCTGCACCGTCACAGGCGCCTTCGGCCGAACGTCAAACAACAATGCTGCGCGCTTTTCGGCATCGCGCACGATGGCGTCCGCATCGCGCATAATTTGCGCGCGGCTCTCATCCGACGTCGGGTTGGGATATTGCAGATCCAGCCTGAGCTTCTCAATCCGGTCCTTGACCGGTCCGGCCGTACGGCCCAGCTTACGCAGAAGACCGTCCATCTGTGTTTCAATGCGTGCGACCTGCTGCAGTCCGATCTCGTGAATCTGATCCGCCGTGAGATTCGTGGTGGTGAACCGCCGCAGAAAGAATGCGTACGCTTCGGGTCCGCCTTTGAGCCGCCACAGGCCCGCATCATTGGTCGACCGCGAAAGTTGGGCTTGAAGCGCAGCTATCGCCTTTTTCCACGCGGGATAAATCTGCGTGCTGACGATTTTCTCAGCCTCGGCGCGCAGCTGCTCGCACTGCTCGGGGGAGATCGTGTCCACTGCGCTAATCTTGTCCAGGAACGCCGTCACGAATGGATTCGCGCCGGGCGACGGATCCACGAAGCTCTGCATCTGCTTGATGGTGGCTTCGAGGATAAAGCGCGGGGGAATCACGTTCTTCGCGGCCAGCCGGTGCGATTCGGCGATGGCCTGATCCATGCGCGCGCCTACCTGCGCCAGCGCGGCGACGTAGTTTTCGGCATCCCTCAGCTTGGCCAGCGGTCGCGCCACGGTAAACCGTTCTACGGCGGAAACGTTCCAGCCATTCATCTGCTCCAGGGGAAAGCTAAAGTCCCAGTACGGCTCTTCAGCGATCACCATCTCCAGCTGCCACTTCATTACTTCCGCGGAAACTCGTTGCGTTTCCGTCATGCCGGCGCGGTCGAACTTGCTGAGATCGGCCAGGCCCTTGCGCGCGACCTGGAGCCGTTGCCGGGCGGAAGCCAGCGTCAAAGGTGTAAGCTGCCGCTCCAGGCGATCTTGCTCTTCGCCGGTGAAGTAGCGCAGGGAGGTTGCGAGGTTCGGATTGATGCGGATCCACTCCGCTGTGAAATCGCGGAAGAAATCGTCGATGGTCCTGGTCAGGTTCTGTGCGAATGCGGCTCCCGCACCGAGGATCGCGATAGCACTTCTACGGGTAAGCATTTATGCCTGACCTGCGTGAGCCCGCGCGGTGCGTTCGTTCAAATCCCGCAGCACCTTGAGTTCGTCAGAAGTGGGTTCCGCGGTGGCATCCAGCTTGGGCGCGACCTTCAATGGCCAGCCCGTGGCGGCGATCACCTGCTCCACCGTGATACCCGGATGCATGCTGGTCAGCGTGAGTTCCTTGGTTTCGGGATCGGGAGTAAGAATGCCCAGGTCGGTGATCACGTTGGTAGGTCCTCTCCCCGGTAATCCGAGTTTCTCACGGCTGTCGCCACCCTCAAAATAACCGCCTGAGGTTAGAAAATCCAGCTTATTAACGAAAGCCCGGTTATTCTGGCGCAGCGTAATCAGCACCTCGCCGCAGAATCCCGCGATTTCCTGCGCGCCGCCCGATCCGGGCAGCCTAACCTTGGGCTTATTATAATCGCCTATCACAGTGCTGTTGATGTTAGCGTACTTGTCGATCTGCGCCGCTCCCAGAAATCCGAGTCCGATGCGCCCACCCTGCAGCCAGTAGGAAAATATCTCCGGGATCGAGACCACTGCGTCCGCGGTTTCCGAAAGCTCGCCATCGCCGATCGAAAGAGGCAGGACCGTGGGCTTTGCACCAATCGTACCCGATTCGTAGATCAGTACAGTATCGGGCGCATGCGTCAAGCGTGCCAGGTTGGCCGCCGCGCTGGGCAGCCCGATGCCGACGAACAGGGTTACGCCGTTGCGGATCATACGTGCCGCCGCAACTGTCATCATCTCGTCAGAAGTGTACGCTGCGTCAGGCATGGCTCGTCGCCCCTTCCAGACTTCGTTTGTACTCGGCGAAATTCTTGGTGCCGAGCACGTGGCGATCGATCCAGGTTTGAAACGTCGCCCGATCCCGGGCGATAACGTCCCAAGCTTTGTAAAACGCGTTATCGCGCTGATAGTAACCCTGGGCGTAGGAGGGGAACGCGCCGCCTTTCACTTTGCACACCGCGCTCAGCACCCACGACGGCAGCACCACGGAGTTCGGCGGCGACTGGAGATCGTCGACAATCTCCTCCACCGTTACGATGGCGCGCTTGGCCGCCAGAACTGCTTCCTTCTGGACGCCGACCACGCCCCACATCAGCACGTTGCCTTTGCGGTCGGCCTTCTGCGCATGAATCACGGTCACGTCCGGCCGATGCGCGGGAATCGCTGCCAGCTTTGCTCCGGTAAACGGGCAGTCTATAAATTTGATGCGCTGGTTGTACTTGACCAGGTCGGTTCCGACGTAGCCGCGCAGCATCCCGAACGGCAGGTTCGAGGCGCCCGCGCTGTAAGCCGCCGCCATGCCAGCGTGCGCGTGTTCTTCGATCTCAATCGGCCGGGGCCAGTCGTTTTCAACCGCGTCGCGCAGCCGGTGCAGCGACCCGACGCCTGGATTCCCGCCCCAGGAGAAGACGATTTTCTTGACGCACCCGGCTCCGATGAGTTGGTCATAAATCAGGTCGGGGGTCATACGGATGACGGTGAGATCGCGCTTGCCCTGCCGGATAATCTCGTGCCCGGCAGCGAAGGGGATCAGATGAGTGAATCCTTCTAAAGCGACCGTGTCGCCGTCGCGAACCGTCTCGCGGATCGCTTCTGAAAGTGAGAGTATGTGCGCCAGAGCTTCTATTTTGACACGCGAGAATACGGGGTAGGAACTTGCGTCGGGCCGCATCTCGCGCACGCACAGGACTGTAGGTTCCGTTGTGCGTGCGAGTTCAAAATGGTTTGCTATAATCTCGCCGGAGGGACGGACATGTCCTTAGTACGAGGAATTCACCACATCACTGTTTGCGCCGGTGGCGCCCAAGAAGACATCGATTTTATGACGCAGGTCTGCGGACAGCGTCTGATCAAGCAAACTGTCCTGTTCGACGGCCGCTACGCTCACTATCATCTGTATTATGCGAACGCCGACTGCGAACCCGGCTCGGTTTACACCACCTTCCCGTTTAATCGCGTGAAGGGACGGCCCGGCGCGGGCCAGATCCAGTCCACGGCCTACACCGTGCCCAAAGGATCCGTAAAATTTTGGGAAGAACACGTGAAGCGCCACAACGTACCCAGTGAGGGCGTCAAAGAACGTTTCGGAGCGAAATATCTCCGCTTCAATCATCCCTCCGGATTGCAGATTGAAGTGATCGAGAACGATTCCGACAAGCGTAAAGGCTGGACCACGGATCAAATCAGCAGCGATGTCGCCATGAAGGGCTTCCACGGACCCATGCTGTCCGTGCGGGAAGTGGGCGAGACCGAGCGCTTCTTTGTCGATGCGCTGGGTTTCAAAAAGACGGGCACCGAAGGCAACCTGCATCGCTTCGAAGTCGCCGGGGGCGGCCCCGCCAGCACCGTTACTTTGATTCACGAACCCGACCGTCCCTCGGGAAGCTGGGTCTTCGGCGCCGGCACGGCGCATCACGTCGCGATGGATCTGGAAAGCGATGAAAAGCTAGCCGAACAGAAGGGCATTTACGAAGAGCTGGGCTACACCGATTGCTCGGAGATCAAGGATCGCAACTACTTCCACTCGATTTACTGCCGCTGCCCCGGCGGGATTCTGGTAGAGTGCGCGGCTACGGCTCAAGGCGCTTTCGCGCGCGACGAGGCGGAATCGGAGCTGGGCACGCACATGCTCCTGCCGCCCTGGTTCGAGGAAAAGCGCGCCGAAATCATGGCCATGCTGGATCCCATTCGCGTTCCCGAGGGCAACATTCCGAAGGACGCCAAAAAGGTCGCAGCCGCTACCCTGCCCGATGCAGGTCCTGGCGACGCCGGTGGCGTGTCGCGGCGCAAGGCCGAATTTATCGGCGGCGACAAGTCCAAGAACTGAAGACGTAGGTAGTTAGTAGTGGCAATCCATACCCCGCGGATCCCGACTTCAGGGGTCCGCCTGCGCGAGGCGGGCCAGCCGAGGGGCTTGGCGGAGCGCGCCGGGATTCTGCTCCACGGCCGCTCCCGCACCAAGCAGGAAATGCTGGATCTGGCAACGGGTCTCGAGATCGGCGGTACCCGCTGGATCGCGCCGTATGCCGATCAGGGCCTGTGGTATCCAGGCCGGTTCATGGAGCCCCTGGAATCCAACGAGCCGTTTCTGACGCGCGCGGTCGAGCGGTGCCATCGACTGATTCAGGATGCCGGCGAAGACGGTCGTTTGGGTCCGGAGCAACTTTTCATCGTCGGATTCTCACAGGGCGCCTGCATCGCGGTCGAGTACGCTTTGCGCCATCCCGGTTCCTGTGCCGCCATCGTAGTCTTCAGCGGCTGTCTCATGGGCCCGCCCGGAACGGCCTGGCATCCGGCCGATGGCAAAACGCTGCGTGGTCTAAGAGTGTTTCTTACCGGCAGCGACATGGACGAATGGATCCCGGAAGAGCGGACCCGGGAAGCCGCGCGGGTGCTGGCAGACTTGGGAGCCGATGTCGACTTCCGAATCTATCCCTCACGCCCCCACATTGTGAGCAACTTGGAACTGGCGGAAGCACGGTCATTCCTGCAATCGCGAATCCTAAAGCCCTCGGCTTGATCCGCCGACCTGTCTATTGTGGTTGCGCTGTAGCCCTTCCGGCGTGCTACGATAGCGAGTTCTGAAAAATGAATCCTGAAGTCGCACTACATTTGTGCGTACTGATCCCGTTTATCTATTCGGGACTGTACACACTGACCGATCCGGCTAGCTCCATCCGCGTGGTGAACAAGGTGATGGCTGAAGCTCATCGGATCGAAGCCAATACGATCCTGGGCGATATCTTCGCCGAACCGACTCCGATCGCGGATAGCCGTGGGAACCGCCTCGCGTTGCGTGTCGCCGGACTGGCCATCATGGCGGCCGGCCTGCTTCGCCTATACTCGCTCTAACAGCACGGCCATCCCCTGGCCCACGCCTACGCACATGGCGGCGATGGCCCGTTGAGCCCCCGTACGCTTTAGGTGCATGGCTGAGGTCAGCACCAGGCGCGCTCCGCTCATTCCCAGAGGGTGGCCGAGGGCGATGGCGCCGCCGTTGGGGTTCACCTTTTCGCTATCGTCCGGCAGCCCGAAAGCGCGCGTGCAGGCCAGGGCCTGCGCAGCGAAGGCTTCGTTCAGCTCCAGAAAATCAACGTCGTCCATTTTCAGATTCTGGCGCCCCAGAAGTTTCTGGACCGCTGGAATAGGCCCGATCCCCATGTAGTTCGGATCGACGCCGGCTGCGGCGGCGCCCGCAAATCGCGCGATGGGCGTCAGACCGAATTTCGCGGCGGCTTGTTCGGAAGCCACGAACAGCGCCACGGCGCCGTCGTTGATTCCCGATGCATTGCCCGCGGTTACCGTGCCGCCCTTGCGAAACGGCGTAGGCAGCTTGGCCAAACCCTCCAGCGTGGTATCGGCACGAGGATGTTCGTCTTCACTGACCACGGCCGCCGGGGCGGCCGACCCTTTTTTACCCGGAATTGCCACCGGCTCAATCTCTTCCGCAAATATTCCCGCGGCCTTGGCTTTTGCCGCCTTGTGCTGCGAGGCCAGCGCGAAGCGATCCTGCGAGGCGCGGTCGACGTTGTACTTCTCGGCGACGTTCTCAGCCGTCTCGGCCATCGAAATGGTGCCGTACTTTTCTTCCATCAGCGGATTTACGAAGCGCCAGCCGAGCGTGGTATCGAAAATCTGCGGATCGCGCTGGAATGCCGCGGTCGGCTTCGGCATCACCCAGGGCGAACGGCTCATGCTCTCGACACCGCCGGCGATCGCCAGCGACATTTCGCCGGTGCCGATGCCGCGAGCGGCTACAGCAACTGCTTCCATACTGGAGGCGCACAGGCGATTCACCGTCACGCCCGGAACGCTCATGGGGAGACCGGCCAGCAGCAACGCCATGCGCGCGACATTGCGATTGTCCTCGCCTGCCTGGGTTACGCAGCCATAGTAGACCTCGTCGATCGATTCCCAATCGCTGTTTGCAAACCGGCGCTTCAGAGTTACCAAGGGATGCGCGGCCAGATCGTCGGCGCGGACGCTTGCGAGCGCTCCGCCATAGCGCCCGATGGGCGTACGGACACCTTGGCAAATGTAAGCAGTGGGCATGTCTCTCTATTTTACGAGGTGACGTTAGGGAGAGCCGCGGCGCGAGCTCTTC
>Ga0207711_10001249_pt1 | contig 24125 bp, 19 predicted proteins | sample KBSS34metaG_FD_184401 | JGI IMG/M metagenome (GOLD analysis project Ga0207711, IMG submission 184401) | Switchgrass rhizosphere microbial communities from Kellogg Biological Station, Michigan, USA - KBS S3-4 metaG (SPAdes) (version 2) | ecosystem: Host-associated > Plants > Roots > Rhizosphere...
ATTCAATACATGGCGGACCAGGAGGCGGCCGCGAAGCATCGCGGACGCGAGGCCGGCCTCGCCGCGGCGCGCGACGCGTTCTATCGGGGCGACATCGCCAAAGCCATCGTCAAGTTTCAGAAGGAAAACGGCGGGTTCCTGTCGGCCGACGATCTTGCGAACTATCGCTCGGGCTTCGACGAGCCGGTGTCGACCACGTTCGGCGATATCCGGCTGTACGCCTGCGGCCCGTGGTGCCAGGGGCCGTCGCTGTTGCAGGCGCTCAACCTTCTGGACGGAGCCGAGCTGCGCAAGCTCGGCCATAACTCCGCCGGTTACCTGCACCGCATCACCGAAGCGGTGAAACTGTCGTTTGCCGACCGCGAGGCCTATTTCGGCGATCCACGCATGATCGACGTGCCGATCGATGCGCTCTTGTCGCGCGACTACGCGCGGCAGCGGCGCGACATGATCCGTCCGGATCGGGCCTGGCCGGAAATGCCGCCGGCCGGCGATCCGCGCAAGCTCGCCGCCGAGCGCGCGAGGCAAGGCGCCGCGCCGGTGCCGGAGCGCGCTTTCCTGGCGCCGGAGCTCGACACATCACACGTCAGCGTCATCGACCGGCATGGCAACGTGTTCGCGGCGACGCCGAGCGACGGCTCCTACAATGCGCCGGTGGTGCCTGAGCTCGGCATCATTCCGTCGCCGCGCGGCAGCCAGAACTGGGGCGACCCCGATCATCCGTCGGGCGTCGCGCCCGGCAAGCGGCCGCGGCTGACGCCGAGCCCGGCGATCGCGATCGAGCCGGGCAAGATGAAAATGCCGTTCGGCACGCCCGGCGGCGACGTGCAGACCCAGGCGATGCTGCAGGTCTTCCTCAACATCCACCTGTTCGGCATGGAGGTGCAGGAGGCGGTCGAAGCGCCGCGCGTTGCATCCTACAGCTTCCCGTCCTCGTTCGAGCCGCACGCCTATCATCCGGGCCTGCTCAATCTCGAACGCCGGATCGACCAGCCGACCGCGGACGCGCTGGGACACCTCGGTCACAAGATCGAGTGGTGGCCCGACTGGACGTGGCTCGCCGGCGCCGTCTGCACGGTCGTGGCCGACCTTGAGACCGGCGTGCTGAAGGGCGGCGCCGATCCGCGCCGGCCGTCGTATGCGGTCGGGTTGTAAGAAGACATGAGAGCTCGGCAACTGTTTCTGGTACTGGGCGGTCTCTTTCTCATTCTGATCGATCAGACGCAGGCGCAGAATTTTCCGAACCGGCCGATCCGGTTGATCTCGCCGTTTGCCGCGGGCGGTGCCAACGACGTTCTGGCCCGCGCGCTCGGCGCCAAACTTGCCGATCGCCTGGGCGGGACCGTCGTCATCGAGAATCGTCCCGGCGCGGGCGCGGTGATCGGCATCACGGCACTCGCCCGCTCTGCCCCCGACGGCTATACGCTGGTGCTGAGCGGCAGCACGCTGGCCGTCACCGGCACGCTCTACAAGCAGCCGCCGTTCGATGCGATCAAGGATTTCGCGCCGGTCGCGCTTGTCGTGCACTACCCCTTCCTGCTGGTGGCTTCGGCATCCTCGCCATTCAACTCGGTCCCGGAGCTCATCCGTTACGCCAAGGAGCATCCGGGAAAGCTGCTCTATGCATCGCCCGGGGTCGCGACGTCGCAGCACCTGTTTGCCGAGCTGTTCAAGACCATGACCGGCACCGACCTCGGTCATGTTCCCTATAACGGCACCGCGCCGGCGGTCGTCGACATCGTCGCCGGGCGCGTTGCGCTGATGTTTGCGGCGGCGGCGCCGTCACTGCCCTTGATCAAGGAGGGCAACCTGAAGGTTCTCGGCGTTTCGTCAGCCCAGCGGCTGGCCGAGGCTCCCGATGTTCCGCCGATCGCAGATGCTGTGCCGGGCTTTGATGTGTCGAACTGGTCGATCATTCTGGCGCCAGCCGGGACGCCGAGCGACATCGTGGACAAGCTTCATGGCGAGCTGAAAGCCGTCGTGGCATCGCCGGACGTGCAGACACAGCTTGCCAAGATCGGGATGATCCCGATTGACAGTCCTGCGCCTGAGGCGCTCCGGTCGTTCGTAGAAACCGAGGTCGCCCGCTGGAGCAAGATCGTGCAGCAGGCCGGCATTGCCGGAGCGCACTAGCTCTTAGTGACCGCCGAAGCGCGCGAACGAAAACGGCGCAAGGTCGATGTTCGATGGCTCGCCGCGGATGGCGCGCGCCAGAATGTCGCCGCTCATTGCCGACATCGTCAGCCCCAGATGGCCGTGACCAAAATTGAACCACAGACCGCGATGGCGGCTTGGCCCCATGACCGGCAGAGAATCCGGCAGGCATGGACGGTGCCCCATCCAGAGCGACCAGTCGGCGGGGATTCTCGCGCGCGGAAACACGCGCGCCAGATCGCGAACCAGGAATTCCGCGCGCTTTCGGGTCGGCGCCCGCTCCAGCCCGCCGAACTCGACGGTGCCGGCTATTCTCAGCCCGCCCTCCATCGGGGTGAGAAATGCCTTTCTGTCGGCCGCGACAACCGTCCGCGTGACTTCAATCCCCGGCGACGCCACGGTGACGTGATAGCCGCGCTGGCTTTCGAGCGGGATGACGTAGCCCAGGCCGGCGAGCAATTGCGCGGACCATGCGCCCGCGCAAATGACGACATCGTCAGCGGGATAGGCCGCATTCTCGCCGCGCACCGCTTGCACGCGATCGGCCTCGACCTCGATCGCCACCACGCGATCACGAACGATGCGTCCGCCGCGCCGAGCAAAGTCCGCGGCAATCGCCGTGACCTGTCGATACGGGTTGACCGACATGCCCTGATCCGGCGTGAACAGGCCGATGGTGTAATCGGGACCGACTTCGGGTTCGAGCGCGACAATGTCCCCTCGCTCGAGCCGCTCGACCCGAAGGCCATGCTCCCGGCGCAGGGTCCAGGACAGGTCGTCTTTGCGAAGCCATTTTTCGTCAGGATAGAGATAAAGCTGGCCGGTCCGACGGATTATTTCCGGCGCGCCGACCTCGCCCAGCATTTCGACATGCTTTTCCATCGAGTTGGCCAGCAGCGTCGACAACGCTCCGGCGATGCGCTGCACTTCATCAGGCGCCGACGCGCGCACGAACCGCCACAGCCATGGCGCAGCCTTCGGAAGATAGCCCAGCGGGATGCGCAAGGGAGCAGCAGGATCGAGCAGCATGCGCAGCGCGTCGCGCATCACCCCCGGCATCGCCAACGGCGCGACACTGCCGAAGCTCACAGCGCCGGCATTGCCATATGAACAACCAAGTCCGGGCTCATCACGGTCGATGAGCAGCACATTGGCGCCGCGGCGCATGAGATGCCAGGCGGTGCAGACGCCAACAATGCCGGCGCCGATTACGACAACGGCATCACGGCCGTTTCTGTTGGTTTGATTTTGCATCCTGCTCAATCGAGCTGAATATTGGCGCCGCGGATGATGTGGCTCAACCGCTCGGTCTCGTCCTTGATAAAGGCGCGAAACTCGGCGGGCGAACTCGCCACCACGTCCGCGCCCTGCTCGAAGATTCGCGTTCGCACGCCTGGATCGGCAAGAGCCGACGCACTCGCGCGGTGCAGGGTGCCGATGATCGCGGGCGGGGTCTTGGCAGGCGCGAGCAGGCCGTACCAGGTGCCGATCTTGTAGTCCAAGCCTTGCTCCGCAAAAGTCGGCACGTTCGGAATGAGCTCCGAGCGGCGGTCGGCGGCGATGGCGATGGGTTTGAGGTTTCCGCCGCGGAGCATGCCGAGTACCGTCACCACGCTCGAAAACAGTGCCTGCACCTGGTTGGTCATCACGCCGAGCGCGGACGGCCCGCCGCCGCTGTAGGGCACATGCACCATTTTCGCGCCGACCAGGTTCTGAAACAGTTCGGCAGCGAGATGCGGACTGCTGCCAACTCCATAGGAGGCGTAGTTGAGCTCGCCGGGCCGCGCCTTCACATAAGCGATGAACTCGGGGAGCGAGTTGACCGGCAGCGACTGCGGCACGGTCAGCACGGTCGGCGTGTTGGCGATCAGGGTGATCGGCTCGAGATCGGTCTGCGGGTCGAAGCCGAGCTTCTTGTAGAGCGAAGGATTGGCCGCAAGCCCAAAGCTCGTAATCAGCAGCGTATAGCCGTCGGGCCTGGAGCGCACGACGGCCAGCGTGCCGACATTGGTGTTGGCGCCGGGCCGGTTGAGCACCACGAACGGCTGGCCGAGTTGCTTGGCAAGCCCGTCGCCCACGAGCCGGCTCACGATCTCGGTTCCTCCACCGGCCGGGAACGGGACCACCAACTCGACCGGCCGCGACGGATAGTCCTGGGCTGACGCCCATGACGTTAGGGCCGCCAGAAGCACGATCGATGGGAAGAGCCGCATTGTTTTTATCATCAAACGGTCCCTTCCCCGAGTCGCTGGACGATCAGCGCGGCATAGACCTTGGCGGCATCGCGGGTCCGATCGACCGAGGCCATATCGAGGTCGGTGTGGGCATATTTTTCCTCGCCCGGGCCATAAGTGCAGGCCTCGATCCCGATGTGATTGAGGTAGCCCTGATCGAACGCATTGGTCTGGTAAAACATCTCCGGCTTCGAGCCCGGCACCGACTGCGAGGCCCGCGTTAGCGCCCCGACGATGTTCGACGACTCGTTGACGAGCGAGGGGTACATGAATGGCCCCTTCACAACCTCGACCCGCCAAGGTTTGCCGCTCGCCGGGTCCTTGGCACCGTCCACCGTCATGGCGATGGCGGAAATCTCGGCGACCGCCGCATCCGGGTCTTCGCCCGGCATCAGCCGACGATCGATTCCGATCTCGCAGCGGTCCTGGATGGTGTGGGTCGACGCCGGAGCGCTATGGATGTGGTTGATCGCAAGTGTCGGACGGCCGAGCGCCGGATGCGAGGCGTTGAACCGCAGTCCATCGTCGAGCCGTCGGATCACTTCGATCGCGCCGGTGATGGCATTGCAGGCGCTGCCCGGCCGGCTGCTGTGGCCCGGGCTGCCATACACCGTGATGGTCACGTCGACGCGTCCTCGGTTGCCCAGGCTGATCCGGTTGCCGGTGCCGTTCAACACCGCCATCTCGGCGCGCGCGCCGGTCGCCTCGATGATGCTGCGGATGGCATCGTGACGCCCGGTCTCGCCGGACACGCAGCACAGGAACACGAGCCGGCCCGACAATTCGATCCGCGCGGCGAGAATGGACCGCAGCGCGAGCAGAATCGCGGCGAGCGGCGCCTTCTGTTCGCTGAGCCCCTTACCCAGCACGACCTCGCCCGGCAGGCCATACGGAGCGCCGTCGCGCACCTCGCCGCCATAGGGATTCGGCATCGTCGCGGCCGGTTGGTTCATCGCGTTCGTCACCAGCATCAGCGAGCGGCCGCTTGAGCCGCTCCCACAGGTCGCCAGCAGGTTGCCCATGCCGTCTCGGCGAATGTCCGTCAGCCCCATCTCGCGCAGGCGAGGCTCGACGGCGATATCGATGAACGCGCGCAGCTTCGGCTCGGCCTCCAGAAGCTCCGTCAGCGGGCTTGGAACGCGCGCCAGTTCGACCATCAGGGCTTTTGCGTGCTCCGCCGTGATCAGCGACGTGACGGCGTTCAGGTTGTGCGATGAAGCCGGCATGGCGGCGGTCATGCTTTATTTGCGGCGGCACTAGCCGCACCATGGGCCACGGTGAGCCTAGCCTGAACGATGCCGCGGTCCACCTTGCCGGCGCCGTTGAGCGGCAACGCCGGGACGATGTCGATGAAGCGAGGGTGCGAATAGGCTGGCCCCTTTTCGAGGCAGAATGCCTTTAGCTCGTCCGCGGTCATCATCGAGCCGTCGCGCACCATCACCATGGCGGCCGGCGCGAAGCCTTTCACCTGATGGGGTACCGGCGCGACCACCGCATTGACCACGTCCGGATGAGAAAACAAAAGGTTCTCGACCTCCTTCGGATAGACGTTCTCGCCGCCGCAACTGAACATGTCATCGGTCCGGCTGCGGAAATAGAAGAAGCCATCCTTGTCCTTGTAGAAGACATCGCCGGTTCTGAGCCAGCCGTCGTGGAGCTTCGCCCGCGTGATCTCGGGTTCGTTGTAATAGCCAAGACAGACATAAGGACACCGGATCACCAGTTCGCCCTCGTCGTCGGTCGCGTTGCCGTTCGCATCGATCAGCTTGAGTTCGATTTCCGGCGCCGGCGCACCCGGGCTGCCGCGCGGCACTGGACGTCCGTCGATCGGCGGGCGAAGCGGGCTTCCCCCTTCGGTCAGGCCATAGCTTTCCTCGACCTTGATGTGCGGCAACGCCCGGTTGACCAGATCGAGCAATTCCGGCGTCACCACCGCCGAGCCGATCGTCATGCTGCGCAGGCTCGAGAGATCGAGCGTTTTCAGGAGATCCCGATACTGCAGGAACATGGTGAACACCGCCGCGACGCCGCGCGAGTAGGTGCATTTGTATTTGGCCAGCGCCTCGAGATAGGCACGCGGCTCATATCCCGGCATCAGCACGAACGATCCGCCGGCACAGAGCATCGGCTTGACCGTGCCGCGCAAGGCGTTCTTGTGGAACAGCGGCAGCGCCACGAGACCGCGCGAGCTTTCGGCCGACGGCCAATAGCGCTGGTTGTAGGCGACGTACCACAGCATGCCGTGGTGCGTCATGATGGCGCCCTTGGGCCGCCCGGTCGATCCGGACGTGTAGGGCTGGAACGCCTGCGCGTCGTCGGCGATCGGCGGCGGTTCGACGGCTGGCCCGGGCTTTGTCATTTCCGCCTCGAACGAGAGGAAGCCTTCCTTGTCCTGGTCGAGCAGCATGCGATGGCGGACCGGTACCCGGCCTGCAATCGCCACCGCGTCGCGATTGCAGGCCGGATCGGCGATCATCAGCGCGCAGTTCGCGTCGGTGATCAGCTGTGCCAGCGTATCGGCGGCGAGCCGGGTGTTGAGCAGAAGCGGAATGGCGCCGGCCCGCATCGCACCGAAGAAGAACTCGATGAACTCTACGCGATTGCCGATCAGCATGGCGACGCGCTCGCCCGGACGTACGCCCAGGGCGGCCAGCATGCGCGCCACCCCATCCATCCGCTGATCGAGCTGCCGGTAGGTGGACGTGCGCTCGCGCCCACCGAACAGGTCGATGATCGCAACCTTGTCCGGCAGCCGACGAACCGTGTCGTCGAAAAAGAAGCCGAGATTGCGCCGACGGTTCGCGTTGGTGTCGTTCATCATTGTTCCTGGCTTGACCTCAAGGTGACGGCGCGCCTTGGAGCACCTCGGACGCGCGCTTCACGATTGGCGCTGGCGATGCATAGACATCGTTGATCAGGGCTTGGACCTCGATACCGGCGACCGGTCTCACCTCCAACTCGAGTTGCGCTGCCTCATGCAGGAAGTCGGCGTCCTTCATCGTGGCGTCGAACGCGTCGCGCAGCGCCCGCGCGCGATCCGCCGGGATGCCCGGCGGCGCCGCGAACGGACGAGCGATACTTTGGCGCGAAACGATCAGCCGAAGCGCCGCTTTCTCGTTCGGGTCGTCGATCAGATCCATCACCAGCGGTACGGTGGCAAGGTCTTCGTGCTTCTGCAGCGCAAGCTGCAGCGCGACGTTGATTTTTCCGGTGGTGAGGAGATCCTTGTTGCGGCTGAGCAGGCTCGTCCACGACCACCCACAGCGGCCATCGATTTCGTGGCGCTCGACCGCCAGCACGAGGTCGGCGCCGCCGGAATATCCAGCCACGATCTGCATCGGCAGATGAAACATGTTGCGCAGGACCGTCGGAAATACGTTGCTGTCGGCACCCGATCCGGAAGCGCAGATCACGTGGCTTTTGGTCTGCATGTCGCGCCAAGTCTTGATCCCGCTGCCTTCGTGAAATGCGCAGACACTGACCTCATTCGCGATGCTGCCGATCCAGGTGAACTTGGCCGCGTCGAATTGCGTCCCCTCGGCTCGGCTGAGCAGCGGCTCAACGACGATGCCGCGGGCGAAGGTCGCCAGCACCGTGCCGTCCTTGGGCGCCAGGCCGTAGAGATAATTCACCGCCTTGAGTCCACCTGCGCCCGGCATGTTCTGAACCACGAAGGTGGGATTGCCCGGAATATAGCGGCCCATGTAACGCGCCAGCGTCCGGGCGTAGACGTCGTAGCCGCCGCCGGTGCCAAAGCCGACCAGCACCTTGATGGTCTTGCCAGAATAGAATTCCGCGACCGGATCCGCCGGCCATGCCGGCGCGGCCGTGAACAGCAGAACACCGATTGCGGCGAAACCGGCGCAGGCCGGCGAGGCAAGACGTCGCTTCAATGAAACCATCGCCAATCTCGGCCCACGATCCGACACCGACCCATCATAGCCGGACGTGGCCCCGCCTGTCGTACGCCATTTCGTAAAGCTTGCCGCAATCCCGCCTAGCTATGCAGTCCCGCCGTCAGCTAATTTCTCAGCGAAGGCATCGAGCCTTGGAACCGATCCTGCAGAATAAGACGAGCCGGGAGAGTGCCATGACAGCGAAACAAACTATGGTTGCCTGCGCTGCGCTGTTGTTCGCCGCCGCCTTCATCGCCGCGCCTTTTCACGCTCAAGGCAATCCCGCCAGCGATGATGAAGCCCGCATCGCCGATATCGTCACCGCGAGCCATATGCTGGCGAACGAAGGCATTCTGGACAGCTTCGGCCACATCAGCGCGCGCTCGGCACAGAACCTCGAGCGTTTCTTCATGCCGCGCGCCATGGCTCCCGCCCTCGTCACCCGTGCCGACATCGTCGAGGTCGGCCTCGACTGCAAGCCGGTCGCACCCAATGCGCCGCGGCTGAACGGCGAGCGCTTCATCCATTGCCAGGTCTACAAGGCGAGAAGCGACGTCCAGTCGGTGATCCATACCCACGACGGGGCGGTATTGCCGTTTGGCATTGCCGGCGTCCCCTTGAAACCAGTCGTCGCCCAAGCCGGATTCCTGCCGCTGGAAACGCCGCTGTTCGAAATCCGCGATGCGAATGCGACCGAGCAAAAGCGCGGCATGCTGATCCTCAATGCCCATCTGGGCGACGCCCTCGCCAAGACGCTGGGCGCCAATCCGGTGGTCTTGATGCGAGGCCACGGGGACACCGTGGTGGGACGTTCGGTGCGCGAGGCCACCATCCGAACCATCTACACCCGCATCAACGCCCAGGCGCAAAGCGCCGCGTTGGCGCTCAGTTCGAAGATCACGGCCTTGAACGAGTCAGAATTGGAAATCAATGCCACCGAGAATTTCGACGCCGATCGGCCGTGGCAGAACTACCTGCAAAGGCTAACGGCGAAACGCTAAGCGGAATACTTCCGCTACTGCATCATCTGCCCGATCTTCTCGGCGACGGCCTGCGGCAACCGCAACGTATCGCGGATGATCTGATCGATCTCTTCGCCTGTCGCGCCATCGACCATCAGGTTTCGCTTCTCGCAAGCCGCGAGGAACTCCGGATCGTTGAGCATCGCCTGGAACGCGGATCGCAGCGCCTGGAGCCGCTCCGGAGGCACGCCTGGTGTCGTCAAGATTGAGCGGCCGACGTCACCGGTGCTGGCCGCCGCCCGGAGCACCTCGCGGCCCTCGTCGGACTGCGCGAGCTCCGGAATGGTTGGCACGTTCGGTATCAGGCGATGCCGCTTCAGCGAGGCCTGATAAAGGATCGTCGCCTCGCCCCGATGCACCCAGCCCGGCTGGCTCACCAGAATGCCGGGGAGGCCGTAGGCCCCGACGATATCGACCTCGCCCCGTTCCATCGCGAGCAGGATATTGATCGTGCCGCTGTAGCCGCGGATGAGCTTGAACTTCGTTCCGGCGTAGGTGTTGAGCGCGGTCGGGAACAGCACCGTGGTGGAGCCGCCGCCCGACGCGCCGACCGCGTATTGCTTCGCGCGGACATCCTCGAACGATTTGATGCCGGTCTTGGTCAGCGCGGCGCCGACATCGATGTTGGTCACCACGCGGCCGAGGTAGGGCATTTTCGCCACGTCGACCTTGGCGCTGGTGTTGGTCATGCTGTCGAGCGCCAAAGTCTGGGCGAGACTGCCGAACACCGTGCCGTCCTTGGGCGCGACGTCTTGAATGTAACTTGCCGCCGCGAAGCTCCCCGCCCCCGGCATGTTCTGCGCGATGATGGTCGGCTTGCCGGGCAGATGCCGCGGCAGAAACTCGGCGACGAGCCGGCCGTAGATGTCATAGCCGCCGCCCGGCCCGTAGCCGATCAGCATCCGCAAAGTCTTGCCGCGGTAGAAATCTTCGATCGGCTCGGCCTGGGCCGATACCGCCGACAGGACGATCGCCGCGGCCAGCCCGAGCGCGATGGCGCGCTGCCGCGCCAACATGCGCATCAGCCGGCGGACGCGCGAAGCTTCTGAGCTTCTGACTTGAACACGTTGTTGAGGCAGTACTCCGCAAGCTCAATCCCGGTCGGGAACCAGAGACTTCCAGCCTTCCTCATGTGATGGATGATGCCGCGCAGCGCCAGCGTGCGGCCGGGCCGGCCGATGATGTAGGGATGCATCGTGAATGGGATGTACTTTGGGCGCTCCGGGCTGCTTTCCGAATAGAGCTCGTCGAAATAAGCCTTCCAGGTTTCCAACCCGTGATACGGATTGCCGTATTCGCCATGGCGGTGGCCGAACAGCGTGCCGTCACCGAACGGCTGCCGCGGCAGCTCGACCAGCAGCTTGCCGTTCTTCTCCCAGAGGAACGGCAGCTCCTCGTGGAAGCAATTGGTGTTGAAGACGAATCCGTTTTCGATCATCAGCTCGATGGAGTTCGTGCTCTGGGTGCACGAGCGCCAGCCGTAGCAGCGACGACCCGTTCGCTTTTGGATCGTGGCGATGGTCTTCTTCATCACCGCATCTTCTTCGTCGCGCTTCAGATAGCGGGCGATCTCGTGGTTGTAACCATGGCCCTCGACCACATGGCCGTGGTCGAGAATGGCCTGCACGGCCTCCGGGAACCGATCGGCAATAGCGCCGCAGGTCAGGAAGGTGGCCTTGACGTTCTCTTCCTTCAAAATGCGCAGCAGCCGATAGATCGCGTGGTGCGGACCGTATTCACCCTGGCTCCACATTTCGTAATTGAGGATGCCGTTCTTATCCGGTTTCACGTCCTCTCCACCCTGGAAGTCGAAGGTCAGGAAGACGCAGGCTCGCTCGTTGTTCGGCCAACGAATAAGGTGGTCGTAGTGGTATTCCTTGAGCATGGCGTATCCCTCCAGAAGCTGGGACGGATTTCGAATCCGTATTCCGCACGTTGAAAAGGCATTTTACATTCGAGCCGTCTAGATTGGTAGCCAAGATCTTGGAACAACTGTTGTTCCGGAAGCGTGCTTACCTGCCAGGCGGCTTCACGAGGCGCTGATGAATAAAGAGATGCCTGTCACCGCTGTACTCCGAGACTTGAACAAGCTCAATACGTTCGTCCGGGTCGCACAGTGCCAGAGCTTCACCAAGGCTGCGGCCGAGCTGCGCACCAGGCCATCGGTCGTCAGCAAGCGGATGAAGGAGCTGGAAGAGTCGCTGGGCTTCAGCGTGCTCAACCGCTCGACCCATGGTCTGGCCCTGACGGAAGCAGGCCGCGGTCTGTTTCAGCAGTGCCTGGAGATCCTCGCCAAGCTCGACAACTACGTCACCGAGCGGCGCAACATCGAGACCGGGCCGTTCGGCACATTGCGCGTTCAGGCGACGAGCGACTATTCGCGATCCATTCTTGCCCCGCTGACGACCAAATTCGTCGAGCAATACCCCGGCGTCCGGGTTCATCTCTCCGTCGTTCCTGAAAATCTCATTTCGGCCGAGGACGGATTTGACATCATCGTGAGCAGTCACAAGCCATCGCATCCCGGCGTTGTTGGCCACGACCTCGGGGCCATTCGCCACGTGATCTGTGGTTCACCCCAGTATTTTCGAAAGTTCGGCCGGCCGAAGCGGCCCCAGGATCTTCGCGAGCACAACTGTCTCGCCGACCTGTACTCAGGCCCCAAAAGCTGGCCATTCCGCAATTCGCCCCGTCCCCTGCTCGTCGAAGTAAAAGGATCGCTGTCGTCCAACAGCAGTGCCGTGCTCATTCGGATGGCGCTCAACGGCTCCGGCATTATCCGCGTGCCGCTCCATGCGGTTCAGAAGGAAATCGCCGGCAAAAAGCTCGACGTCATCTTCAAAAACGTTTCGCTGTCGCCCGAACGAATGTCCGCATACTGCGCCAAAGTGAAACGTCTGCCTGCCAAAACTTCCAATTTTATCAGCTTCCTGAAAGCTTCGTTTCGACACCAGCTCAACGGCTGAGTTCGGCATCGACAATCGACGCCCGTTCGCGGATTTGCTATGAGCAACTGAGCTTTGCACGCTTTATGGAGAGATGCAGACGATGGCACGCATGGTGATCGTCGGGGGCGGACTCGCGGGACTGGCGGCAGCGAATGCGCTAGCCCACTTCGGCATTGCGGCCGAAGTCTTTGAAACGGCGCCCGCCTTGGGCGAAATCGGCGCGGCCGTCAACGTGGCTCCGAACGCATCACGAGCGCTGATTGCCATCGGGCTTGGCGAAAAGATCGCCGCGGTCGGCACGTGTTCTCCGGGCATCTATACGCGGAACATGCAAACCGGAGAGTTCATCGAGTTCAATGACCGGCGGAAGAACGCCGAGCGTTTCGGCGCGCCGTATTACTCGTTTCACCGCGCCGACTTGCTGGGCGCTTTGGCGAGCGGGCTAGATCACCGCCTGATCCATCTGGACCATCGACTGGTCGGGTTGGAAGAGCGCGGCGATGGTGTCACTCTGGCGTTCGCCAACGGCGCCAAGGTCGAAGCCGAGTTCGTGATCGGCGCCGACGGGGTGCGCTCGGTGATCCGCCAGGCGCTCTACGGCAGCGACAATCCTACCTACACGGGGCAGATGGTCTGGCGCGCACTCTTGAACGCGAGCGATGTGCCGCGCGAGGTGCTGGAGCCGACCGGACACATCCAGTGGGTCGGCCCCGGCTGTCATCTTCTGGCCTATCACATCCGCGGCGGTAAGCTGGTGAACATCGTCACCCAGGAAGACACCGATAAGTGGGTCGAGGAAGGCTGGTCGACCCGCGGTGACCCCGACGAGATGCGCCTGAGCTTTCCGAACCGGGAGCCGCGGCTCGAAAAACTCCTCAGCCTTGTGACCGAATGTTCGAAATGGGGACTGTTCACGCGGCCGCTGACGGAGAATTGGGGCCGCAGCCGTATCCAGCTCATTGGCGACGCTGCGCATGCCATGCTGCCGAACGCCGGCCAAGGCGCCTGTCAGGCCTTCGAGGACGCCTATATCCTGGCGCGCTGGCTTGAAGGCGGCCGCAGTCCGGTAGAGGCGTTCGCGAATTTCCGCCGTGTCCGCATTCCGCGCGTCCACGCTGTGCAGCGCCTTTCGCTCGCCAATGCCCGCTTCAAGCACATGCGCGACAGCGCGCAGCAAAAGGACATGGTCGCCTCGGGCAAAGGCAGTGTTCACGGATCGTCCGAATGGGTCTGGGCCTACGATCCACCCAGCGTCTGGGACCAGGATGCGATCGTTCCGGCGATCTACGCCGACGCAAGCCCGGCCGCTTCGCCGTGAATTGACGTCATCGGCTCTTCCGGCACGCGCCTCGTAGGCATTCGCGCCCGCATTGACGGTGTGCGGCGGCGGCCCTAGCCTGCGCCTTCGCTTCTCTCATCACAGAGGCTCCGATGCACAGCTACGTCACACCGCAATCGGTCAAGGACCGCGTGCTGCGCCGCCAGGGCAAGCTCCTGAGCCATGAGACGATCGATGCCGGCCGCACCGCACTGGTCGTGGTCGACATGCAGAACTATTTCGTCGCCGAAGGCTTTGCCGCCGAAGTGCCCGAGGCCCGCGACATCGTGCCGAACATCAACCGCATGGCGAAGGCGCTGCGCGCCGCTGGCGGCACCGTCGTCTGGGTCCAGACCACGGCGGTCGGCGCGCTCGAGCAGTGGGGCAATCACCACAAGCACATGCTGACCCCCGACCGCGTCCACAAGCGGCTCGCGCAGCTTGATGAGAACCACGAAGGCTTCAAGGTCTATCCGAAACTGGAGGCACTGCCGACCGATCTGCGCGTGAAGAAGATCAAATACAGCGCATTTATTGCCGGATCGTCGGACATCGACGCACAGCTCAAGACGCGTGGCATCGAGACCCTCCTGGTTACCGGCACGGTGACCAACGTGTGCTGCGAGTCGACCGCCCGCGACGCGATGATGCTAGACTACCGCGTCGCGATGCTGTCCGACGGCAACGCCTCGCTGACCGACGAAGAGCACGCGGCGTCGCTGAACAATTTCCTGATCTTCTTCGGCGATGTGATGACCACGGACGAGGCGATCGGCCGGCTCGTGCCGGTGCAGCAGCGCAAGACGGCGTAGCAGGCCGGCTACCGCCTCCGCATCACGGCGGTTTCGAGCCAGGCGATGGCGAGATACATCAGCGATGACACGATCGCGAGCAGCGTGATCGCGGTCATCACGATGTTCATCTTCAGGATCTGGCTGCCGTAGACGATCAGATAGCCGAGTCCTAGATTGGCGGACTGGAATTCGCCGACCACCACGCCGACGAGCGACAGCCCGGCGTTCACCTTGAGCGCCGCGATCAAGGTCGGCACGCTGCCGGGCAGCACCACCTTCGCCAGGATTTGCGCTTTGGATGCGCCAAACGTCTGGGCCAGCTTGATCTTGTTCGGATCGATGCCCTGAAAGCCGCTGTAGATCATCAGAATGGTGATGAACAGCGAGATCGCGAGCGACATGCCGTAGACCGACAACGCCGCGCCGAGCCAGATGTAAAAGATCGGCACGAAGGCCGTCTTCGGCATGGCGTTGGCGACGACCAGGTACGGGTCGAGCACTTTATAGAGGCTGTCCCACCACCACAGCACGGACGCGATCGCGACGCCCAGCACCATCGCGGCGGTAAAGCCGACCACGGTCGTGACCACGGTCGCCCAGGTGTGGGTAAGGATGCCCGGTTGCTGCGGCGTCTCCTTCAGCATGTCGAGGAACGTCGGCCAGATTGCCGACGGATAGCTCGTGAACAGCGGATTGATGAGGTGCGCCCGCGGCAGGATTTCCCACAGCACCAGGAACACGATCAGAATTGCAATCTGCGCGGTGCGGATGATCAGGCGGGTGCGATGCTCCCGATGGAGCCAACGAAGATATTGCGCACTCGCGGCCGCTGCCGGAGCATTATGAACCGTCGACACTTCAGCCTTCGACATGGACTTCGAGCTCCTTCCAAAGTGTATTGAAGTAGCCGTTGAACTCAGGCGCGTTGCGCGCGGCGAATGGAGCAGGGCGCCGGCCGTCCGCGCCGGCAAACCGGATCGCGTGATTCGACTTCACGCGCCCCGGCCGCCGCGACAGCACGACGACCCGCTCGGCCATGCTGACCGCCTCGCCGATGTCGTGGGTCACCAGGATCGCTGTCTTGCCCTCGCGACGGAGGATCTCGGTGACTTCATCGGCGAGCGCGATGCGGGTCTGTGAGTCGAGCGCCGAGAACGGCTCGTCGAGCAGGACGACGTCCGGCTCGGTGCAGAGCGTGCGGGCGAGCGCAACCCGCTGGCGCATGCCGCCCGAAAGCTGGCGCGGCAGATGATGCAGGAACTGTCCGAGCCCGTACCGGGTGAGAAGCTGCGTCGCGCGCTCGCGGGCGAGACGCATGTCGGCGCTCTGGATCTCGGCGCCGAGCAGCACGTTCTCCAGGATGGTGCGCCACTCGAACAGGTAGTCCTGCTGCAGCATGTAGCCGACCTTGCGGCTCGGACCTGCGACCGGCACGCCGTCCACCAGGACCGCGCCTTCGGTCGGCTCGATGATGCCGGAGATCAGCGACAGCAGCGTGCTCTTGCCGCACCCGCTCTGGCCGATGATGGCTACGAACTCGCCCGCAGCAACCGACAGCGAGACGTCCTTGAGCGCCTCGGTCTCGCCTTCCAGGCCGAAGTAGCGCAAGCCCACGCCGCGAAGCTCGACCTTGGCCCGACCGGCGCCGACGGGTGCCGGTGCCTGCATGGTTCACTTCGCCTTGTTGGCGAATTCGGTGAGCACCAGCGTTTCGAACTTCACGCGCTTGGAATTCTCCAGCACGTTGCCCTGGACCAGGATATCCTGAAACTTCTCCATGGCTTTCGGCTCGATCTTCGGCGTGCTCTTCCAGATGTTGAGCTTGCGATAGCGCTCGGCCGCAGCAACCAAAGCTTTGGGATCGACGCCCTGGAAGAACGGTGCGATCGCGGTGGCCACCTGCGCCGGCGACTGCGACGCGGTCCACTGCTGCGCCTTGTAGATCGCATCGGTCCAGGCCTGGATCGCCGCCGAGTTCTCCTTGATGTATTTGTCGGTCGCCATGAAGGTGGTGTAGTCAGCCGGGCCGACGGTTTCGCCGATCGAGGCGAGAAAGTGCGCCTTGCCGTCCAGCTCGAGCTGCGAGGCATCCGGCTCGATGAAGATCGCGAACTGGTTCTGGCCCGCGAGCCAGGAGCCGACGCGCGCTGGGATCGCGATGTTGTTGTTCAGCTTGACGTCCTTGAGCGGGTCGATGCCGTTTTGCCGCATCGCCGCCTCGAGGAACAGGATCGGTGTGCTGCCCGGCCGGAATCCAAGGATGTCCTTGCCCTTCAGCATGCTCCACTCAAACTTGGCGATCTTCTCGCGGCTCATCAGCATGAAGCCGTCCGTCGAGGTGAGCCCGCAGAAGATCGGCGTCTTGATCGGCGATTCGCTGTTCTGCGCATAGATTGCCGATTCCGGTCCGATCAGCGCGATGTCCGCGCTGTTAGATAGAAGGGCAGCGATCGCCTTGTCACCGCCCTGTGCCGTGGTGAGCGACACATCGAGACCCGCGTCCTTGAAATATCCGTTGGTGATGGCGACGTAGGCCGGCGCGTAGAGCATCGAGCGCACCACCTCGCTGTATCTGATCTTCACCGGTGGCTTGCCCTCCGCGCGCGCACCAAACGGCGCGGAAACGGTCAAAGAGCCCAAGGTCGCAAGACCGCCTTGGACGACGCGACGGCGATTGAGCATGACAACCTCACGATGAAACGAGTGATTGAAAAATAGTCCCGAGTGCCATGGAAGATTAGCACCAGCACCCGGGCGTTGCCACGGGGCGGTGCCGACCGCGGGCACCGATCAGCGCCAGCGTCAGCGGCAAACGGCGGGTTGAGCAGCGCGCCAGCGAACCCACTGACGTTGACACCTCGGGGGGCAACTGCCGTATTTATCGCCGCATTCAACCCGGAGGCATTCCATGCCCGATCCCTCACAACAACAGTCCGATATTTTGGGGTCGGCTCCCCGATCAGAACCAACACTCCGCGCTGTTGCCATGCCGGCGGACACCAATCCGCACGGGGACGTCTTCGGCGGCTGGCTGCTGTGCCAAATGGATCTTGCCGGAACGATCGTTGCCACGCGACGCGCCCTCGGACGCGTGGTGACCGTCGCGATCACCGCAATGAGCTTTGACCGCCCGGTCATGGTCGGCGACGAGGTCACTTGCTTTTGCAACATCGAAAAGATCGGCAACACGTCGATCACGGTGAAGACCGAAAGCTGGGTGCGGCGAGGACTTGGCGATACGGCGATCAAAGTCACCGAGGGAATCTTCACCTACGTCCGGGTCGGCGCCGATGGACGTCCGCAGCCGGTCGGGGCGCCATCGGGTGCGGCCTGAGCGGCCACGGCGGTCATTCGGTCGGCTGTCCCGCCTCGTTCGCTGCCAGCGCCGGTGGCGCCCAGACCAGCTTGTGATAGTCGAACCCGTCATCCAGGCTGGGCTTGACGATCGAGAAATACGGCGACACGTCGAAGTCGCGCGGCGTATAGAGCCCGTGCCTGCGGATGTGCTCGATTTCGCTCTGGACGTATGGAGCGATCCCATAGGTCTTGCCGTTGAGCGAGACGCTTTCCGGAAGGATGGGGTAGCGGATCGATGTGAACGCCTCGGCGATCAACGTGGAGCAGATTGCCTTGGTCGGATCGCCGCTGCCGATTGACAGCATGCGGCGGCGAAACCACACGGGCACCGGCGGATAAGGAAACAGGTAGCGCGCGAGATCGACAATCTGCCGGGAGTCGTACATTTTGCCGATGCGCGCCAGGGCGTAGTCCACGACCTTCTGCTTGCTGGCGGCGTCGAGGCCGACGGCGCGACAAATCCGCAGGTTGAAGTGGCAATATTTCGACAGCGGCACGGTGGTGACGCCATCGGCGGCCTCGGCCTCCAACAGCACGTTCGGCTCGCCGTCCGGCGCGGTATCGCCCGGCCGTGGGCCGACGTAGAGCGCGGCGTGCGACCAGGTCGATTGCGTCAAGAACTTGATGATGGCACTGAGCCGCGTGTTGCCCTCGATCAGAACGACGTCCCCCGGCTGCAACGCGGCCCGGATCACAGCCGGATCGGGCGCGAAAAACGGCGCATACCGGGCTGTGGGCTTGGCCAGAAAGCGCAGGATCCGGGCGCTGATGGCTTGTTTGAGACGATCGAACATGGGCCGAAACGGTCCCGCCAGTAAACGCCCCGGGCAGATCATTCCATCAATCGAGGTGCAAAGTGAATGGCCAAATGTATCACCTTGAATTGTGATCGACGCACTCGCGAATCCTGTAAAGTCGCCAAGGGCGTGCTTCCAACTCTGACGGCTTGATCATATCTACCAGCCATCTTGGATACCCGGATGCCCCACTTTTCGTTTCGGCGAGACTGCATCACCAAATCCTTCTTTGGGATGGCGCAGCATGCCCTGCCCCATCTTTCGGACACCGAGCGCGAGGCCATCGAAGCCGGCGACGTCTGGTGGGACGCCGACTTGTTCACCGGCAATCCCGATTGGAACAAGCTCCTGGCCTTCGCTCCGGCCAAACTGTCGGACGAGGAACTTAAGTTTCTGGCCGGCCCGGTCGAAGAGCTTTGCGGCATGCTCGATGATTGGAAAATCACCTGGGAATGGCATGACCTGCCGCCCGACGTCTGGGACTATCTGAAGTCCCGAAAATTCTTCGCCATGATCATTCCGAAACAGTACGGCGGGCTCGGCTTTTCCGCCTACGCGCATTCGGAGGTGATCCGCAAGCTGTCGTCCCGGTCGCTCTCCGCTGCCGTCACCGCGATGGTGCCGAACTCGCTCGGCCCCGGCGAACTGCTGATGCAATTCGGCACCGACGCCCAGCGGGACTACTGGCTGCCGCGGCTCGCCCGCGGCGAGGAGATTCCCTGTTTCGGTCTGACCAGCCCGGAGGCTGGATCGGACGCCGCCTCGATGATCGATTCCGGCGTGGTCTGCCGCGGCACCTATGAGGGCAAGGAGACCCTCGGCATCCAGCTGAACTGGCACAAGCGCTACATCACCCTCGGCCCGATCGCCACCGTGCTGGGCTTGGCCTTCAAGCTGCACGATCCCGATCACCTGATCGGCGAGCGGGACGACATCGGCATCACGCTGGCGCTGGTTCCGACCCACCTGCCCGGTGTCAGCATTGGACGCCGCCACCTGCCCGCTATGCATGTCTTCCAGAACGGCCCGAACTGGGGCCGCGACGTCTTCATTCCGATGGACAACGTCATCGGCGGCGTGGAGCAAGTCGGCAAGGGCTGGAAAATGCTGATGAGTGCGCTCGCGGCCGGGCGCGGCATTTCCCTGCCGTCGCTATCGGCCGCCGGCGCCGCGTTCACCGCCCATATGACCGGCGCCTATGCGCGGGTCCGCGAGCAATTCCATGTTCCAATTGCGCAGTTCGAGGCCATCCAGGAACGGCTTGGCCGCATGGCCGCCACGGCCTACCTCCTCGACGCCGCGCGCCGCATGACCTGCGCCGCGCTTGACGACGGGCATCATCCCGCCGTCGTAACCGCCATCATGAAGCAGCAGGCGACCGAGCGCATGCGCGTGTCGGTCAATGACGCCATGGACGTGCACGGAGGAAAGGGCATCATCGAAGGGCCGCTCAACTATCTGGGCTCGCTCTACCGCGGCGTACCGATCGGGATCACGGTCGAAGGCGCCAACATCGTCACCCGAAGCCTGATCCAATTTGGCCAAGGCGCCATCCGCAGTCATCCCTACCTGCTCAAGGAAATGATGGCGCTGCAGGACACCGACCGCACACAGGGGCTCGACGCCTTTGACCAGGCGTTCTGGGGCCATGTCGGACACAGCATCGCCAACACGTTCCGCGCCTGGGGACGCGCCTGGACCGGCGGATTGTTCGCGCCGGCGCCTGATGCCGGCGCAGCGTCACGCTTCTACCGGCAGCTCAGCCGTTACTCGTCCGCGTTCGCACTCGCCGTCGATCTCGCGCTCTTGAGCCTCGGCGGTGGGCTGAAGCGGCAGGAAATGGTGTCGGCGCGCTTCGGCGACATTCTCTCGGAGCTTTACCTGTCGTCCGCCGCGCTCAAGCGCTGGAACGATGAAGGCCGCCAGAAAGACGACCTGCCGCTGCTCGAATGGTGCCTGGAGGCAAGCCTCGCCACCATCGAAACGCGCTTCGACGAACTCATCATGAATTTCCCGGTCCGGCCGGTGGCATGGCTGTTGCGCTTCATCATTCAGCCGCTCAGCCCGAGCAGCCGCGGCCCGGCCGACCGGGTGACGGCGCAGTGCGCCGCGATCCTCACCAATCCCTGCCCGGCGCGCGACCGGCTCACCGTCGACCTGTTCAAGCCGATCCAGACCGCTGGAAAGCACCCCGACGGCGTTGCCATCCTCGAACGCGCGTTCGCCATGACGGTCGCGGTGCAGCCGATCCGCGATCGCATGCGGACTGCGCGCGTCCGCGACATCGACCAGGCGCTGACCCAGCGCACGATCTCGGCGGACGAGGCCGCGCAACTCAGGGCCGCAGCCGAGGCGGTATCGGCCGCAATTGCGGTCGATGACTTCGCGCCGGAAGAATTGACGTCACGGGGGTCGGCCAACAAGGGAGAGGTATCATCTCAAGCGAACTCGCAGACCCGGCCGGCCGCGGCGGAGTAGCGCGGCGCCCCGTCTACATCGTCGACGGCAGCCGCACCCCCTTTATCAGGGCACGCGGCAAGCCTGGCCCGTTCACGCCGGTCGATCTCGCGGTGCAATGCGGCCGGCCGCTGCTGCTGCGCCAGCCGTTCGCGCCGGACGCGTTCGACCAGGTCATCCTCGGCTGCGTCAACGTGATCGCCGACGAGATGAACCCCGCGCGCGTCGCCGCGCTGCGGCTTGGCATGGGCGAAGCAATGCCCGCCTTCACCGTGCAGATCAACTGCGGCTCCGGCATGCAATCGATCGACACCGCCTACCGATATATCCAGGAGGGCCTGTCCGACCTGATCCTGGCAGGCGGCGCGGAAGCGCTGAGCCACGCACCGCTGATTTTCAATCGCCGGGCCGTCGGCTGGTTTGCTCGGCTCAACGGCGCGCGCGATCCCTGGTCGAAGCTCGTGGCGATGCTCGGATTCCGCCCCGCGTTTCTGACGCCGGTGATCGGCCTCGAACGTGGCCTTACCGATCCAATCACCGACCTCAACATGGGGCAGACCGCCGAGCTGGTCGCGCATCTCTTTCACATCACGCGGCGGCAGGCCGACGAATACGCCGCCGAAAGCCAGAACAGGTTGGCCCGCGCGCAGCTCGGTGGTTACTTCAAGGACGAGATCGAGCCTGCGTTCGCCCGCGACGGCACGCTGTACGATCACGACGACGGCGTGCGCCCCGACAGCAGCGCCGATGCGTTGGCCAAACTGAAACCGGCGTTCGAGCGGCCGTGGGGCAAGGTGACGCCGGGCAACAGCTCCCAGATCACCGACGGCGCCTCCTGGGTCATCCTCGCCTCCGAAGATGCGGTGAAGCAGCACAACTTGCAACCGAAGGCCGTCATCGTCGACAGCGAATGGTCGGCGCTCGATCCGTCGGTCATGGGTCTGGGGCCGGTCTATAGCTCGACCGCGCTGATGAAACGCCATCGGCTCAGCCTCGGCGACATTGATCTTTGGGAGCTGAACGAAGCGTTCGCGGCGCAGGTGCTGGGTTGCCTCGCCGCCTGGGAAGACGCGGAATTCTGCCGTGATGCGCTCGGCCTCGACGGCCCGGCCGGGTCGATCGACCGCACGCGGCTCAACGTCGACGGCGGCGCCATCGGCACCGGTCATCCGGTTGGCGCTAGCGGCAATCGCATCGTCCTGCATCTCGTCAACGCCATGAAGCGGCTCGGCTTGAAACGCGGCATCGCCACCCAGTGCATCGGCGGCGGCCAGGGCGGCGCCATGCTGATCGAAGCGATCTGAAGGGGCCGCCCATGACAAAGTCACCCGCCCCAAAGCCGACCCTGGATATTCTCGACCCGCGCGACCTTGAGCTTGGGCCGTTCGCCCTCGGTGAGACACGCGATGACACTTCGCCATGGAAACACTGGCGCATGCGGACCGACGCGGACGGCATCACCTGGCTGCTGTTCGACAAGAAGGACGCCAGCACCAATACGATGGACAACGAGACGCTCACCGAACTCGATGCCGTGCTCGACAAGCTCGAACGGGACCGTCCCCGCGGGCTGGTGATCCGCTCGGCCAAGCCCGGCGGCTTCGTCGCCGGCGCCGATATCGCGCAGTTCACCCGCATCACCGACACGGCGCAGATCGAAGCGCTGCTGACGCGCGGCCACGGCGTGCTCGACCGGCTGGACCGCCTGCCGCTGCCGACCGTGGCGGTGATCCACGGCTACTGCCTCGGCGGCGGGCTCGAACTGGCGTTGGCCTGTGACAAGCGCATCGCCATGGACGACGCGAGCTTCGGCTTTCCCGAAATCCTGCTCGGCCTGCATCCCGGACTCGGCGGCACGCTCCGGCTTCCGCATCTGATCAGCCCGGTTCAGGCGATGACGATGATGCTGACCGGCCGGACTGAGCGCGCCCGGCGGGCGAAATCGCTTGGCCTGGTCGACGCGGTGACGCAAGAGCGCCACGTCCGCGCCGCCGTGAAGGCTGCGGTTGACGGCGAGCTGAAGCCGCATCGGCAAAGCCTGCTCGACCAGTTGCTCGACACCGGCCCGGCGCGGAACCTGCTGTCGTCCCGCATGCGATCCGAAGCCGGCAAGCGAGCGCAGAAGAAAGACTATCCAGCGCCCTATGCGCTGATCGACCTTTGGGTCACCCATGGCGGCGATCGACAAGCCATGCAGAAGGCCGAGATCGCCTCCTTCGCCCGGCTGCTCGTTTCAGAAACCTCGCGAAATCTTGTCCGCGTGTTCTTCCTGCGCGACAAGCTCAAGGGCCTGGCCAAGGGCCGCTGGGACGGCCGCCGCATCCATGTGATCGGCGCCGGCGCCATGGGCGGCGACATCGCGGCCTGGTGCGCGTGGCATGGCTTCACCGTCAGCCTCGCCGACATGAAGCCGGAGCCGCTCGCTGGCGCGATCAAGCGCGCCGCCGAACTCTACGGCAAGATCGGCCGCGACGACCGCCGCAAGGTGCGCGACGCGCTCGACCGTCTGATCCCCGACCTCAAGGGCGAAGGCGCCGCGTCCGCCGACCTGATCATCGAGGCGGTGCCGGAAAACCTCGGCCTCAAGCAAAAGGTCTTTGCCGGTATTGAACCGAAGATGAAGCCCGGCGCGATCCTCGCCACCAACACGTCGAGCATTCCGCTGGAGCAATTGCGCGAAGGCCTGCAACGGCCGGAGCGCCTGGTCGGAATTCACTTCTTCAATCCGGTGTCGCGCATGCAACTCGTCGAGGTGGTCAGCCACGACAAGGTCGCCGACGAGGTCCTCGCCGACGCGCGCGCGTTCCTCGGTCGGATCGACCGCCTGCCCGCCCCGGTCAAGAGTTCGCCGGGTTTCCTGGTCAACCGCGCGCTGACGCCCTACATGCTCGAAGCCATGGTGATGCTCGACGAGGGCATCAAGAAGGAAACCATCGACAAGGCCGCAGAAGATTTCGGCATGCCGATGGGACCGATCGAGCTCGCCGACCAAGTCGGCCTCGATATCTGTCTGCACGTCGCCGAGATGCTGAAGACCAGCAATCCCGACCTGCCCGATCCGCCGCAATGGCTCAAGGACAAGGTCGCCAAGGGCGATCTCGGCAAGAAGACCGGCAAGGGTCTCTACGACTGGAAGGACGACCACGCG
>Ga0207711_10001250_pt1 | contig 24124 bp, 20 predicted proteins | sample KBSS34metaG_FD_184401 | JGI IMG/M metagenome (GOLD analysis project Ga0207711, IMG submission 184401) | Switchgrass rhizosphere microbial communities from Kellogg Biological Station, Michigan, USA - KBS S3-4 metaG (SPAdes) (version 2) | ecosystem: Host-associated > Plants > Roots > Rhizosphere...
GGTGGGTGTGAAGGCGAATCCGAGGCGCAGGGGCATACAGCGATCCTGTCGCGAGCCGCCGACGCCCACTACCGTGGGGCCATGACCCGCCTGCCCGTCCCAGCACGATGGGCAAGCGTCACGGCCACAGCGGTCGTGGCCATCGTTCTGGCCGGGTGCGCATCCGCCCCCGAGCCCGACCCGACCCCGAAGCCATTCGCCAAGCCCACGATCACGATCGACTCCCCGTCGACGATGTGCGGCGACGGATACTCGACGCCGCCCATCGCCCCCACCTCGACCCTGTGGCTGCCGGCCGATGGCGCATGGTTCCACACCGGGCTCGTCGGCGACGCGACCGAGACGACGGTCGCCGTGTTCGTACACCAGTCGGACATGGGGTTCTGCGGCTGGTACCCCTACGCGCAGTACCTGTCCCAGCGCGGCGTTCGGTCGATCATGGTCAACCTCTGCGGGTACGGAGCGACGCTCTGCGCCCTCGACGCTCCCGTTCTGAGCGGCGGCGCCGACGCGGTACTCGCCGCCGCTCGATGGGCTCGGTCGCACGGCGCCACCCGTGTCGTCGCCGTCGGCGCCTCCATGGGCGGCACGACCACCGTGCTGGCCGCCTCTGAAGACGGCAAGCACCAATTGGATGCCGTGGCCGATCTCTCCGGCCCGATCAGCTGGCTCGACGCTGACATCTCAACCGCCGGCGAGCACATCACCATCCCGAGTTTCTTCGCCGTCGCCCCAGGGGACGAGGTGGTCAGCACGACCGAGTTGGAGAGTCTCGCCGCTGAGATCCACTCGCCGGCGCCCGTCCTGCATCTCGATGGAGACGGCCACGGCTGGGATCTGCTCCACAGCAGTACGAACCGCGGCGCGTTCAACCCGCTGGCCGATCAGCTCGCGGCGTTCATCCAAGGAACGCCGGCGGGCTAACGATCGTCGACCGGCTCAGCTCTTCGGCTCGAGCCGGCCCCGGATCACCTTGTGCGGCGCCGCCTGGGCGACCGGCTTGATGGTGATCAGGTCGAGGTTGACGTGGGCGGGCAGCTCCATGGTGTGCACGATGGCCGCGGCGATGTCGTCGGCCGACAGGGGATCCGGCACGTTCTCGTACACCGCATCCGCCCGCGCTTGGTCGCCCTTGAACCGGGTGAGGGCGAACTCGTCGGTCTTCACCATGCCCGGAGCGATCTCGAGCACGCGGATCGGCTCGCCGGCCAGCTCGAGCCGCAGCACCCCGACGAGGGCGTGCTCGGCGAACTTGGCGGCGTTGTAGCCGCCACCGCCCTCGTAGGTCACGTGACCGGCGATCGAGGTGACGGTCATGATGTCGGCGACCCCGGCATCCCGTGCGCCGTCACGCAACAGCGGCAGCAGGGCCGCGATCATGCGCTGGGTGCCGAGCACGTTGATCTCGAACATGGCGCGCCAGTCATCGAGGTCGGCCGACTCGACCGGGCCCATGCCGAAGGCGCCGCCCGCGTTGTTGACCAGTCCGTGCAGGGGGCCGAGCGCGGCCAGTTCGTCGCGCACCCGGTCGACGTCGGCCTGCTGGGTGAGGTCGGCGGTGATGGTGCGGATGCTCCGACCCGGGCCCACCGAGTCGGCCAACTCGGCCAGCCGGTCGGCGCGACGGGCGACGCCGATGACCTCCCAGCCATGCTCGGCGAACAGCCGAGCCGTCGCCGCGCCGATCCCCGAGCTCGCCCCGGTCACCACCACGCGCTTCACCATGGGCCCAGGGTATCCAGAGCACCCGGATGCCGGTGAGCCACGCATGGCTAGGCTGGATCGAATGACCGCGGCGGACCCCCCGATCGCCCCCGCTCCCCCGGTGGGCTCGGCGAAGACGCGGATCCGCGTCCCGTTCTGGGACAACGCGCGTTTCGCCACGATCGCGCTGGTGGTCATGGGTCACGCGATCCAGCGGCAGACCAGCGACTCGAACAACGCGCTGACGCTCTACCTGTTCATCTACGCGTTCCACATTCCGGCGTTCGCGATCATCAGCGGCTACTTCTCGAAAGCAAGCCCGCCCTCGACGCGCGGGATGCTGAAGATCGTCACCGACATCGTCATTCCCTATGTGATCTTCCAGAGCATCTGGACGCTCGTCCGGTTTCTGGTCGAAGGGGCGAAGTCGCTCGACTTCACCCAACCCCACTGGACGCTGTGGTTCCTGCTCGCGCTGGCTGCCTTCCGTGTCGCGCTGCCCTACCTGGTGCTGCTGCGCTGGCCGCTGCTCTGGGCGGTGCTCCTGTCGGTCGCCATCGGCTACTCGTCGGGTATCGACTCGACCTTCTCGCTGGCGCGCACCATCGGCGTTCTGCCCTTCTTCGTGCTGGGCTGGCAGGTGCGGCAGTGGAAGATCGCCGACTGGTGGATGCGGCTGCGCTGGCAGGTTTGGCCGGTGCGGCTCGCCGCCGTGGTGGTCTTCGCCGCCTGGCTGACGGTCATCGTCGTGCAGATCGCGCCGTTCCGCGAGCTCAGCGTTCACTGGTTCTTCTACGACGACTCGTACTCCGGCCTGGACGCTTGGGATTGGTGGGCCGGGTTCGTCCGGCTCGGGCTGATCGCGCTGGCGGTGATCCTGTGCGCGGCGTTCTTCGCGCTGATCCCGCGGCGCGAGACGATCTTCACGGTGTTCGGGCAGGCGACCCTGTACGTGTATCTGCTGCACAGCTTCGTGCTCTACCCGATCCGCGAATCGGGGGTGCTGAAAGACGACCACGCCTCGGCGGTCTGGCTGCTCACCATGGTGTTCGCCTCGATCGCCATCGCGATCGCCCTCTCGAGCCCGATCGTGCGCCGGGTGTTCCGCCCGCTGATCGAACCCCGGCCGCGCTGGTTGTTCATCCCTACCGCGACCGAGCGGGAACGGACCGCGGGCCAATCGCGACGGGACCCGACCGGATCCCGGCGCGACTGACCTTTCGCGCGCGCCATCAGACCGCGTTCAATCCGACGACGGGACCTCGTAGCCGCGCGACACCCGCTTGGGCAGTGCGAACACGAGGGCGAACGACGCAATCGCGAAGACCGCGCTCACCGCCAGCGCCAGGGTGGCGCCGTGACCGAATCCGACGGCCAGGTTGTGGTCGGCGATCTTCGTCAGAGCCGCCTCAACAGCGGCCTTGCCCTGAGCACCGTACTTCTGGCCCGCCTCCGCAATCTGTGTCGCCGTCGGCGCGAAGGTCTTCGGAAGGTTGCCGAACAGCACCGAGCCGATGACCGCGATTCCGATCGCCGCGCCGACCCGCTGCATGGTTCCGATGACGCCGGACGCGGCGCCGGCTTCGCTGCGATCCACCGTCGCCACGATGAACTGCGCGTTGGGCGCGATGAACAGGCCGGAGCCGATGCCCGCCACGACCAGGGGGCCGAGCAGGTCCCAGTTGGTCAGGCTCTCGGGCTTCACAAGCAGGAGCACGAGCCAGAGCGAGACGAGTCCGACCGCCACCAAGGCGGTACCGAGCACGAGCACCGCGCGTCCCATGCGCTCGGCCAGGCGGTTGCTCTGAGAGGCGCCCACGATGTTGCCGATCGCGAACGGGATCGAGACCAAGCCCGATTCCAGCGCGGTGTGGCCGAGTCCGGCCTGCCAGAACAAGGAGATGGTGAAGAAGATGCTGGTGAACGCCGCGAAATACACCAGGGCGAGGATCACGCCACCGGTGAAGGAGGGATGCGAGAACAGGTGAGGCGGGACCAACGGCTCTTTGCCACGCCGCGCCACCGAGAGCTCCCAGATCGCGAAGATCACGATCAGCACGATGCCCCCGGCGATCGACAGGTAGGTCCAGAGCGGCCAGCCGTCCTCCTGGCCCTGGATGAGCGGGATGAGGATCGCGACCAGCCCTCCGGCCAGCAGCACGAACCCGAAGAAGTCAAGCGCCGATGTCGCCCGCGACTCGGCACCACCGGGAAGCAGGATGATGGCCGCAGCGACCGCGATCAGGCCGAACGGCAGGTTCACGAAGAAGATCGAGCGCCAGCCGTCCGCGTCGCCGAGCCACTGGATGAGCAGGCCGCCGACCAGGGGTCCGAGCGCGGTCGAGAACCCGATGCTGGCGCCGAAGACGGCGAAGGCCTTGCCCCGAACCCGCGGTGGGAACATCAGCTGGATCAGCGCCGTCACCGGCGGGAAGAAGATGCCGCCGAACAGGCCTTGGACGACACGGGCGACGATCAGGGTCGTCGTGTCTTGCGAGAGGCCTGCAGCGAGGCTCGCGAGGGTGAACCCGGCGAGACCGACGATGAACACCCACTTGTGGCCGAGGCGGTCGCCGATCCGGCCGGCAGGGATCAGGGCGAGCCCATAGGCGAGGGCGTAGCCGGAGATGATCCACGACAGCGTCGCCTCATCGGCCTTCAGGCTGGTGCGGATCGTTGGGAGCGCCACGTTGACGATGGTGGTGTCGAGCAACGCCATGGCGATGCCCAGGATGAGCACGGCGAATGCCATCCACGTCTTTCTCGGCACTGTGATCGCCGCGAGGTCGGGCTTGGCGATGTTGGTCATGGTGCGGCCTTTCGGATGCGCTCCTCGGCGAGGAGTTCGGGGAGGTTGGAGAGCAGCTTCTCGTGCCAGGTGATGTCCGCTCGCAGTCGGTCGGTCTTGTGAGATATGACCATCAACTCGAGCGGGGTGAGGTAGCGGGCGATGGAGTCGGTCTTCAGTTCGTCTTGTGCCAAGAGCAGTCGCAGCTGGGAGAGCCGGTTCTGCAGCAGCGCGGGGATCTCATCGAGCCGGGTGAGGTCGAGCCGGCTGACGGCGAGGTCGAACGGATCGGCGCGCGTGATGACCTGGGTGAGGCCGTCGTAGCGCAAGTTACCCAAGGCGATCCGGCCGGTCTCGGTGATGGTCCACACCTGACGCTCGGGGTAGCCGCCCTCGCGCTCGGTGCGCACCTCGTCGATGAGGCCTTCGGCGTGCAATCGCTTGATCGCACAGGAGACGGCGCCGACCGAGATGTCAGTCCACTCGTCGACGTGCTCCTTCTCGGCGAGCTGGCGCAGTTGGTGTCCGTGCATGTCGCCCTCGTCGGCCAGGGCGCCGAGAATGTAGAGACGGATGCTTGACACGCGAGTACTCTCGCATGACTAGTCGCGTGCGTCAAGATCGGTGACGACTCTATTACTCCCCATTGCGGCCTCCGTTGCTCCCCCCAGGTGGTCGGCCTACTGTCGTCCACGACTTGCGAAACCCGATGCATGACCATCAAGGAGCCACGAATGTCTGACTACCAGTTCGAAACCCTGCAGATCCACGCAGGAGCCGCGCCCGATCCCGCGACCCACGCGCGTGCTACGCCGATCTACAAGACCACGTCGTATGTGTTCGACAGCACGGATCACGCCAAGAACCTGTTCGCCCTTGCCGAGTTCGGCAACATCTACACCCGCATCATGAACCCGACTACCGACGTCATCGAACAGCGCATCGCAGCGCTCGAGGGCGGCACCGCGGCGCTCGCCACGGCATCCGGTTCGGCCGCCATCACCTACGCGGTGCTGAATATCGCGGGCGCGGGTGACCACATCGTCTCGTCGAGCTCGATCTACGGCGGCACCTACAACCTGTTCAAGTACACGCTGGCCAAGCTCGGCATCGAGGTCACCTTCGTCGAGAACCAGGACGACGGCGCCGAGTGGGCAGCCGCCGTGCGCCCGAACACCAAGCTGTTCTTCGCCGAGACCATCGGCAACCCGAAGATCAACATCCTCGACCTCGAACTGGTCTCGGGGATCGCGCACCAGAACGGCATCCCGCTGATCGTCGACAACACGATCGCACGCCGTACCTGGATCAAGCCCTTCGAGTTCGGCGCCGACATCGTCGTGCACTCGGCCACCAAGTTCCTGGGCGGCCACGGAACGGTCATCGCCGGCCTCATCGTCGACGGCGGCAAGTTCGAGTGGAGCAAGAACGTCGAGAAGTTCCCCGGCCTGACCGAGCCCGACCCGTCGTACGGCGGCGCGAGCTACACCGCGGCCGTCGGCGACGGCATCGCCTACATCATCAAGGCCCGCGTCACCCTGCTGCGCGACACCGGCGCCGCTCTGTCGCCCGACAGCTCGTTCGCGCTGATCCAGGGTGTCGAGACCCTCAGCCTGCGCATCGAGCGTCACGTTCAGAACACCCAGACGATCGCGGAGTACCTCGAGAACCACCCCGACATCGCCTCGGTGAACTACTCGGGACTGCCCTCGAGCCCGTGGTACGCCGCGGCCAACAAGTACGCCCCCAAGGGCGTCGGCGCGGTCGTCAGCTTCGAACTGAAGGGCGGAGTGGATGCCGGCAAGGCCTTGGTCGAGAATGTCGCCCTGTTCAGCCACCTCGCCAACATCGGCGACGTGCGCAGCCTGATCATCCACCCGGCATCGACCACGCACAGCCAGCTCACGCCGGAGCAGCAGCTCACCACCGGCGTCACGCCGGGCCTGGTGCGCCTGTCGGTCGGGCTCGAGAACGTGGCCGATCTGATCGCCGACCTCGAGGCAGGCTTTGCCGCTGCGCGCAAGGTCTCGGCGGCTGCTCAAACCGCATAGCCGCACCCGAGGGGCCCCGACCGCGTAACACGCGGGCGGGGCCCTTCGTCATCCACCAGAATGGCCACTGACATGGACTGGCAGACACCGGAAGACGCGGTGCCTTCGGCGTTCGTCACGGAGTCCAATCGACGGGCGCTGTCGGCGGAGCCCCCGGCATCCGGTGCCTGGCGCCCGGGTGACGATCCCGGTCACCGCCTATTCGTCGAGATCGGCGACGTCGCGCTCGAGCGCGGCGGCCCGCTGCCGGCGGTCACCATCGCCTATGAGACCTGGGGCGAGCTGAACGCCGACGCGAGCAATGCCGTGCTCGTGCTGCACGCGCTGACCGGCGACAGCCACCTGACCGGACCGGCCGGCCCAGGGCATCCCACCGCAGGATGGTGGTCGGGCCTGGTCGGCGACGGCCGCGTGCTCGACCCGGCCGAGTGGTTCGTCGTCGCGCCGAACATGCTGGGCGGCTGCCAGGGCAGCACCGGGCCGGCGTCGCTCGCGCCCGACGGCACGGAGTGGGGTCCGCGCTTCCCCTACCTGTCGATCCGCGACCAGGTGGAGGCCCAGCGGCTCTTCGCCGACGCGATCGGTGTGACCCGATGGGCGGGCGTGATCGGCGGGTCGATGGGCGGCATGCAGTCGCTCGAGTGGGCCGTGTCCCATCCCGAGCGGGTCGAGCGGGTCGCCGTTCTGGCGGCCCCGCCGATCTCGAGCGCTGACCAGATCGCGCTCAACTCGGTGCAGAACGAGGCGATCCGCACCGACCCGGCCTTCGCTGGCGGCAACTACTACGGCGCACCGGACGGGGGCGGCCCGCATCGTGGTCTGGCACTCGCCCGCCGGATGGCCCTGCTCAACTACCGGTCACCCACCGAGCTCAACGACCGCTTCGAGCGCAGCTGGCAGAGCGGCCTCAGTCCGCTCGGCGGCGGCGGGGTGTTCGCCGTCGAGAGCTATCTGGGCTTTCACGGCAACAAGTTCACCCGCCGGTTCGACGCCAACAGCTATCTGGTGCTCACCGAGGCGATGAACTCCCACGACATCGGCCGTGACCGCGGTGGCGTGGTCGCCGCACTCGGCCGGGCGACGGCGCGCGCTGTGGTGATCGGCATCGACTCCGATCGGCTGTTCCCGGTCGCTGGCCAGCAGGTCATCGCACGTCACCTGCCCGGCAATATCGACGGCGACCAGCCCGTCGTGCTCGAATCGCCGTTCGGGCATGACGCGTTCCTCATCGAAGACGCTCTGGTGTCCGAGCAGTTGCGGCGCCTGTTCGCGGCCTGAAATATCCGCTCCGCGTGGCACCCCCCCTTCGGGTGCCCCCTCTGACAGCATGACTTAGCTGATGAGGCGACACGCAGGAGAAAGAACGAGATGGACCTGATCACCAAGGAGCGCGATCGACTCCTTCAGCGCACCGCTCGGGTGTACGGACTGAGCTTCACCGTCGTGGCGCTGCTGTGCTTCGTTCTTCCTGGTGCGGTCAGCACCACCGCCTTCTTCATCTCCCTCCCCCTGTTCGTGGTGCTCGGCGTTGCACAGTTCCGGATCGGCATCAGCCGTTCACCGGTATGGCTCGCTCTCTCGCTGGGGGCCGGCCTGGCGATCGTGGTGGTCGTCTGCACGGTCGGGGCCCGTCCATCGCAGGCGGGATTCACCGCTGTCGTAGAACTGGCCGCCGCCTCTCTCGCCGCGACCGGCCTCGTTCTCACCTCGAGCGGGCCGCGGATCGCCGCCCTGGTCATCGTGTTCCTGGTGGTCGGCTCCACGCTGCTCCTGCTCACCAGTGACCTGCAGGCGCCGCTGCGCACCGCGGGCATCTACGTGCTCGGCTGGGTCCTTCCGGCGTTGATCGCCGTCTGGATCAGCGCGGGAGTGCCCCAGGTCGCCAAACGGATCGCGAGCATCGGCAGAGCGCACCGGGCCGAGCGTCAAGCCAGCGAGCTGGAGGCCCAGCGCCGCCAGGGCGCCCGGCTGCTGCACGACACGGTGCTCGCGACGCTGACCCTGCTTGCGCACTCCGGTGTCGGCGTGACGCCCGAGGCACTGCGGCAGCAGGCCGGCGACGACGCCAAGCTGCTGCGCCAGCTGCGCCTCGGCACCAACCCGACTCCGAACGGCACCGCCGACGGCAACCCGGTCGGCACCGCGACATCCCCGATCCAGGTGATCGAAGAGCCGGTGCTGGGCACGACCCTCGAATCCGTCAAGCAGCGCTTCGGCCGCATGGGGCTGCAGGTCAGCTGGCACGGCACCGGCCAGGTGCTCCTGCCGAGCGATTACCTCGATGCCTTCCTGCTGGCTCTGGCCGAATGCCTCGAGAACGTGCGGCGGCATTCGGGGGTCACCGAAGCGCACGTGACCATCACCGAGGACAGCAAGATGGTGCGAGCAATGGTGACCGACGCGGGGGTGGGATTCGACATCAGCGACATCGATGAGGCCAAGCTCGGGTTCACCGAATCCGTCGTCGCGCGATTGCGAGATGTCGGCGGAAACGCGCGGCTGTTCTCGGCGCCCGGCTCCGGCACCACCGTCGTGCTTGAGGTGCCACGAGGCGATGCGAGCGGGGAGGCGAGCAGATGACGTTCTCAGCTCCCGAAGAGAACACGCTCGGCGTCGTCGTCGGCAACGCGCGTCGCGCGGTCGGCAAGACGGCACGCCGCCTCGGCCGCGCATCGGCCCACCGCGCGAGTCTCGGCACCGCGTTCCTCGGACTCGGCGCCGCGATCCTGGTCGGACTGCGCGCCGTCTACGGGGCGAGCTGGTTCATCGGCCTCTGGGGCCGGGGCGCGTATCCGCAGCCACTCGCAGCGTTGTCGGCGTGGATCGTGCTCGGCGCCGTCATCGTCGGCGCGATCGTGACCTCGCGGGTGATCGGCGACCGACTCCCGGATTGGATGTTCGGGCTGTTCCTGACCGGCCTGCTGGTCGCGGTCGCCCTCGACGTGATCGCCGTCTGGGATCTGCACGACATCGGCCGTGACGCCACAGCCGCCCTCGCCGCCGGTATGACCCTGCTGGTCGTCGTCACCCTGCGCGGCTCCTCCGAGATCCTGATCGCAGCCGGCGTGCTGGGCGTGGGCCTCGCTGTCGTGATCTTCCTCGATACCCCGCCAACGGCCGAGATCACCAGCGAATGGATCGCGCCGCAGATCTCGGCGGTCGCCTCGGCCGTGCTTCCCGCCGTCATCGGCGTCGCCATCGTCGAGGGCTTCCGCCGCATGGTCCAGGTCGAGCTCGACCGCGTGCTCGTGCAGTCCACGGTGTCCGCTCCGCGTTACGCGGTCGGCATGCTCGCTTCCGAAGAGCTGGCCCGCCTCGACCTCGCAGCCGAGGAGCTGCTCGAGTCGATCGCCGGCAAGAAGACCGCGCTTCCGCTGGCGCCGAAGATGGCGTCGATCGCGGCATCCCTCGCCACCGAGTTGCGGTTGCACCTCATCGAGGGCAGGCGCGAGACCTGGCTCTACCACGCGGTCAGCGAGTCCGAGATGCTGGGCAAGGCGGTCACCCTGGTCGACAAGTCGAGCCTCGCCGGGCTGCTCGACCCGATCCAGCGCGACGGCCTGCTGGCGGCGGCCTGGCTGCTGGTCGGCGACACGATCACCTCGAACGCCAGCCGCACCGTGACCGTGCAGGTCGGTCCGGTCGCCCCCGGTGAGACACCGGTTCCCGACCACAAGATCCTCATCCCGATCACGATCACCACAACCGGTGTGGCACGGAATCGTGTCGACCCGTCGATCTGGGACGCACTCGGCCGTGTCGGGAAGTACTCTGACCACACCCAGGACTCCAGCCTTCGCGTCGACATCCAGTGCCTGGTCGACAATCCAGCAGACCTCTGACCGCACCGTTCGCACACTCGCACCGCCCCGTTTCACCGAAGAAAGGAGAGCCGATCGTGGCTCCCATCCGTCTCGCACTCGTCGATGATCACAAGATGCTTCTCGGGGCACTCACCGAGTGGATCCGCAATGCGGCCGACGACATCGCCATGGTCGCCGCGGTGACCACGTGGCCCGAACTGCTCACGCATCCGGAGTTCCCGGTCGACGTGGTGCTGCTCGACCTCGACCTCAAAGACAACATCCCGGTCGCGCTCAAGATCTCGACCCTCAAGACCACCGGCGTCAAGGTCGTGCTGATGAGCACCTACTCCGAGCCCAATGTGGTGCGCGAGGCGCTCGGCGCCGGCGCGCTCGGCTACCTGGTCAAGAGCGAGGATGCCGCGATGATCGTCGAGGCGATCCGCGCCGCATATCAGGGTGAGAGCTTCGTCTCGGCCGAGCTCGACCTGGCTCTCAACGCGGCCGACGTCGGAGGGGCGCCCAAGTTGAGCGCCCAGGAACGACGGGTCATGGCGCTCTACGGGGGCGGCGAGCCGGTCAAGTCGGTCGCGTATCAGCTCGGCATCTCGGAGGAGACGGCGAAGAGCTACCTCAAGCGGATCCGTGAGAAGTACCGCGTCGCAGGCATCGACGTCGGCACCAAGGTGGCGTTGCGGCGACGCGCGATCCAGGACGGCATCCTGATCCAGGATGTCGCGGATGGCGCTTCCTTCTAATTTCGTCGAACGGCTCGCACGGCTTCGCCGTGCGGCCGGCTGAGTCGGTACGAGAAGAAGCGACGTACACGCCGCCGCTTCTTCTCGCTAGACGCCTGAGGCGTTCTGGCGACGGGGGCTGAGGAGCGCACCCCAGAGGGCGAGGGCTGCGCCCGGGATGCAGAGCAGCAGTCCGACCCAGGTCGGAGCAAGGTAGCCGAATCCGGCGGCGATCACCGCTCCACCGAGCACCGCGCCCAGGCTGTTGCCGAGATTGAGGGCCGAGTGGTTCGCCGCAGCGGCCAGCGTCTGGCTCTCGCCTGCGACATCCATCAAGCGGGTCTGGATCGCCGGTGATAGCGCCGATGCCGTCCCGGCCACCAGGAACACCCCGATGAGCAGTCCGACCGGCCACTGCGCCGTGAGACCGAGGACGACGAACGAGACGGCAAAGGCGCCGAAGCACAGGAAGATCGCACGAAGCGGGCCGTGGTCGGCCAGGTGCCCGCCCACCACATTGCCGAGGGTCATACCCAGCCCCGCAACGATGAGGGCGACCGGCACGAATCCGGAGGGCAGGCCCGCGACCTCGGTCGCCATCGGGGCGATGTAGCTCTGCACCGCGAAGAAGCCCCCGAAGCCGACTGCTCCGGTCAGGAGGGCCAGCCACACCCCGAGGTGCTTGAAGCCGCCGAGCTCACGGGTCGCGGTGGCATGCGGATCGCCCGGCTGACGCGGCACCATGATCCAGATCGCCAGCACGGCGAGGGCGAACACGACCGCGACGGCGACATAGGCGGCGCGCCAGCCGGCCTGCTGACCGAGGAAGGTGATCGCCGGAACCCCGACCACGTTGGCGATGGTGAGACCCGAGAGCACGAAGGCCACCCCGCGGCCGCGTTTGCCCGGACCCATCAGCGACGAGGCGACAAGCGACGCGATACCGAAATAGGCGCCATGCGGCAGGGCGGCGACGAAGCGCGCCGCGACCAACAGCTCGAAGTTCGGAGCGATCGCCGAGAGCACGGAGCCGATCGTGAAGGCGGCGACCAGGGAGAGCAGCAGCCCCTTGCGCGGCAGCCGGGCCGCGAACACCGCGATCGTCGGAGCGCCCACGACGACTCCCGCGGCATAGGCCGAGATCATGATCCCGGTCTGGGCGATCGCCTGCTGGTGGGATGCCGCATCCACCTTCGGAAGCAGGTCGGCCGCGATATTCGGCAGCAGCCCCGAGGCGACGAACTCGGTCGCGCCGATGCCGAAGCCGCCCAGGGCGAGCGCCAGTAGCGCCAGGCGGATGCGCACCGGCGAGAGGGTGGGGACGAGCACGGGCGCAGGAGCGGTCATGAGCGGGGACCCCCTGGCTCAGAACTGCGCTCGGGCACGAACGGCCACACCCGCGGCAACCAGTTCGACTCGTCGACCAGCTGCAGATCGACACCCGGACTGAGCAGCCGCACCAGGCTCCAGACCGCCCAGGCCAGCAGCGCGAGATAGAGCAGGTTGCGAGTGCTGAGCATCAGCAGCATCCAGAAGTTCAGCGCGAGCAGCTGGTCGTAGAGGTACGGGTAGATCAGCTGCGTGAGGCCCGCAATCACCAGTGCGAGGGCAGCCGGAAAGCGGAACGAGGCGCCTCGGCCGGTCGCGGCGGTCGAGAGCCCGAGCACGATCGGAACGGCCAACCAGGTCACGAACTGCGGCGAACCGACCTTGTTGAACAGGATCAGCGCCGTCGTGATGGCCAGCGCGAGCGGCGGAAGCAGCTCGGCCGCCGAGGCGCCGCGCCGCGCGATGACGATCGCCAGCAGCAGCAGCGCGACGGCCACAAGGGCCAGCAGCGGCGTCGCGATGTCGGCGGCGGTCTGCACCCCCTGGCCGTGCAACTGATAGGTCAGGATGCTGGTGTCGTAATAGATCGTGCTCGCGCCGGGCCGGCGGGTGAACGCGTCCCACATCCAGAACGTGCCGAGCCCCGACTCGATCTGGAGTCCGCGGCCGGTCTGCTGGGTGATGAAGCTGAACGCGTTGGCTCCGCCGCCGCCCAGCACGATCGACACCACCAGGATGACCGCCGAGGTGACGACGGCGGCGAGCGCCACCCGCACCCGCGATGCGACGGCGATGAAGACCGCGGCGATGAGCGCGGCCGGCCAGACCTTGATCCAGGTCGCCACGGCGAGCAGTACGCCGGCCAGGCGCGGGGCGGAGGCCAGGCACAACAGTCCCACCACCGCGACGGCGACGGTCACGGCGTCGATGCGGCCGACGGCAACCGGGCCGAGTGCAAACAGGAGCCCGAGCCACCACCACGCCACGTGGGCGACCCGGCGGTCGCGCCCGAAGGCCATCACGACGGCGAAGGCCGCGGCATCCACCAGCATGACCAGGCTCAGCCAGGTGCTCGCGTAAAGGGCGGGGCCGAATGCGTACGACGCGAGCATCGGCAGCAAGGCCACGATCGGGTACACCCACGAGGTCTGCAACCCGACCCATTGCCCAGATACCAGCCCGTGCTCCACCCAGAACTTGTAGACCCAGTTCACGTCTCCGAGCGGGTAGCCAGGGCCGTACAGTGCCAGGGCACCGAGCCAGAAGTGCACGAGCACGAATCCGGTCCAGAGAGCGAAGGGATGCCGCACCACCGTCGCGAGCCTCGCCCGGGCGTCGCGCGGGCGAGGGGCGGCGTCCGTCATGTGGTCAGGGTATCCGCAGTAGCTCGGCGATCACCGCGGGCAGCGCCGCCGCCAGGTCGAGAATCGTGAGCGGGCCTCCTGCGCTTGCCCGCTCGGCCGCGAGCCCATGGAGCACCGCTCCGGTTGCGGCAAGCGGTGCAAGCAGCGCGGGGTCGGCGGCGAGCTGCTCGTAGTGCGTGGCGAGCAGGGCCCCGAGGATGCCCGCCAGCGCGTCGCCCGCACCGGCTGTGGCGAGCCACGACGGCGCCGAGCGCACGCGCAGCACCGTGCCGTCCGGCGTCGCGATGTGCGTGGTGTGCCCCTTGAGGAGCACGGTCGCGTCGAGCTCGCGCGCAGCGCGCACCGCGGCGGCATCCGGGTCGGCACGGATCGCCTCGACGTCCAGGTCGATGAGCCGGCTCAGCTCGCCGGCGTGCGGCGTGAGCAGCGCCGGCCCTCGCGCGTCCGGCCGGCGGCCGAGTGCACCCCCGTCGAGCACCATCGGGACGCTCTGCCCGAGCGCCTCGTCGAGCATCACCGCGGTCGTCTCGTCGAGATTCTCCGGGTCCTGTCCGGAGCCGAGGACCCAGGCTTGGACCCGGCCGTCGGCCGTGACGGCCTCCGGTCGGCGCTGGAGCACGAGGCGGGTCGGGCGGCCGGCGCCCAGGTAGCGGATCATCCCGACGCCGGTGCGCGCCGCCGCCTCGACGCCGAGCACGGCCGCGCCGGGGTACTTGGCCGACCCGGTGACGAAACCGACGACGCCGCGCGAGTACTTGTCGTCGTCGTCGCCGGGCACTGCGATCCAACGCGCGGCGTCGGCGGGACCGAAGAAGGGCTCCATGTGCCCACGATAGTTTGGCTGGGTGAACATCCGGATTCCCGACCGCGTCATCGTCTTCGACTACGGCGAGGTGATCTCGGTGTCGCAGAGCGCGGCCGACCGAGCGGCACTGGTCGAGATCTCGGGACTCGACACCCGCGTGTTCTGGCAGCTGTACGACCGCTATCGCGAGGATCTCGACCAGGGCGTCACACTCCCCCGCGAGTATTGGAACCTGGTCGCCCGCGACGCCGGGGTCGAGTGGTCGCCCGCGCAATTGCAGCAGCTGTGGGCCGCCGACATCCGGAGCTGGATCAGCGTCGAGCCAGGCACCGTGCAGCTTCTGGCCGAACTTCACGCCGGCGGCACGCGCGTCGCGCTGCTCTCGAACGCGGGGTTCGACTTCTCGGACCCGTTCCGCCACTCGCCGATGGCCGCGTACTTCGAGGCGATGTTCGTCAGCGCCGAGCTGGGCCTGATCAAGCCGGATCCCGAGATCTATCGGGTCACGGCGCGCGAGTTGGGAATCACCCTCGAGCAGATGGTGTTCATTGACAACAAGAAGATCAACGTGGATGCCGCGACCGCCCTCGGCGTCACGGGACACGTCTTCACCACCGTCGCCGAGTTGCGCGACTTTCTGGAGTCTCTCGCCTCATGACGTCGCTGTTCGACCCGCTCACCCTGCGCGGCGTGACCGTGCGCAACCGCATCTGGGTGCCGGCGCTCTGCCAGTACTCGTCGCTGGCTCGTGACGGCATGCCGACCGACTGGCACCTCGCGCACCTGGGCTCGTTCGCGATGGGCGGGGCCGGACTGATCATGGCCGAGGCCACCGCAGTCGTGCCCGAGGGCAGGATCTCGCCCCACGACACCGGCATCTGGAACGACGAGCAGGTGGCCGGCTGGCGCCGCGTCGTCGACTTCGTGCACGCGCAGGGCGCCGTGATCGGACTGCAACTGGCGCACGCCGGGCGCAAGGCCTCGGTCTACCCGGAGTGGGGTTTCGAGCAGAAGGGGAGCATTCCCCTGGATGCGGATGCCGATATTGACCCCGGCCGGGGCTGGCAGACCGTGTCAGCATCCGAGCTGGCGTTCGAGGGCTACCGCGCACCGCGCGCACTCGCCACGGACGAACTGCCCGCAGTCGTCGCCGCCTTCGCCGCGGCGGCGCGCCGCGCCCTCGACGCGGGTTTCGACCTCGTCGAGTTGCACGCCGCGCACGGCTACTTGCTGCACCAGTTCCTCTCGCCGCTGTCGAACACGCGCACCGACGCCTACGGCGGTTCTCTCGAGAACCGGGCGCGGTTGCTGCTCGAGATCGTGCGGGCGGTGCGCGCCGAGATCGGCGAGCGGGTGCCGCTGCTTGTGCGATTCTCGGCGAGCGACTACGCCGAGGGTGGCTGGGACGCCGCGCAGACCGCCACGGTCGCGGCCTGGGCCCATGAGGCGGGCGCCGACTTCTTCGACATCTCCTCGGGCGGGTTGATCTCGGGAGTGCGGATCCCGCTCGGCCCGGGCTACCAGGTGCCGTTCGCCGAGCAGGTGCGCGAGGCAGCGGATGTCGCAGTCAGCGCCGTCGGGCTCATCACCGAGGTCGCGCAGGCCGCCGGGATCGTCGAGACCGGGCAGGCCGACGCGGTCATGCTCGGCCGGGAGATGATGCGCGACCCGCACTTCGCCCTGCGTGCCGCGCACGAGCTGGGGATCGAGCTCGACTATTGGCCGCCAGCGTATCGTCGAGCTCGCTGGGCCTGAGAGAGCTCACTCCCCGATCGGCTCGACTCCGCGCGGATACGACAGCATCACCAGCGCGGATGCCATCCAGATCAGCCCGATCACGACGATCAGGGTGCCGGCATCCAGTCCCGCGGCGAGGCCGGCAACCGCCGCTCCGACGGCCGCGGCCGTCGTGCGCAGTCCGGCGCCCACGGTGAAGACCTGCGACCGCACCGTCGCCGGGCTCTGCTGCTTGCGCAGCAGCAGCATCGCCGCGGTGCTCGGCCCGGTGCACAGCCCGGACAGGGCGATACCGGCGACCGTCCACGGCAGGCCGAGATCGGCGGCCGCGACGATCGTCAGCAGACCGGTGCCGGCGAATCCCACGAGCATCACGGTCTCGGTGCGCCACCGCCGCGGCGGCCTGCCGGCGGTGATGAGCGACCCGATCAACGAACCGACCGCGAACGCGGTCACGACCCATGCGCCGCGTTCCGGCGTGCCTGAGCGTTGCAGCTCGAGCGCGACCGCGCAGATCGGCAGAGCTCCGGCACCGAGTTGAGCCAGCGTGCCCGAGAGTGTCACTGCCGCCAGCGGGCGATGGGTGATCAGATGCCGGGTGCCCGCCTTGATCGCGGCCAGCGTGCCGTGCTCGGTCCGCGGACGCGGCACCATCCGGACCCCGAAGACCGCGATCGCGCCGAGCACTGACGCGGCTGCCAGGATGAACGCTCCCGCCCCCGCAGCGCCCATGCTCACCACGATGGCCGCCAGGCCGGGACCGGCGACCGCACCCACGTTGTACGACAGGGCATCGGCGGCGTATGCCCGGCGCTCGTCAGAGAATCCATCCGTCACGAAGCTCGACAAGCCACCGAGGAAGAACGGGGATGCGGCCCCCGACACGATGAGCGCGGCGACGATCATCCAGAGGGGCACCACGCCGAGGAAGGCGCTCAGCACGAACGCTCCCGCCGTGATCAGCCCGGACGCCGCGATCCACCACCGCGGATGCCGCGACCGGTCGAGGATCACACCGACCAGTGGCGCTGCGATGACGCTCGGCGCGAGTGAGGCCGCCACCAATCCGCCGCCGATGGCGACATCGTGCAATCGCTGAACAGCCAGGATCGGCAGCACCACACTCGCGCCCGAGCTCGCGATGCGCAGCGGAATCGACGCGCTCAAGTAGCGTGCTGCACTCACCGCGCCCTACCGCTGCCGCCGCGTCGCGTCCTGCACTTCGCCGACCAGCTCTTCGATGATGTCCTCGAGGAACAGCACGCCCTTGGTCGCGCCGTTCTCATCGAATGCCCTGCCCAGGTGCGAGCCGGAGCGGCGCATGGTCGCGAGGGCATCTTCGAGTTCGGCGTCGTGGTAGATCGAGATGAGCTGCCGGATGCGCTTGGGCGGAACCGGCTCGCTGAACTCGTCGTCATCCAGATCGATCACGTCTTTCAGGTGCAGGTAGCCGCTCGGCTCGCCCTCGTCGTCGACGAGCACGTATCGGCTGAAGCCGTGCTGGGCCACTGCGCGTTCGACATCTTCGGGGGTGGTGTCGTCGGGCAGGGTGACCAGCTTCGGCATGGGCACCAGCACGTCCTTGACGGTCTTCGTCGTGAACTCGAAGGCGTTGCTGAGGGTGCCCGTCGAATCCGTCAGCACGCCCTCGCGGGTCGAGGTGGCGACGATCGTGGCGACCTCGTCGAAGCTGAACGCCGAGTTCGCCTCGTTGCGCGGTTGCACGCCGAACAGCCGCACAGCGCCGCTCGATATCGCGTTCAGGGCGACGATGACCGGGCGGAACACCGCAGCGATGCCCACCAACGGCGTGGCCAGGATGAGCACCGCGCGGTCGGGCACCGAGAACGAGATGTTCTTGGGCACGGTCTCGCCGAGCACGACGTGCAGGAACGACACGATGATCAGCGTGATGATGAACGCGATCGTGCTGATCACGCTCTCGGCCCATCCGGTGAGGTGCAGGGGCACCGACAGCAGGTGATGGATCGCGGGCTCCGACACGTTCAGGATCAGCAGGCTCGCGATGGTGATGCCCAATTGCGTGGTGGCCAGCATGAGGGGGGCGTGCTCCATCGCCCAGATCGCGGTCTTGGCGGCGCGCGATCCGGCTTCGGCGCGGGGCTCGATCTGACTGCGGCGTGCGGCGATGATCGCGAACTCGGCGGCGACGAAGAAGGCGTTGACGGCAAGCAGGATGACGAGCCAGGCGATCCCCCACCAGTCGGAGGCGCTCATCCGGCATCCCTCGCGGTCGGTTCGTCGCGGCGCCGATCGTCGTCGTGGCGCGGGGTGAAGCGCACCCGGTCGATCCGGCGCCCATCCATCCGCTCGACTCGGAAGGTGCCGGCGTCGATCTCGACCGTGTCTCCGGCCTTGGCGAGCCGGCCCAGCTCGCTCATCAGGAAGCCGGCGACCGTCTCGTACGGTCCCTCCTCCGGCACGACGACGCCTGCGCGCTCGATCAGCTCGTCGGGGCGGAGCGCTCCGGGGAAGGTGAGCCAGTCGCGGCTGCGTACCACGTCGGCACGGGCTCGGTCGTGCTCGTCCGCCACCTCACCGACCAGCTCTTCGACCAGGTCTTCGAGGGTGGCGACGCCCGCTGTTCCGCCGTATTCGTCGACCACGACCGCCATCTGATACCCGCGGCCACGCAGCTCACCGAGCAGCGTGTCGAGCTTCATGGTCTCGGGCACGCGGAGGGCGTCGGACTGGAGCGCCGAAACCGGCACCTCGGGGCGACGTTCGCGCGGCACCGCGACGGCCTGCTTGATGTGAACGAGGCCGACCACGTCGTCGATGTCGTCGTCGATGACCGGGAATCGCGAGAATCCCGTCTTGCGCGCCAGCTCGACCACCGCGTCGGCGCTCGCCGAGCGATCGATGCTCGCCAGCCGGGGCCGCGGCGTCATGACGTCGGCTGCAGTGTGGTCCGAGAACACCAGGGTGCGCGCGAGCAGCGTCGCGGTGTCGCGGTCGAGCGAGCCCTCGCTGGCCGACCGGCGCACCAGGCTCCGCAGTTCTTCTGCCGTGCGTGCCGAGCTCAGCTCCTCTTTCGGCTCGATGCCGGCGACTCGCAGCAGCAGGTTGGCCGTGCTGTTCAGCAGCCGCACGAAGGGCTTGAACACGACGGTGAACCCGAGCTGGAATGGGATGACGACCTTGGCCACCTGCCGCGGGATCGCGAGCGCCAGGTTCTTGGGCACCAACTCGCCGATGATCATCGACAGCAGCGTCGCGACGGCGATCGCCACCACCGTCGCAACCGGCAGCACGGCACCACTGGGCAGGTGGATGGCCGTGAACAGGGGCTGCAGATAGCTGCTGAACGCCGGTTCGAGGGTGAAGCCGGTCAGCAGTGTGGTGATGGTGATGCCCAGCTGGGCGCTGGAGAGGTGGGTCGAGGTTCGCTTGAGCCCGCTGATGACCGGACCGAGCATGGTCTCACCGCGCTCCTGGCGCGCCTCGAGTTCTGCCCGGTCGAGGTTGACCAGTGTGAACTCACTGGCGACGAAGAAGCCCGTGCCGATGGTGAGGACGATCCCGATGACCAGGAGGATCCACTCGGAGCTCACGGCGCGCTCACGATCGTTCTGGCGACCGGCCTGTGGCCCGACGGAGGGTCATCCATGATTCGCCCGAGTATATCCAGCGCGTGCGGGGTGAGGCTGCGTGCCGTCGCGTCGAGTCGCACCGCCCCGGCGGCAAGGTGCCTGCGAATCCGCATTTCAGTTCGCGCCGAATTGCGCGCGAACTGAAATAGCGTTTTCGCACCTGCCCGGCCGGGCGCCGGCATCCGCGACGCCGTCAGTCGCCGATCCATTGCCAGAGGTCGTTGTCCTCGGTGACCTCGAACACGATCGGGCGTTCGCTTCGGCCCCGCTGACCGCGACCGCGATTCGGCCGCCGCGAGGTGGTGAGGAGGTGCGGCGAGAGGGGGTCCGCCCGGTACGGCCAGCCGTAGCGGGCATTCCAGAACGTGTGAAGCCGGTCAACCCGCCGGTCGAGCTGTTCGAGGGCCGTCGGGTCAAGTCGGTAGACCCGATTCGGCCCCTCCGGACGTCGAACCACGAAGCCGCTCCCCCGCAAGATCCTGAGATGCCGCGATACCGTCGGCCATCCGACGCCGAACTCGTGGTGCAGCACATCGGCCAGTTGGCCCGAGGTGTGCTCGCCCGTGGCGAGGATCTCGACGATTCGATAGCGCACCGGTTCGGCCAGGAGGGCGAAGACATCCATGGCGGGCACCGTAGCCAGCGGTGCGATCGCGTGTGGGTCAGTGGTCCGAAACGGTGTACTCGGTCATCACGAACGGGCCTCTGATGTGGTCGGCAAACCCCGGCGTGGTGCCCTCCGGGGTGAGCCGCCACGACTGATACGCGTGATTGTGGGCGGCCGACTCCCAGGTCTCGACGAGCAGGAAGTGGCTGGGGTCGTCATCCAGCAGGATCTCGGCCCCGATGTTGCCGTCGTACGCCCGGGTGGCGGCGAGGGCACCGCGCAGCACGCGCACCGCCTCGTCGAGATGACCCTCCACCACCGGGAAGTCGAGAATCGCCATGATCATGGCTACCAACCTATGCTCACCAACTGACCGGAAGGGCTTTCCCCTCTTCATAGCCCGCTGCGCTCTGGAATCCGACGACCGCGTTCTCGTGGAAGGCCGCCAGGTCTGCCGCGCCCGCGTAGGTGAACGAGCTGCGCACCCCCGAGGTGATCATGTCGAGCAGGTCCTCGAGCGACGGCCGCAGTGGGTCGAGGTAGATCTTCGAGCTCGAGATCCCCTCGGCGAAGAGTTCCTTGCGCGCCAGCTCGTAGGGGTCGAGCCGGCCGAAGCGCTCATGCACTGCCTTCGTGGATGCCATGCCCCAGCTCTGCTTGTACAGGCGACCCGCGTCATCGGCCTCGAGAACGCCGGGCGCTTCGATCGTGCCGGCGAACCAGGAGCCGATCATCACGGATGCCGCCCCGGCTGCCAGCGCGAGCGCCACGTCGCGGGGGTAGCGCACCCCGCCATCCGCCCACACGTGCGCTCCGAGCTCACGTGCCGCCTCGGCGGTCTCGAGCACGGCGCCGAACTGCGGACGCCCGACGGCCGTCATCATGCGCGTCGTGCACATCGCCCCTGGGCCGACTCCCACCTTCAGGATGTCGGCGCCCGCATCCACCAGGTCGCGCACGCCCTCGGCCGTGACGATGTTGCCCGCGACGATCGGGACGCCCAGACTGAGCTTCTTCACGGCGGCGAGCGCTCGCAGCATCCCCTCCTGGTGGCCGTGCGCCGTGTCGAGCACGAGCACGTCGACACCCTCCTTGGCGAGTGCGGCCGCCTTCGACGCCACGTCGCCGTTGATGCCGACGGCTGCAGCGACGCGCAGCCGGCCGCCGCTATCGAGGGCCGGCTGGTACAGCGTGCCGCGCAGCGCGCTCCGACGTGACACCGTGCCGATCACGTGGCCGTGCCGTTGCACGAGCGCGAAGTCGATGCCCGCTGCGACCAGCAGGTCGAATGCGGCACGCGGGCCGCCGCCGCCGCCATTGCCGAGGTCGTCGGCGTCGAACGCCGTGATGGATCCGTGCACGAGGTCGCCGAGCTGCGCATCGGGCAGCGCGGTGCCGAGGCGAGAGGCAGGAACCGCGCCCAGTTCTTCGCCGGACGCGCTGCGAACCACGATGCCGTGCCCCTCGGCAGCGGGCAATTGCCGGAGGGCTTCCGCCACCGTCTGGTCGGGGGCGAGCACGACGGGGGCGTCCCAGGCCACCGGCTGCTGCTTCACCCACCTGATCGCCTCGCCGAGCTCCTGCAGCGGCAGGTCCTGCGGCAGCACCCCGAGCCCGCCCCGGCGCGCCAGCGTGGCGGCAAGCCGCGGTCCGGTCACCGAGTTCATGTTGGCTGAGACGATCGGAATCGTGGCTCCGCTGCCGTCGCCGGGTGCCAGATCCACGTCGAGTCGGCTGGTGACGGACGAGCGGTTGGGCACCAGGAACACGTCGGAGTAGGTCAGATCGTGGGCGGGGAGCGGACCGAGAAAGCGCATGAGTCAACGGTACGGGCAAGAACGTCGGATTTTCCGGCGCGTACCTCACTCCGGGGACGGCACTCGCGCCAGGGAGTGATTAAGCTTGACCCGGGTGTGACCACCGGCAGGCCACACCATTACAACCCGATATCGAGAATTGAGAGTGGGCGGTCAAGCCGTGTCGAGCCCCATCACCGGAACCGCACCTGACGACCCGAATTCAGGTGAATTCGGCGCCAACGAATGGCTCGTCGACGAACTGTACGAGCGGTACCTCGTCGACAAGAACTCGGTCGACAAGAGCTGGTGGCCTGTTCTGGAGAGCTACCACCCGGTCACCGACCCGACGCCGACCACGTCGATTCCCGTGATCGAGCCGGAAGCCGCGGCGCCCGAGCCTGCGGCGCAAGAGCCTGTGGCGCCCCCGGCTGCCCCCGCCCCCGCCCCCGCCCCCGAAGCCCAGGCTCCGAGCGAACCGGCAACGACGACGGCGTCGACGCCCGTCGCCCGCACCACCTCGGCGCCGGCCAAGCCGCAGCCGATTCCCGCCGAAGCGCCGCAGACCTCCGGCATCCCGGTCGTCGACGGCCAGGATGCCGCTCCCGCCGAAGACACCATCACCCCGCTGCGCGGCGTGAGCAAGACCCTCGCCGCCAACATGGATGCCAGCCTCAGCATCCCGACCGCGACGAGCGTTCGCACCGTGCCGGCCAAGCTGATGATCGACAACCGGATCGTCATCAACAACCACCTGCGTCGCGCGCGCGGCGGCAAGGTGTCGTTCACCCACCTCATCGGCTGGGCGATCGTGCAGACGCTCAAGGTGTTCCCGAGCCAGAACGTGTCGTACGCCGAGCCCGACGGCAAGCCCAGCGTCGTAGTGCCTGCGCACGTCAATCTCGGCATCGCGATCGATCTGCCCAAGCCGGACGGCACACGGTCGCTGCTCGTGCCGAACATCAAGCGCGCCGACACGATGACCTTCGCCGAGTTCCTCGCGGCCTACGAAGACGTGGTGGCCAGGGCCCGCACCAACAAGCTGACCGCAACCGACTTCGCCGGAACCACCATCTCGCTCACCAACCCGGGCGGCATCGGCACCGAGCACTCGGTCCCCCGTCTCACCCAGGGCGCCGGGTGCATCGTCGGCGCGGGTGCCCTCGAATACCCGGCCGCGTTCCAGGGGTCCTCCGAGCGCACGCTCGCCGAGTTCGGCATCGGCAAGACCATCACGCTCACCAGCACCTACGATCACCGCGTCATCCAGGGCGCCGGTTCGGGCGAGTTCCTCAAGCTCATCCACGAACTGCTGATCGGGCAGAACAGCTTCTACGAAGACATCTTCGCGGCCCTGCGCATCCCCTACGACCCGATCCATTGGGCGGAAGACATCTCGGTGGATCTGGCCGAGAAGCCGGGCAAGACCGCCCGGGTGCAGGAGCTCATCAACTCGTTCCGCGTGCGCGGGCACCTGATGGCCGACATCGACCCGCTCGAGTACCAGCAGCGCACGCATCCCGACCTCGAGATCGGCAGCCACGGCCTCACCTTCTGGGATCTCGACCGCGAGTTCGTCACCGGGGGCTTCGGCGGCAAGCGCGCGGCGCTGCTGCGCGACATCCTCGGCGTGCTGCGCGACTCGTACTGCCGCACCACCGGCGTCGAGTACATGCACATCCAAGATCCCGAGCAGCGGCTCTGGTTCCAGCAACGGCTCGAGCAGAAGTACGAGAAGCCCTCGCACGACACCCAGCTGCGCATCCTGAGCAAGCTGAACGAGGCCGAG
>Ga0207711_10001252_pt1 | contig 24114 bp, 9 predicted proteins | sample KBSS34metaG_FD_184401 | JGI IMG/M metagenome (GOLD analysis project Ga0207711, IMG submission 184401) | Switchgrass rhizosphere microbial communities from Kellogg Biological Station, Michigan, USA - KBS S3-4 metaG (SPAdes) (version 2) | ecosystem: Host-associated > Plants > Roots > Rhizosphere >...
CGTCTATGGTCACGACCATCGGCGCCAGCACGGGGTTTCATGCCGACTTCGGTGCCGGCATGTGGAACGGCGGACCGATCGGTATTCCGTTCATCACCGTCCCCGGGACGCAGACGAAATATCCGGCGACCTTTCTCTACGCCGACGAGAGCGACGCCGGGCCGTACGCGGTACCGTTGAATGCGCCGATCGAAGGGGGCAGCAACTCGACCGGCGACCGGCATGCGATCGCCATCGACACCGGTCATTGCATCCTCTACGAGCTGTATAACGCGTTCCCTCAGACCGCGAGCTGGAGCGCGGACGCGGGCGCGATCTTCGATCTCAACTCGAACGCGTTGCGGCCAAGCGGATGGACGTCGGCCGATGCCGCAGGTTTCCCGATTATGCCGGGGCTCGTCACCTACGACGAAGTGCTGAGCGGCGAGATCAAGCATGCGATCCGTTTCACCGTGCCACGGTCACGCCACGAGTTCGTCTGGCCCGCGCGTCACTACGCCTCGTCGCTGACCGGCACGCAGTATCCGCGCATGGGTGAGCGCTTCCGTCTGAAGGCCGGCGTCGACATCTCGTCGTATCCGGCCGACGTGCAGGTGATCCTGCGCGCCATGAAGCGGTACGGCATCATGCTCGCCGACAACGGCTCGGCGTGGTACATCTCGGGGCAGCCAGACCCGCGCTGGAACGATTCGAACCTTCACTCGCTCGGACAGCTGCTCGGCTCGAACTTCGAAGCGGTCGACGCGACCGTGCTGATGATCGATCCGAATTCGGGCGCGGCGCTCCAGAGTGGCGTGACCGTCACCGTCAGCCCTTCGTCGGCGTCGGTCCGCACGGGGCGCATGCAGCCGTTTACGGCGACGGTCTCCGGCGCGCCGAATACGGTGACGTGGAGCGTGAACGGGACGACGGGCGGAGACGGTGTCGTCGGCGTGATTGATGCCAACGGCCAGTACTACGCGCCGACGGTGGTGCCGAATCCGGCAACCGTGACCGTGCGCGCGACCAGCACCTCGTCGCCGACGGCCGCTGGCAGTGCGTCGGTGACGGTTCTGCCGCGGCCGGCGATTTCGTCGATCAGTCCGTCGCCCGTCCCTGCAGGGAACTTCACGTTGACCGTCAACGGCGTCGGGTTCATCGCCGATTCGACCGTTTCGTTCGACGGCAATGCGCTGCCGACCACGTTCTTGTCCTCGACGCAATTGCGGGCCACCGGGAATGCACCCGCCGCGAAGGCGTCGGTGCCGGTCTTCGTCAGCACGCCGGACGGTGAGGTCTCCAATACCTTCTCGGTGGATGTCACGGCGCCGGCGCCGATTGCGATCTCCATCTCTCCGACGACCGCCACCGTCAAGGTGCGCGGAACGACGCAGTTCACCGCGACCGTTCAGAACACCTCGAACAGGTCGGTGATCTGGAAGGTGAACACCATCGTCGGCGGCAATTCGTCGGTCGGGACGATCAGCACGTCCGGACTCTATCGGGCGCCGAACACGGTGCCGAATCCGGCGGCCGTCACTGTGAGTGCGACGGCGGCCGCGGATCCGAGCAAGACGGCGAATGCCGCAGTCACCGTGTCGAAGAAATAACGGCCGCGAAGGCTGCCCACGTTCGAGTCCTCTTGTGTCGACACCCTTCGCCGGCGTGCTCTTCAAGCCGGCTTTGGCTAGGCAAGTAATACATCGCGCGAACTCGCTCCGCCCCATCGCGGCTTGATTCGCCCCCCTGCCACGCTCGTCTTCCGGTCAATGCTGTTCCCGCCCGCACCCACGAAAGTGTACGTATAATCTTCCGGAAACGGAGCAGGTATGGAGCCACGCAAGACCCTGCGGACGGGCGTCTCTCAAGTCGTGTGGTGCGATCCGGCCCAGGGTTACAAGTTCGAGTCCGCACGCATTCCGGTCATGCAAGGTTCCGGACATGAGCAAGAGCCCGTCTGCTGGCTTGACCAAATCCTTGGGGGTGGACTCGTGCTACCCACCACGCCTGCCGACGGCCGCGCTTTGACGGTGTTACTTGCCGGCCCGCCTGGAACAGGCAAGAGCACACTCGCGCTCGAGTTGTGTTATCGCTGGGGCTTCAAGAGCATTACCGGCGATCTCACCCCAATGCGAACGCTGTACCTCACCAGCGAGGCGCATGAACCTTGGATGCGGAGCAACGCCAACGCGCTCGGGTGGAACCAAATCGACGAACGCATTGTTACCGAGGTATCGGCCTGGAAGGCAGGGACGATCTTCGTCCTCAATGCCGGAGACACGCAACAACTTCAGGAGCGCCTCAACACCTTCATCCCACGCGACCGACAAGGCGAATCGACGGGGCGCAGTGAGCCGGGTTTTTGGCAGGGCCTTTACGGTCTGTGGTTTCCCGGACTCGACGCGCCTATCGTCGGCCGAGCTCCGAAGAGTGTATCGGTGCCGGAGGTCGTGGTGATCGACAGTCTGAACACGCTTCCGAAACTGGAGGATCGCGAGCAACTGTTTCAAAGCTTCATGAGGCTCGTTGGTGCCGGTCCCAAGGTTCTGGTGGCCGTTCTCAACTCCTCTGTTGGCGGCCCGGCCGCGGAATTCTGGGAATTCGCGACCGACGTCGTCATCAGGCTCGATCGACGGGAAGCGAAGTCCTTCTACCTGGTTCGCAACATCGAAGTGGTTAAGGCTCGGTACCAGGAACACGCTTTCGGCAAGCATCAACTCAAGACCTACCAGAAGGATGTTGACCAGAAGGTTGACAAGAAAGTCACCAGGGAGTTCGACGCCACGTTCAACGCGTTGCGACAGTCGTCGCCGAAGCAGTTGAAAGCGTTCGACGCCGATCAAATCAGACGATATGCCGAACGAGCATCGAAGTTGATGCGCGCCCATCCGTATCGCTCGATGAGCGACGGTGGCTTGGTCATCTTTCCTTCTATTCATTACGTGCTATCGCGCTATAAGCGCGCCACGCCGACCGAAGCCGGCGAGTCGATTCCTTCGGCCATCCCTCAGCTGACCGAATTACTGCACCGAGGCTACCCGCGCGGGCGTTGTACCGCGTTCATCGGAGGTCGCGGCGGCCACAAGAGTCATCTTGCTTATGTCGAGCTGTTGCATCGGATCATGCATGGCAAGGGTCGAGAAAAGGCCCTCGTGGTCTCTCTCCGCGACGATGAAGGAGTCAGCCGGCAAACAATGGAAAAGATCCTTGTGAATCGTTGGCAGACAAAGGATCCTCGACTGCAACTGCTAAAGTGGGAAGCAGAAGGACTGTTGGAGGTCACGTACTATCCGCCGGGCTACATCACACCCGAGGAGTTCTTCCACAGGCTGATGCTGAGCATCAATCGAATGAAGGCCGGAGCGCCAAACACGCACTTGACATTGCTGTTCAACAGTCTCGACCAGCTGTCATCGCGGTTTCCGCTCTGTGTCGAAGAGGAGGTATTCGTACCAGGCATCATTCAGATGCTATCTGGCGAAAGCGTTTCGAGTTTCGTCGTCGCCGCGCGCGAACAGCGTCGGCCGGACTACTACGGTCTACAGACGATGGCCGAGCTGATACTCGACTTCAAGCGCCAGCGAATGCGGCCCAAAGACATGTTGCGCTGTGTCACCCAGACACTGCACCCGGACCAACAGCAGCACAATGATTTGCTCGAACACTACTCCATGACTCATCAGGCGGTCGTTCTCAGCGTCGTGCGGCACGCTGGAGGACAGGCCGCAGGCTCGAAAGCAATCCTCGAGCTTGCTGAAAAAGACGGCGATCCGCTGCGCGCCGTATTTGGCGAGAAAGATCTTGTCGTTCTGCCATTCGTTAAGCGGAGAGATCTTGCGGTCGCGCAATGACTAGTCAGCAGCAGGTTGAAGGCGAATCCAGCCGCGAGCATCCGACCGTTCGAAGGCTCCGGCAATTTGGTAACAGCCTGCTGGGTCTAGGCGGCGTGTTTTCGTGCGTGCTGATGGGCGCTCTGTTCGTGGTCGGTTTCCTGGTGATCTGGACGGCGCTGTGGAGCGCGCGGAGCGCGTGGCTCGGACTCGCGCTGTCCGCAGACAGGAGCGGCTCGCTGACAACAGACCTTCCGCATACTATCGTCGGCGTTCTTCACGGGCTGGAGTTCTTCTTTCTGGCCCCCCTTCCGGCCCTGGTGTTCCTGAGTCTGGCGGGTTATTTCAAGCGCTTCCAGCAGATGTCCCGCGGTCCCGACGATGGCGGGGAATCTGCTTCGTTGCATCAACTGCATCGCGTGAAGGCGCTGATCGTGAATCTAATGATCGCGTCGCTTGCGACGGATTTGCTCGGCAAGGTCACTCAGGGTATCGCGGTCCAGGCTATCCTGGCCGAGTCGCTCGTCGTGCTACTCCTCGGCGTCTACTGGATGTGCCTTGAAAGATTATCGGCAGCCGGCGCGTCCGATTCTCCGTGACTGCGGCGAATCCTTATCTCCACAAGGCTTCAGGGTAGGTGCCCAGCGCGATGAGTCGGCGGATGCCCGCTGCGACGGCTTGCCGGTCCTGTCGGTGTGTCACCCCGAACCAAGAGTCCGTCGTCGGCAATACCCTGCACCGTGCTCGCCCGCTCTCGACGAGCGCACTGACGGCAGTTGGAATGTACCATTCACTATCGTCCTGGTCGTGGTGCTGGCTCAGAAATTCGATCCATTGATCGTGCAACTGTGCGAACAACGTTGGTTTGAATCCCCACATACTCATGGATACGGTTTCATCGCCAGCGAGCCGCCGGACGACTCCAGCGGCGTCAGTGTAGATCGCACTCTGGCCGTGTTTCTGGATCTTCGCGATCTCGGTGACACTTCGAAGACAGCCGTCGGAACCGACGTCACAAATGCCTCGGGTGACTGGGCCGAAGTCCGAAAGCGTGCTACGAAGTGCGAATCCCACCATCGCGTAGTCCTCGGTCTCTGAGCGCAAATGGTCCGCGAGAAGGCGGAAGGAATTCCGGCCATAGAAATCGTCGGCATTGATTGCCGCGAATGGCTCGTGGATTACGTCTTCGGCGGCGAGGACGGCCTGTCCGGTTCCCCAAGGCCGCTGCCGTGTGGACGAGACCGAGAACCCCTTCGGCAGGTCATCCAGTTCCTGAAAGACGTAATCAACCGGGATCCGCCGTTCGAACCTGGAACCGATGGCTTCCCGAAACGGCGCCTCGATTTCATGGCGGATGACAAAAACCAGGTGGCCAAATCCGGCACGCAAGGCGTCGAACACCGAGTAGTCGACGATCGTTTCGCCGCTGGGGCCGATGGGATCGATCTGCTTGAGGCCGCCGTAGCGGCTGCCGATGCCTGCAGCCATCACGAGGAGCGTCGGCTGACTCATCTCTGTTATGTCGGCTCCGTCCTCGTTGCGCGTGCGTCCGTCGACGCTGTGGAGGAAAGCACGAGTCATTTTACGCCAGCGCGAGTCGCTATTCTGCGAACCGGGCAAGACGAGGCAGGGGTTGTGTCACGTCCCCTCAATCCACGGTGAAGTCCTTTGCCAAGCTGTGAAGTCAAGGCCCTCGGTCGAGTCTGCCAGATCTCCAGAATGTTTCCAGCACTCTGGTAAGATCCCTACGATTCGGTGCAAGTCGCTTGCGGAGCACCGCAGGTTCGCTCACTGCAGGCAACGTAGGAGGAGATAGGGGGAGATGTCCTGCGCTTCGACGTTGCTCAAAGTCACTCCACCCAGCGTCGTAGGTGAACGAGCGAAGCGGGTCGAAGGGCGTCCGGCGCGCATCCCGACGTTCCCATGACGGCTCCCCGCGTCCGCTTCGCGCCTTCTCCCACCGGTTACCTGCACGTCGGCGGCGCCCGCACCGCGCTGTTCAACTGGCTCTTCGCCCGCCGGTTCGGCGGCGTCTTCGTCCTCCGGATCGAAGACACCGATCTCGAGCGCTCGTCGCAGGACATGGTCGAAGGGATTCTCGACGGCCTGCGCTGGCTCGGACTCGATTGGGACGAGGGTCCGGGCATCGGCGGCGAGTTCGGCCCGTACTTCCAGTCCGAACGCCTCGATCGTCACCGTGCGATGGCCGATCGCCTCGTCGCGCAGGGTCAGGCCTACTACTGCTACTGCACGGCCGACACTCTGAATGCGAAGCGTGCGGCCGCCGAGCAGGCAGGCTCGGCCTGGCGCTACGACCGTACGTGCTGCGCGCTGTCGCCGCAAGACATCGCCTCACGCGAGCGCGAGAAGACGCCGCGGGCGATCCGTTTCCGCGTCCCCGACGGACCGACGCGCTTCGACGATCTCGTGCACGGCCCGATCGAGTTCGACGGCGCGAACATCGAGGACTTCGTCCTGCTGCGCTCCGACGGCCAGCCGACGTATCAGCTCTCCGTCGTGTCCGACGATGTGGAGATGAGGATTACGCACGTGGTGAGGGGCGACGACCACATCTCGAACACGCCGAAGCAGCTCCTGCTGTATCGCGCGGTCGGCGCCGCCGAGCCGCGGTTCGCGCACGTGCCGCTGATTCTCGGTCCCGACAAGAAGCGATTGAGCAAGCGCCACGGCGCGACGTCGGTCACCGAGTACGCGCGGCAGGGCTACCTGCCGGAAGCGATGTTCAACTTCCTCTCGCTGCTCGGCTGGTCGCCCGGAACCGATCAGGAAGTGTTGACGCGCGCTGAATTGATACGCGCCTTTGCGCTCGAGGGGATCAGCGGCGGCAACGCCGTGTTCAATCCCGAGAAGCTCGACTGGTTCAACCAGCAGCACATCGTGCAGCTCGCTCCGGACGAGCTCGCGGTCCGCGTGAAGCCATGGCTGGAAGCGGCGGGGCTGTGGCACGACGAATTTCTGGGTGACCGCCACGCGTGGTTCTTCGCCGTGCTCGAGCTGCTGCGCCCGCGCGCGAAGCGGCTCGATGATTTCGCGACGCAGGGCGCGCTGTTTTTCGGTGACGCGATCGAGTACGACGCCGCAGCCGTGGAGAAACATTTGCGCACCGCAGGCATGGACGCGCATCTCGCCGCGATCGACGCGTCGCTCGCCCGTCTCGAGACCTTCGATCCTGTTTCCACGGAAGGCGTTATGCGCGCGCTCGCGGAAGGCCGCGGCGTGAAAGCCGGTGTACTCATCCATGCGGTACGGGTCGCCGTGACCGGAAAAACGGTAAGTCCAGGGCTGTTCGACGTGCTCTCACTGCTGGGCCGGGATCGCGTCCGCGCTCGCCTTGCGGCGGCGCGCCGCCTGCTGCTGACCTCGTCTCTCTGATCGCCCTGTTGTTTTTCCGCGGGCCAACCCGCTGATCTGCCACTATTTGCCGCCGTCGTGGACAACGTTTTTCTCGAGGCAGACTCGTCCGTATAGCTTGAAGGAATTTGGTTTCCAAGTACTTGCTTCACTGGGAGTTAGATGAATCGCGCGTGGCATCCCGGTTGCACTTCAGCGTGTGAACACGCTGAGCAGCGAGGAGGGATCACGTGGCAAAGGAAGATCGCGGATTTGCGTCAATGGATCGAAGCAAACAGCGCGACATCGCGAGTAAGGGCGGCAAGGCGGCGCATCAGAAGGGAACGGCCCACGAGTGGACGAGCGAAGAAGCGCGCGAAGCGGGCCGCAAGGGCGGGATGGCCAGCCACCGCCGCAAGCAGGAACAGCAGCAGACGCCGGACGGCGCCGACGGTATGGGCAGAGCCGACAATCCTGAGTCGGCTGTTGAAGAGAACCCGAATCCCGAGCGGATGATGGGCACCGACAACCTGCCCTAGACGCGGTCTTGACGTCGAAGAGCCCGGTGTCTGTCGCGCCGTTTGCCGCTGCCGTTTTGGAACGGCTATAATGAGTGGTTCACGGCGGCGGCTGGCACTGGGACGTCGTTCAACGGTAGGACACCTGCCTCTGGAGCAGGTTATTGGGGTTCGAATCCCTGCGTCCCAGCCAACTTCACTCGCTCGCGCTCGTTCAGCCGGCTGGGGCCCCTCGTCTTCAGTCACATCCCGATTCGCCTTCGGCTCACCCACACTCGCCTCGGCTCATCGGAATGGGAGCGAATCCCTGCCTGTCTGATCGCATCGCCCTTCGGCGCAGTTGGGAGCACTCATTGAATGGCATTCATGAGGTCACCGGTTCGATCCCGGTCTGGTCCACCAACCCTTCGCTCGCCTGCATCCGTAACTCCATAGCCGGCGGTTGGCTCTGATTTACGGCGATGGCTGCGAGAGCGCGGCGATTCGCGCGCGGACCTCAGCGAGGTTGCCTCGATTCTCGCCGTTCGTCGGATCGGCGAGGCCGAGCTCCTCATAGAGTGCGAGCGCTTTGCGGTTCGCAGCCAGCGCCTCGGTCGATCGATGGACTTCCTCGAGAATGATCCCGAGATTCTTGTACACGTTGGCGACGTCGCGCCGCGCTTCGAGATTATGCGAATCGCGATCCATGAGCTTCTCGAACCCGCTGCGCGCTTCCTCCAGATCGTGCAGCGCGCCCGTCAGGTCGCGGCAGCATTTCCATCGAAGACCGCCGACATCGGTGAAGCCGTCCGCCAGTCTCCTGATGTAATCCACTTCGTCCGGCTTTGCCGCAATCAGCCGGAGGTTGATGGCATGTCCTTTCAACGACGAATCGAGCGCCTGCTGATAGTACTGAACGTCGCCCGTGAGCCCGGCCAGCGTCGACAGCGGATAGCCGGTGTAAAAATGGATCGTCGACAGACGGGTCTGCCAGAACAGTTCGTCGTGCGGTCCACCGGATTCGAGGATGTCAAGCGCCTTCTTGTACGTCGCGACCACGCGCTCGACGGCGGGAATCGAGCCGGCCATCTGGTTGGCCGCCACGTTCTGGCCCTGGCCGAGTCGCATATAGGCGTGCGCGAGCTTTTCGTTGTAGACAGCGCTGTTCGGAAAGCGCCTGGCCAGCGGCTCGATGACGCCGATCGCGCGACTCGCCGCCGCCATGGATTCCGCGGCGTTGTGCTGTCGCATGAAGATGACCGCGACGTTCATGTAGGCGTCGCCCAGCTCCTCCTGAAGGGCGGCGTCGTTTCCCGACCGCGTCGATTCGCGCACGAGCAGCGCCAGCGCTTTCTGATAACTGGCGAGCGCGCCGGCGGTATCTCCGAGGTTGGCCATGTACGGCCGGCCCATCACGTCGCCCAGCCGCAGGTAGGATTCCGCGAGCTCTCGCGTCAGCCCCGGATCGTCGCCCGCTTCGTTGGCGAGGCTGTCGAGGTACTGCTGCGCTCGACTGACCACCAGCCGGCGCGCGGAGACCGACCCGGTCAGCACGCTGATTGAATCGTAGATTTCGAACAGAATCGAGTGCGCGAGGCTGCGCACGTCCTGGAAGCGACGCTCGGCGCGCCGTGATTCGCGCCACGTCGACAGCGTTCCCGCGGTAATGGCGATCAGCACGGCACCAGCGGCCGCAAGCGGCACGGCGCGCCGGACGACGAATTTCCGGAGTCGATAGACGACCGTGTCGGGCCGCGCCGATACCGGCAACCCGGCCAGGTAGCGCCGGATGTCGGCGGCGAACTGCTCGACCGAGAGATAGCGGCGCTCGGGCTGTTTCCGCAGCGACTGGCCGAGAATGCTCTGCAGATCGCCCTGGACGAACCCGGGCGGCTGCCATTCCGGCTCCTCGTCGCAGATCGCCCGGACCAGATCGGCCGCCCGCGTCCGGTCGGCCCGATACGGCAACCGATTCGCCAGCAGCACGAACAGGAGAACGCCGAGCGAGTAGACATCGCTGCTGGTGCCGACGGAGCGTCCCAGCACCTGTTCCGGACTCGCATACTCGGGCGTCAACGCATGGACGGTTGCCGCCGCGCCCACGCCGCCTCCGAGCATTTTGGCGATGCCAAAGTCGAGCAGCTTCGGAACGCCGTCGGCCGTCACCAGGATGTTCGCGGGTTTCAGATCGCGATGCACCACGAGATTGCGGTGCGCGTACTGAACGGCGTCGCATACGTGGAGGAAGAGTGCGAGCCGATCGCCCAGCGACAGTCGGTGATGGTCGGCAAAGCGGTCGATCGGCACGCCGTCGACGTATTCCATGACCAGATATGGCAGACCATCGCCGGTCGTGCCGCCGTCGAGCAGCCGCGCGATGAACGGATGCTCGAGCTCCGCGAGGATCTGACGCTCGCTGCGAAACTGCACGATGCCCGCGCCGTCCCCGATTCCGTGCTGGACGAACTTGATCGCGACCCGCTTGTGGAATTCGGCGTCGTCGCGCAGCGCTTCGTACACCAGGCTCATGCCGCCCGAAGCGATGTGGCGGACGATCCGATATGGACCGAAGTACTCGCCGTGCCGTGGCACGTGCGCGGCGCGGGCGCTCTGGCGCGCCTCGAGCTCCAGCGCGGATCGATCCCACGACGTTGGCGACTGGCGGCTGGCGTCGAGCAGCGCGCGGACCGCGGCCTCGAGCCGCAGGTCACCACCGCAGGCGCGCGCAAGATACGCCGCCCGGCCCGCTTCGTCCAGGCCGGCGGCGGCGTGAAACAGGGCTTCGACCTGCGCGGGGTCGACGCGCTTGTCAGAATCCGGCGATTTCATGGTGCAGCCAGGCCTTCGCGAACTGCCAGTCGCGCTCCACGGTGCGCAGGGAAAGGCCGAGCGCCTGAGCGACCTCGGCGGCCTGCAGGCCGCCGAAAAAGCGCAGTTCGACGATTTGCGCGTGCCGCGGATAGTCGACGGTCAGCTTCTCGAGTGCGCGATCGACGTCGACGACGTCGAGATCGATGGTCGTCACCGCGACCGGCGAGGCGGCCTGCCGTCCGTCGCGCTTTGCCGCCTGTCGCCGACGCGCGTGATCGATCAGAATCCGGCGCATCATCTGCGCCGCCACCGCGATGAACTGACCGCGCCCCTTCCAGTCGATCTCCTGGACCGAAGAAATCCGCAGGTACAGCTCATGGACCAGCGCCGTGGCCTGCAGCGTATGGCCCGGTTGCTCGTCCCGAAGATACCGGCCGGCAAGCCGGCGCAAATCGGCGTACACCAGGCGCGTCAGCTCGTCCAGCGCCGCATTCGAGCCGCCACGCCAGCTCCGAAGCCAGAACGTAACGCTTTCCGGGGGTCCCACGTTCATGTCTGCGGTCAGGGGTAGCAGATGTTACCTAATCCGTGGCGGGGTTTGATGACAGATCACGCCTTTAGATGACACATGGGAGAACCATCCAACCCGAGCTCGAAAAAGACACCGTCCGCGGGGTCCCGCCGCGCATTTCTGCGCGGAATTGCGCTGCCGGGCGCCGTCAGCGCCTGCTTTGGCCGCAGTGTCCGTGCCGGTACGCCGCCGTCGTCGGGCCATTCGGTCTCCAGGAGCGAGCGGGCAATCCGGGCCTATGAAATACGAGAGCGCGCCGCGGCGCGCTACCGGCGCGAGCCGGTCGCCACGCACCAGACCAACGGCGACGAGGAGCGCTATCCCTCGCGAATCGGCAGCTACACCAAAGGGTTGCCGCACGATCCCCTGGGTGAAGTTCGCGGCGATGCCTACGCCGCGCTGGTCCAAGCGCTCGCGACCGGCGATCGAGGAGATTTCGCGCGCATTCCGGTGTCCGGCGCCATGCGCCAGGTCAACCCGCAGTCCGCATTCGCGTTTGATTTGACCGGCCCCGATGCGCATCAGCCGGATCTTGTCGCGGCGCCCGCGCTCGCGAGTGCCGAAGCTGCCGCCGAACTCGCCGAGTTGTACTGCCAGGCGTTGACCCGGGACGTGCCCTTTTCCAGGTACGACGTCGATCCGGACGTCAACCAATCAGCCGCGCACCTGTCCGCGCTTCCCGAATTCAAGGGACCGCGCGTCGGCGCTCGCGTGACGCCGGCCACGATCTTTCGCGGGACGACTGCCGGCGACATCGCCGGGCCGTACGTCTCGCAGTTCCTCTATCAGCCGGTACCGTACGGCGCCTACACAGTGGCGCAGCGCGTGCGCGTCACCGCGCCCTCGGCCGACTATCTGACGGAGTACGCCGACTGGCTCGCCGCGCAGAACGGCGCGGGTGGTGGGCCGATGGCGTTCCTGCCGGGAACGCGCTACATCATCTGCGCCCGCGATCTGACCGAGTACGTGCATCGTGATTTCAGCTTCCAGGCATTCCTGAACGCGGCGCTTCTTCTCGCGTCGGCACCGACGGCCCTCAGCAATCCGTATCGCCGCCCGGAACTGCGGAACCAGGACCCGTTCACGACATTCGGCCAGCCGCACGTGCTCGACGTCGTGGGCCACGCGGCGAATCTCGCGTTGCGTGCCGCGTGGTGCCAGAAGTGGATTGTTCACCGGCGCCTGCGACCCGAAGCGATGGGCGGACTGGTGAACCACACGAAGAGTGGTCGAGTGCGGTATCCGATCCATGCGAGTCTGCTGACGTCACCGATTCTCGAACTCGTCGTCGCGCGGCGCGGCACGTATTTGCTACCCACGGCCTATCCGGAAGGCAGTCCCACGCATCCGTCGTATCCGGCAGGCCACGCCGCCATCGCCGGCGCATGCGTCACGATCTTGAAAGCGTTCTTCGACGAGCACGCCCCGGTGGCAAATGCCGTCGTTCCCGACGTCACCGGTCAGGCGCTCGTTCCCTATAAAGGCGTCACGCTGACCGTTGGCGGCGAGCTCGACAAACTCGCGTCGAACATTGCATTGGCCCGCAACGCCGCGGGCATCCACTACCGGTCGGATGCCTCGGCCGGGTTCGCGATCGGCGAGGCGGTCGCCGTGGGAATGCTGCGCGAGTTGAAAGACTGCGTGACCGAACCGTTCGACCATTTCTCCTTCACCGATTTCAGCGGCCGCGTGGTGCGCGTCTGATGCGACTCGACCGCGCAGCGGCACTCGCGTCGATGACGGTGGCCGCCATACTGATCGGCGTTGGGGCTGCGGCGGGGCAGGTCAAGGCCAACCTGACCAAAGTCGATCCCAGCTCGGGCCAGCCGGTAATCACCACCGTCAGGCTCGACGGCAACAAATTCCCGAGCGGACCGATTCCGGCGGCGAACGTGTTCGTGACGCTGACGCCGGACGTCGCCGGCACGGGTCCAACGGCGACGACTGTAGCCAGCGACGTCACCGTCGACAGGAGCGGCCGCGGCTCGATCCGCTTCATCGTCCCGGCCATTCTCGTCGTTGCTGCGCCGACTCGCTATGCGGTGTCGGCGACGGGTACCAGCGCCGCCGCGGTGCGCTTCACGACCGACGCGGTGAGGTTCACGGTCAACCCGGCAGCGCAGCTCGTGTCCGTCACGCCGGCCAGCGGAAATGCCGGAACGTCTCTGACGGTGACGCTTCAGGCCGCCTACACGGATTTCAAGGCGGGATCGACCCAGGCAAGCTTTGGTGCGGGCATCTCCGTTGGCGGCTCGGCGTCTGGCGGCTTCGGCCCCGTCACCGTTCTCAGCCGTACATCCGCAACCGCCTCGTTGACGATCGCGGCGAACGCCGTCGCCGGTACGCGTAACGTCACCGTGCGGACGGGTACGCAGGAAGCGACCAAAGCGGGTGCGTTCGCCGTCGTCGTCGTGGCGCCTCGACCCACGATCACGGCGTCGACTGCGCCGCCGCCGAATTCTGCGGGTTGGAACACGACGGACGTGTCGGTCACGTTCACCTGCACGAACGCGACGACGTGCGGCCCGGACCAGGTCGTCACGTCCGAAGGGGCCGCTCAGGTGATTTCGGGCACTGCGTCCGGCGCCGGCGGCACGGCGACGACGTCGGTGAACGTGAGCATCGACAAAACGCCGGCTGCGCTTCTTATCACTTCGCCGACGGACGGGACGACGACAGTCGGTTCCACGATCCTGGTCAGCGGCACCGTCGCCGACGCACTGTCGGGAGTCGCCGGTGTTCGGTGCGGACCTGACCCCGTCGTCGTCGCCGGCGGCACCTGGTCGTGCACCGTTGCGCTGCAGCCTGGCGACAACGCGATCAGCGTCCACGCCGACGATGTGGCCGGCAACGGCGCCGATCGGACGATCCACGTCACGCGCGGATCATCGCCTCCACCGAGAGTGACGATCACGGATCCCGCTCCGGGCACGCTGTTCAGTCGCGGCCCGATCACCGTCAGCGGCACCGTCGACGACCCTGCGGCGGCAGTCGTTGTGGACGGCATCACCGCCACGCTGGTGAACGGGAGCTTCAGCGCAACAGCCGTCACTCTGCGTGAGGGCCTGAACATCGTCACGGCGACGGCGACCGCTCTGACCGGAGCCGTCGGGTCGGCGAGCACCTCGGTCCTGCTCGATACCACGGCGCCGCGGCTCCTGATTCAGTCGCCCGCCGACGGCAGCGTGCTGTCGGTCGCACAGGTTCCCGTCGCGGGGATGGTCAACGACATCGTCTCTGGCACGGTGAACGCCGAGCAAGTGACCGTGATCGTCAACGGCATCGACGCCGCGATCTCGAATCGAAGCTTTTTCGTTCCGGAAGTGCTGCTGGTGCGCGGCGAAAACACGATTCGGGCGGTCGCACGCGACCGCGCGGGGAACGAGCAGGCCGCGGAGATTCACGTGACGCTGCGCGACAGCGCCGGGTCGCAGGCGATCGCGCGCGTGTCGGGCGATGGTCAAACCGCAGTCGTCGGCGCCCTTCTTGCCGATCCGCTCGTCGCGCGGCTCGTCGACAGCGATGGCCGGCCCGTGGCCGGACGTCCGGTCACCTTTACCGTCACCCGAAGCGACGGCGTGGTTTCGACGCTCGGCGCCGAGGGCCAGCAGCTGTCGGCGGTGAGCGACGCCAGCGGTCTCGCCGTCCTGCAATTCCGCGTCGGCTCGCGTGTCGGCGCCGGCATCAACGAGGTCGTCGCGACGTCGCCGGGATTCGCGGGACAGGCGGTCTTCTGCGCGACCAGCACCGCCGCACCGCCGGCGGCCATCAAGGGCGCCGGCGTGATGGGGGAGAGCCATCGCGGCGTTGCCGAACAGCCGCTGCCGCTGCCGCTCGAAGCCGTCGTCTTCGACGCGCGCGGCAATCCGGTGCCGGACGTGCCGGTGACGTTCTCGGTGGTTGGCGGCGGTGGAACGATCGATGGCCTCACTGAGGTCGTGCGGCCGACCAACAGCGATGGACGGGTCTCGGCCACGCTGGTGCTTGGCGCCAAAGTCACGCCCAACGCGAACGTGGTCCGGGCGTCGTTCGCGGGACAGTCAGGCCCGCCGGTGACGTTCACCGCGACCGGATACCTGCCCGGTCCCGCGGCGGCCACCCGGGTGAGCGGCATCGTGCTCGACAACACCGATCACCCCGTGCCTGGCGCGACCGCGAAGATCGTGGGCACGCCGCTGACGGCGGTTTCCGATTCGGTTGGCCGGTTCACGATCGACAACGCTCCCGTGGGCACGCTGACGCTGATCGTCGACGGCAGCACGAGCACGCGACCGGAGCGGTTCCCGTTCCTCGCGTTCATGATCCTCGCGGTGCCGGGGCAGGACAACACGATCGGGATGCCCATCTATCTGCCGCCGCTCGACGCGAGCAACTCGAAGGTGGTGGGCGGCGACGACACCGCGGTCCTGACGATGAAGGACGTGCCCGGCGTCGCATTCACGGTGTTCCCGCACTCGGCGACGTTCCCGGACGGCTCGCGGATCGGCCGTCTCTCGCTGAGTCAGGTGCACGCCGACAAGGTGCCGATGCCGCCGCCCAACGGCTCGACGCCGCGCGTGGTCTGGACGCTGCAGCCGGCCGGCGTCAAGTTCGATCCGCCGATACAGGTGCAGCTGCCGAATACCGACGGGTATCAGCCCGGTCAGGTCGTCGAGGTCTTTCAGTTCGATCACGACCTCGAGCAGTTTGTCTCGGTTGGACCTGCCCGCGTCAGCGCCGACGGATCGTTCCTCGTCACCGATCCCGGCTTCGGCACGACCAAAGCCGGCTGGGGCGCTCCCCAGCCGCCGCCACCGCCGCCCAACACCGACGTGGGTTCGTGTACGCCAGCCGGCGGCGGATCGTCTGGCGCAGGATCCGCCGCGGGAGGCAGCGGCCCGTTCTCATTTGCTGCCTCAGGGGCGGCCGACATGTGCACCGTCCCCGGCCTGCAGGACGGGCAATGTGTTGACGTGCCCGTCACGGTGGGTGCCCCGACTCCGCGAATTGACGGAGCGCCGGGCGGCGTCGGGCCCAATCAACTGGTGGACGTCAACGTGCCGGTTTCGTTCGGGATGTCTCCTGGCGGCAACTGTCCGTCAGCGTCGATCGCATGGGATTTCGGCGACGGCGGTGGTGGCACGGGGTCGTCGCCATCCCACACCTATACGCAGGCAGGTCGCTACACCGTTGTCGTGCATGTGAGCTGCGATTCATGTTCGTCAGCCACCGCGTCGTCTTCCGTTGAAGTGATCGTCAAGCCCGCCGTAACAATCACGCGCGTCATCTCCGATCAGATTCCCGGCGCGGTCGCCAACTTCATCCCGGGCGGCACCGGAGCAAGCACGGCGCCTGACGATCAATACATCATGGTCGGCGCGCGTTCGGACAACGTGCTGTACCTCGTCGCCGAGCTGTCACCCATTTCGGCGACGGGCGGACTGCAGCTTGCCGCGGCAATTCGCAAGTCAGGCGAAGCACAAGTCCAATGCATTGCATTCAACAGCGCCACAACTCGCGTCCAGCTGCAGCGCGCCGTCTCAGGAAGCTTTGTGGACGACCACGAAGTCGTCGTCGGCGTCGACGCCGACAACGACGGCTTTCTCAGCACGGACGAAGTGATCGCAGTTCAGGGCGGCATCAAAGGAGTGGGTCAAGGCGCCTATGTCGCTGCACGGCTGGAACAAGCCGCTATCAACGTCGCCAGCGTCGCATTCCTTCCCCAGGCGAATGGGTTGCTTGCGACTTTTCTAGGAACCCGCACCGAGCCAAACGACCCGCCCTACGTCACCGCCACCGACGAAACAATCACGTTCAACGACCCCGACCATCACTTGCTGACCCACAACACGGGGCTTCAATGGAATGTCAGCGGTATGGCAGGGATTAAGCGGTACACGTGGCGCGCCGATTCCCCTTTTGCGCTCGACGTCCGCGACGACTCGATCGTCAGGCGCAGCATCTACCACCTGATTAACGACAGACTTCAAGGGAGCACCACAGCGATCTCCGACCAGATAGTCCAATACTTCATCGACCACCCCGGCGAAAGCGCGCACGATTTTCCGAACCAAATCGTCTCTCCCTTCGCCAACGGCACGTATCTAACATTTCGGTACGACAATCTGCTTCGTTTGAACAACGCACTAGCACTGGGGGGTGTCCGTTTTATCGGTTCGATAAGCCTCAAGGCGGTTCGTTTCGGCGGACTACTCCCCAATCCTGCCGTACCGAGCGTCGTAGTCAGCGAACTCACCTTCAACGGTCATATCGAGGATCTCTACGACTTTCAGTACCGGCTCGGAGGAATCAACACGACTGCAGCCATACTGCAGGCTGGTTGGCCGACACTCGGGGATTCCGGACGCATCTTCTTTACGCAGGTCGATATGGCTGGCGCGAGCGTGCTTCCGCTCAGCAGCCCGCCGATCCTCGACCTCTGCCTTGATGCCGTGTTCGGCACCTACAAGCCGATTTGCAATCCATTCCTCATCCCGTGACCAGCATCTGCACGAGTGCGCACCGGCTGAGGGTTACCACGCTGTTGGTGACGATAGTCGTCTGCGCCGCTCGACCGGCTGTCGCGCAACTGTCCGCCGACTGCGTCGCGAGCCTCCAGAATCGCGCGGTGCAGGTCAACGCGAATGGCACCTTCGTCATCCCGAACGTGCCGGTCGACGACGGGCTGTACCGCGTGCGCGTCATCTGCACGCGGCCGGACGGCACCGTGGTCGGCGGCCAGTCGGCGTTCATCTCCCTCAGCCCGCCGCGCGATGCGATCACGATTGACAGCATTCAATTCGGCGTCGTCGATCCGATTCCCGTCGGCCTCGCCGTAACGGCGCCGGCCAATGCGCTGCACACCCCGGGCGAGACGCTGCAGCTCATTGTCACGGCGACGATGCCGGACGAGACGACGCGCGAGCTGAGCACACGTGCGTTCGGCACGACCTATTCGACGAGCAATCCCCGAATCGCGACGGTGGGCCAGGATGGCCTCGTGCGCGCCGTGGCCAAGGGGCGCGTCGTCATCAGTGCCCGGAACGAGGGCGCCATCGGCGCGCTCACGCTCGACGTCGACATCGCCGCGGATGCAGACGGCGACGGGATGTCCGACGATTACGAGCGGCTGTTCGGCCTCGATCCTAACAACCCGCTGGACGCGGCCGCCGATCCGGACAACGACGGGTTGACGAATCTCGAGGAGTCGCGGCTCGGCACCAATCCGCACCAGGCCGATACCGACGGCGATGGCCTGTCGGATGCGCGCGAGGTCGCCATCGGGTCGAATCCCCTCGTGGCCGACACCGACGGCGATGGGCTGCTCGACGGCGTGGAAGTGAGTCTCGGCACCAGTCCGATCAACGCCGATACTGACGGCGACACGATCCCTGACGGCATCGAAGTGCAGCTCGGTCTCGATCCGCTGCATCCCGATCCGATCACGACCGCGCAGGGCCGCGTCGTCGACGACCAGGGCTTCGCCGTGCCTCGCGCTTCGGTCATCGTGCTCGGACCGTTCACGGCTGTGGCCGACAGTTCCGGATTCTTCACGGTGACCGGAGTGCCGGCGTCGCTCGGGCCGCTGGCGGCGGTCGCGCGCATCGTGCGTAATACGGTGCTGCTCGAGGGCACGTCGTCGCCGACGGTTCCTGTTCCCGGCGGCGTCACCGCGCTCGGGACGATTCGCGTCAGCGCTGCGACGGGAACGGTGACCGGGCTCATCGTCGATCCCGATGGTCATCCGGTCGTTGGCGCGCGTGTCACGCTGACGACGACCAACGACGCGCGGGCGACGACGAGCGACACGGCGGGCCGGTATCGATTCGACCGGTTGGCCGCCGGCTTAGTAGTCGTCGTTGCGGATTCGGCTGCGACCAGCCTGCGGGCGAGACGAACGGGCATCCTCCCTCAGAACGCCGGCCTTGCCCTCGATCTGACGTTGGCGGCGTCCGGCACCGTGACGGGTCGCGTGCTCGGCCGCGACGGCGTGACGCCGGTCGGGCCCGACATCGACGTGTCGCTGACCGTCGGCGGCATTCCGATCGCCACCACCGTCACGGATACGCTCGGCCGCTATCTGTTCGATTTCGTCGCGCTCGGGGCATTGACGCTCGACGCCAGCGACAACAGCGGCAATCGCGGGCGTAGCACGAACGTGCTGGCGGCAACCAGCCAGCGCATCGTCGCCGACATCGCGTTTCTCGGTCGAGGAACCGTGCAGGGGACCGTGCGAGACGCGGCTGGTGCGGCCGTCGCGAACGCGGCGGTCACATTCACCAGCCGCTCGCTGTTTGGAGGCACGCGCACCGCCACGACCACATCGTCGGGTGAGTACTCGATCGCGAATGTGTTTGTGGGGGAGTTCGACGTCACGGCGCGGTCGTCGGCGCTGCACAGCGCCGGAGGGACCACCGGCGCACTCCTGGGCGACGGCGCTACGGCAACGGCGGATGTGACGCTCGCCGCGTCTGCGACCATCGAAGGCACCGTTGTCCGCGCCGACGGAAACACGCCGTTTGCGGGCCGCGTGAGACTCTCGAATGGGCTCATCGCCGATACCGACCAGGCCGGCTTTTACCGGTTCACCCTGGTACCGCTCGCGGCCTATTCGCTCGATGCGAGCGATAGCGGCAGCGGCGAGCGGGGAATCGCCGGGGTATCGCTCACGGCCCAGGACCAGGTGGCCACGGCGAACATCCGGCTGACTGGCGTGGGCACCGTGACCGTCACCGTACAGGACGGCGCCGGCGTCGCGGTCAGCGGCGCCGCGGTCACCCTCACGACGTCGGCCCTGGGCGGCGTGACGAGCACGCTCTTCACCAATACAACAGGCCGCGCCGTGTTTCAGCGTGTGCTGGCCGGACAGCTGACCGCCAACGGGGCGGTGAGCGCGCTCGGGCTCAGCGGCAGCGTCACCGGAGCTCTTGCTGCCGGGGACTCGATCGATCTCGTGATCGGGCTGACTCCGGCCGGAACGATCACGGGCACCGTCCTGTCCGTCAGCGGCGTGCCGGTCTCGAATGTGACCGTACGGCTCGGTGGCCCGGCGACGCGCTCGACAGTCAACCCGGCGGGCGGGCAGTTTCGCTTCGACACGGTGCCCGTCGGCACTTATGTGCTCGATGCGCTGGATGCGTTCGGCAACGTTCGCGGCCGTGCCTCCAACGTCGTCGTTACCGCGCAAGGACAGATCGTCACGCGCAATATCACGCTCCTTGGCGCCGGCACGGTCACCGGGATCGTGACGAGCGCGGACGGCGCCCCGCAGCCGGGAGTCGTGGTGCGCATTACGTCTGCGGCGCCCGGGTTCAGCGGCCAGTTCGAGGCGAGGACGGACGTCGCAGGCCGTTACCAGGCGACCGGTGTGCCGCTCGGCACTTTTACGGCCAGCACATCGCGCCTCATCAGCGAGTTCACGAGCGCGAGCGGCTCGTCAACGGGCGTGCTGCAGCGCGACGGCGAGACGGTCACGGCGAACATTCAGCTCTCGACGTCGCTCGTGCCGACCGTGCGGACGTTGAACGACGCGAACGATTTCACGTACGACGTCCGGGAGAACGGCACCATCGAGGCCGGCACGCGACAGATTTACACGGGGGACGGCGCTGCGAACTCGCGCGGCGAGGCCCTCGACCTCACCGTGGGCGGCGTGACGGCACGCTTTGCGGGGCAGACGCTCGGCATGGCGCTGCAAAACGGACGTGAAATTGCGATCCAGCAGCCCGTGGGCGGTCTCTCAGTCACACGCAAGGTGTTCGTGCCCCGCGGCGGTTATTTTGCGCGGTACCTCGAGATCCTCGGCAACACGACGCCCGATCCGATCGTCGTGGACGTCCGCGTCAGCAGTCACTTCCGATTCATCCGCCGCGTGGATCGCGGCTTCACCTTCGATCATGAACCCCGCATCGTGACCACCTCGAGCGGTGACACCCAGATCGATGCCAACGACGTGTGGGCAATCGTCGACGACGATCTCGACGGCGACCCGTTCGTGATCGACACGCTGCCGTCGACGGCGCACGTGTTCGGGGGAGGCGGCACGACGCCGCTCGGGCAGGCCGATTTCACCATCGACTTTGCATCGAGGTTCGGACGGCTGACGCACGAGTGGCGTCAGGTGACCGTGCCGCCGGGCGGCCGGGTGGCGCTCATGCACTTTGCGAGTCAGCAGACCGGTCGCAGCGCGGCTCGGGCGGCGGCCGAACGTCTCACGGCGCTTCCGCCCGAAGCGTTCGAAGGCGCAAGTACGGAGGACCTGTACTTCGCGTTTCTCAGGCTTCGAAGCCTGGTCAGTTTTCTGTCGGGTGTTTCCTGCGGTCCCGATTCGGCCGACGACCATTGGCTGCAAGTGCAGGCTCTCGAGCCTCTGGTGGTCGAAGCCCGCACGTCGACCGATTCTGCGTTGATCCAGTCAGTCGCCTTTGCGGTCCGCGTCCTTGCGCAAACGGTCTACGACCAGGACGCCATTTCGATCGAGGTCATCAGCAATGGCGGCGGGAATCACTGCATCCTGTACGGCGATCTCACGCGGCAGGAGGCCGCTCCAGCGATTGACGTCGCGTCGGATCTCGTCGACCTGGCGGCCGTGACGAACTTCTCGATTCCAACGGGCAACCGGAGCACCGTTTCTCCGCTTCCATCGCTGCAGGGCACGATCACCGGGCGAACGCTGGCATGGGACGGCAACGCGGCGATCCCCGGAGCCCCGCTGACCTATCAGAGCGGGAATCCTTTGTTCGGCCGTCTTCGGTTCCTGACGTCCGACCCGCAAACAGGTATCTTCAACATCCAGCCACGCGCCTTCCCCGTGCCCGCCGCGGATTTCGTGCTGCGCGCGACGCACCCGCAGACGGCGGTGACCGCCCCCGATACGTCCGGGACGTTCGAACAGGGCCTTCTGGCCGCGATTCAGGATGTGATGTTCACGAATACGGGAAACGTGAACGGCACGGTCCGACGCGGCAGCGCCGTCGTCGCGAGCACGGGCGACGTGAGGGTGACCGGCGTGACGCTGCCGTCGCCGTTCTCGGTCGGCATCGCGCAGAGCGGTGACTTTCTGACGACGGGCCTTCGAGACGGCAATTACGGATTCACTGCCGCCGTGCCGACGCTGCAAGGCACGACGCTGTTCGGCTCGAATGCCGCACACGCGGTCGCCGGCCAGACGACGCGTGCCGACATCCTGCTCGAACCGAGCGGCAGCGTGACCGGCGTGATCCGCCGCGACAGCGGCGCCGTCGTCGGCGCTCTGGCGGTGCGGCTGCGCAGCACCGGGCGCACCGAGACAACCTTCACGAACACGTCCGGTCAGTATGTGTTCGCCGATGCCCCGACCGGACCGGCGGTGCTCGAAGCGTACGATGCCGTCACCAACACCGCAGCGTCGGCACCAGTCGACGTCGTTGCCGATTCGCTGACGACGCGAGATCTCACGCTGGTCTTCGGCGGGACCGTCACCGGGACCGTGCGCGTTCGCAGCGTGCCCACGGCCGGCGTCCAGGTCACCCTCGAGGCCGTGGGCGATACGCGAGTGGTCAGCTCGGGCGCCGACGGTACGTATCGCTTCGATCGCGTTCCGCCCGGCGCGGTCTCGGTTCGTGCCCTGGACCCCGCGTCGGCCCTGCAGGGAAGAATCACGGGCACGTTGGGCCTCTCGGGCGAGACGCTGACGCTCGACCTCAACCTCGTGGCCGTGGGCACCATCACGGGAACGGTGCGGCGCTCGGACCTCTCGGGGCCGGTTCCGGGCGCAGGAGTCACGCTCTCGTACAACGCGATCGCCGACACCTTCATCGCCACTGCGAACGCGAATGGCGAGTTTGCGTTCACGGGCGTCCCCATCGGGGCGTTCACGCTCAACGCCGTCGAGACCGGCACCGGCGATCGAGGCCGCGCATTGAGTCAGCTCTCGACCAACGGCGAGACCCGTGCCGTCGACATCCGGATGAACGGCCTCGGTGCGGTGAACGTGCGCATCCGGGATGCGGTCGGCAACCCGGTTGGAACCGCGCAAGTCACCCTGTACAGCGGAACGATCTTCGGCGGTCAGTTGCAATCGTCGACGCGCGACGATGGGATCGCGCCGTTTCCGTACGTCCTCGCCGGTACGTTCTCCGTGTCCGTGTTCGATGCGGCGACCAATCAGAGCGCGAGTGCCACGGGATCGGTAGCCGTTGGCGGGGTGACAGAAACCGTGGTCACGATCGGGTCGGCGGCGACGATTACCGGCACCGTCACGGCTCCCGACGGCGTCACGCCGGTTTCCGGCGTGACTGTGCGAATCACCGGAAGTGTTTTCCGCGAAGTGATCACTGGCAACGACGGCGGGTATCGCGTCGAGGGTGTGCCGCTCGGAACGTTCACCGTCGAGGTGTTCGATGGGACGGGCCAGCTGCGAGCGCGCCAGACCGGCGTGGCGATCACGAGCGTCGGCCAGGTGGTGACGGTCAACCTCCGCCTGCGAGGCGCCGGCCGTGTCACGGGCATTGTGCGTAATCCCGATTCGACGCCAGCGTTCCAGGCGTTCGTCGAGCTGCGCAGCCTGAATCCCGACGTCGGCGGCTACTTCACCGCGTATACCGACAGTGACGGGACATACGGCATTGCGGGCGTGCCGGTCGGACGGTTCACGGCGGTCGCACGCGACGCATCGCAGCTGTTGCTCGGCGAGACGACCGGTGTAATTGCCGTCGACGGCGAGGAAGTCGCCGCGGACATCCAGCTGCTCGACAACAGCACTTCATTGCCCGTGTACCGGTATGACGCCAACGATGCGTTCTTCGACGTCGAGGGCAGCGGCGGCATCGGTTACGGCTTCAACTCGGTGTTCTATGGAGACGGCGGCACGAACCGTGGCGGCTTCCAGCTGGATATCACCGCCAGCGGCACCACGACGCGGTTCGATGGCGGGAGCGTCGGCACATTGGAGCTCGGCCTCCGCCAGATCGTCACTCGCCAGCAGATCGCCGGCCTCGACGTCACCCGCAAGGTTTTCGTGCCGCCGAGCGGCTACTTCGCGCGCTTCCTCGAGAAGCTGCGGAATCCGACGCCCGATCCGATCACCGTGGATGTGCTGGTCACCAGCGTCATCTAC
>Ga0207711_10001255_pt1 | contig 24080 bp, 22 predicted proteins | sample KBSS34metaG_FD_184401 | JGI IMG/M metagenome (GOLD analysis project Ga0207711, IMG submission 184401) | Switchgrass rhizosphere microbial communities from Kellogg Biological Station, Michigan, USA - KBS S3-4 metaG (SPAdes) (version 2) | ecosystem: Host-associated > Plants > Roots > Rhizosphere...
CGGCTCATCACATCCTGGGGCTGGAGCAGGTCCCAAGGGTTTGGCTGTTCGCCAATTAAAGTGGTACGTGAGCTGGGTTCAGAACGTCGCGAGACAGTTTGGTCCCTATCTGCCGTGGGCGTCGATATTTGAGAGGAGTTGACCCTAGTACGAGAGGACCGGGTTGAACGTACCTCTGGTGGACCTGTCGTTCTGCCAAGAGCGCAGCAGGGTAGCTATGTACGGACGGGATAACCGCTGAAAGCATCTAAGCGGGAAGCCTCCCTCGAGATAAGATATCTTAGAGCGGTCGAAGACCACGACCTTGATAGGCCGGATGTGGAAGTGCGGTAACGCATGGAGCTAACCGGTCCTAATTGCTCTATTCGCGCTTGATGAGCCCCACCATCAATGACAGGCCTGAAACCTGCCTTTGATACGGGTAACAAGCCAGCACGGTAATCTGACAGCATCGATTTCATACCCAAAACCGCATGCCAACGCGCCGGCCACATAGCTTGGTGGCCATAGCGTCTGTGACCCACCCGATCCCATCCCGAACTCGGCCGTGAAACCAGACAGCGCCGATGGTACTATCGCTTAAGCGATGGAAGAGTAGGACGCTGCCAGGCTTTGTCGCCGGCGCGCGCATGCACAACTGAACCCATTCACAACTCTTCCCCCGCTCAACATGCAGGGGCACAAGCTCGGCGCGGGGTGGAGCAGCCCGGTAGCTCGTCAGGCTCATAACCTGAAGGTCACAGGTTCAAATCCTGTCCCCGCAACCACTGATACCGACACTCCCGAGGCGAAAGCTCCGGGAGTGTTGTTGTTTTCAGCGCTGTCCCGTCGCCCAACCCACTCCAGGATCGCGCCGAATTCGCCGTGCAACGTCGCGTCGACCTGTCCGCGCCTCGCCGCCGGGGTCAGCGTGACCCGCTCGATGAGCGCCCGGATCGCGTCCGCCGCCTCGTCCCGTTCCTCCGGTTGATGGAGCGCCTCTCCGAGGCGTTCGACCTTGCGGCGGTAAATCTCGGCGATGTTGGGGTGGATATCCGGCGTGTCGATGGGACCTGAGGCCAGGCGAGCGCGAATGGCGTCTTCTTGCGCCTCCAGTGCGAGCAGCTTGTCGGCGACCGCGCGTGTTCCGAGGCCTTGTTCCGCCATCGCCACCAGGCCGCCGATGGCCTTCAGCACCTTCTCCAGTTCCGCCCTGTCGGACGCACTGGCGGCGCGGCGCTCGTGGTTGAGGCGGTTGGTCTCCGCGACATAGGCCTTCACGGCTTCGGCGGCGATCTCGGGCTCCATGAGACGGTCACGCAGCCCGTCGAGCACCCGAGTTTCCAACGCGTCGCGGGTGATGGTGCGGCTATTGGCGCAGCTGCCATTGTCGATATGCGCGGAGCAGGCGAAGCGGCCCTGGCCGCGCAGCGAGTAGGGGCCACCACAGACGCCGCAGACGACGAGGCCGGAGAGCAATGACCTGGGGCGATGCGTCGCGTTGAGCCGATTGCGAGGGGTGCGCGTCGCTTCGATGGCGGTCGCGTAGCGCAGAGAGATACTGTCCTGGCGCGCCTTGGCGGCTCGCCAGAGGGCATCGTCGACGATGCGCAGTTCGGGCACTTGCGCGATGATCCACTCGGACTCGGGATTGAGGCGTGACACCCGTTTGCCGGTGCTGGGATCCTTCACATAGCGCTGCCGGTTCCAGATCAGTCGCCCCACATAGAGCTCGTTGTTGATGAAGCCGGTGCCGCGCTTGGCGTGACCGCGCAGCGTCGTTCCGTTCCAGAGCTGGCCGCCGGGGCCGGGGATGCCATCCGCATTGAGGCGCTGGGCGATGGTGCGGGGACTGACGCCGTTGGCGAAGTCACGGAACACGCGGCGCACCACTTCGGCTTCGGCTTCGTTGATGGTCCGCTCGCCGCGGACGGGCTCGCCCGCGCTATCGAGCCGTTTGACGACGTCATAGCCGTAGCAGAGGCCGCCACCGGCCTTACCCTTCTCGACGCGGCCGCGCAGGCCGCGATGGGTTTTCTTCGCCAGGTCTTTCAGGAACAGCGCATTCATCGTGCCCTTGAGACCGACATGGAGTTCCGAGATTTCGCCTTCGGCGAGCGTGACGATCTGGGTCCCGGCGAACTGGAGATGCTTGTAGAGCGTCGCGACGTCCGCCTGATCGCGCGACACGCGGTCGAGCGCCTCCGCCAGTACGACATCGAATTTGCGCGCCTGTGCGTCCTGAAGCAGCGCCTGCATGCCGGGGCGGAGCGTCACGCTTGAACCCGAGACGGCGGCGTCCTTGTAGACGGCCACCACCTGCCATCCGTCCCGCGTCGCCTGCTCCCGGCAGATCCGCAACTGATCGTCGATCGACGACGCGCTCTGCTGGTCCGAGGAATAACGGGCATACAAGGCTACGCGGGTCATCGGACTGCTCCGTCAGGTCATACCTTGCGAATAGGGCCGGGATAATCGCCGACATGCTCGTCGGCGGTCAGCAGGATAATACCCTCGACCGTGGCCTGGGCAATGAGCAGACGGTCGAAGGGATCGCGATGGATAGGGGGCAGGCTGTCGACCGACACCGCATGCTCGCTGGAGATCGCCAATTCCTCATAGCCATTGTCGAGCAGGCCTCGCCGCAACAGCCGTGGGTCGACCTTGAAATCATCGCGGCCGAGGCCGCGCTTGATCGCGATCTCCCAGATGCTCGCGACGCTGAACAGCAGGCTGTTCTCGCTGTCATCGATGAGGTCGCGCGCCGCCGCCGGGAGCTTGTCGGGCGCGGATGCCGCCCAGAGCAGCAGGTGCGTATCGACCAGCAGCTTCACGCGTCGCCGCCGAACAGGGCGTCGATCTCTCCGTCGCCCATGCGATCGAAATCGTCGGGCACCTCGATCTGTCCGGCCATGAAGCCGAGGCGGCGGATCTGGTTGCCGGTTGGTGCACCGATCGGGGTCACCTTCACCATCGGCTTGCCGGCCTTGGCGATGATGAAGGATTCACCGCGCGAGGCACGCTCGATGAGCCGCGAGAGATGCGTCTTGGCCTCGTGGATGTTGACCGTCTCCATCATGCCTCCAATGGACTAAGTGTCATTAGTCTACCATCATTCGCTCCGCTGCTCAATTCGGATCCGGTTGGATCGCCGAAGGGGCGTTGTCGTTGGCAGCGTGCTGAACTCCGAAGCCCTCGCGGGCGATCTGGCGGCCGATCAGCCGCGCGACGCGGGTCAAGGCAGCATCGACCTTTGCGGTGCAGATCGAAGGCGTGTCGTTGTCGTTCGCTGCGGTCAGCGGCCGGGGCGGGGGCGCCTCATCTCTTTCCATGACGCGCCACCCCACTGGGCTCTGCCAGATCATTGGCCGCCTCGTAGAAATAGGGATTGGCCAGCCACTCCCGGACGGCCCTCTCCCGCCAGCCGACGCAGCGGGCGCTGATGGTGATCTGGCGGGGGAAGGTGCCGGCCTCGATCTTCCGGTAGAGGGTCGATCGGGTGAGGCCGGTGCAATCGAGAACGGTGCGGATCCGGAGGATGCGGTCTAGTTGCTCTGACATGGACACTCCTGCTGGCACGAGAGGGTGACCAAGCAGGAATGGGAACGCCGATCTGTTCTGCAAGAGTGCCAAAACAGTGCCAAATAGAGGTTGTCGTCCCCTGGCGTACCATGGCGTCTGCTGTCGTATATTGGGCGGCGAAAATATTTTTGCTCTGTCCATCGCCGCAATCGTAAGGGCCGCTATGCGCCCATGCACGAAGCCGCTTCGCGGCACCGGTGCCTGGGGTGATGGCGTAGCTCTTCTGATGCATTGGGCGGGATAGGACTGCCGCCGAACGATGGGGTTCCCTTGAACGAGAGGAACTTCCCATGGCGACCCTATCCAACGATCGACCGATCAGCCCGCTACGCCAGCGGATGCTTGATGACATGGCGGTGCGCGGTCTCGGCGAGCATACGCGGCACGATTACATCCGCCACGTCCAGCGCTTCGCCGTCTTTCTGGGACGATCGCCCGATACCGCGACCCCGGATGATGTGCGCCGTTTTCAGGTCCACCAGACCCAGTCGGGGGCCACGGCCTCGACGATCAACAGCGCGGTATCGGCGCTGCGCTTCCTGTTCACCGTCACGCTGGGCCGGACCGATCTCGCCCGGCGGCTGATGATCGCGCGTCATGTCCGCAGGTTGCCGGATGTGTTGAGCGTCGATGAGGTTGCACGGCTGCTCGCGGCAGTGCCGGGACTGAAATACAAGGCTGCACTCGGCGTAGCCTATGGCGCGGGTCTGCGCGTGTCCGAGGTGACGCACCTCAGGGTCGACGACATCGACAGCAAGCGCATGCTGATCCGCGTCGAGCAGGGCAAGGGCCGCAAGGACCGCAACGCCATGCTGTCGCCGCAGCTTCTCGAATTGCTGCGGCTGTGGTGGCGCGAGGGGAAGAAGCGCACCGTCATGTTGCCCCACGGCTGGCTGTTCCCGGGGCGCAGCTATACCGACCCGATGTCGACGCGGCAGCTCCACCGCGCGGTCCAGGAGGCGGCCGAGGTGGCGGGAATCCGCAAGCGTGTCCATCCGCACACCTTGCGGCACAGCTTCGCCACGCATCTGCTCGAGCAGGATGTCGATATCCGCGTCATTCAGGTGCTGTTGGGACATTCGAAGCTGGAGACGACCGCGCTCTACACAAAGGTCGCGACGCGCACGATCCATGCGGTGACCGGCCCGCTCGACCGGCTGATGGCGCTGATGGAGGGCAAGACGGGCGACGGCTGAGGGCCGTTGCGCGCCTCGCTCGAGGTCGCCGACATCTTCCGGGCTGCGGGCCCCGCCTACCGGTTGGCGCATGGCGGGCCTCTGAGCCTGCACCAGCTCAAGGTGATGGCGGCGGTCGAACAGTGCCGGACCGCGGCGCTCGGCGGTCATATCGAAGCCTGCGAGGGCTGCGGCCACTGGCGTGTCGCCTATAACAGCTGTCGAAACCGGCATTGCCCGAAATGCCAGGGCGCGGCGGCGCGCATCTGGCTTGCCGAGCGCGAGGCCGATCTGCTGCCGGTCGGATACTTCCACGTGGTGTTCACACTGCCGGCCGAGGTTGCCGACATCGCGTTCCACAATAAGGCGGCGGTCTACGACCTGCTGTTCCGCGCGGCCTCCGACACGATGCTGACGATTGCGGCCGACCCCAAACATCTCGGCGTTCGCATCGGCATCACCGCCGTGCTGCACACATGGGGGTCGGCGCTGACCCACCATCCCCATGTCCACATGATCGTGCCGGGCGGCGGCATCGCGCTCGACGGCCAGCGCTGGGTCTCCGCACGGCCGGCCTTCCTGTTGCCGGTACGGGTGCTGGGCGCGCTGTTCCGCCGCCTGTTCCTGACGCGCCTGTTGGCACTCCACGATGCCGGCCGGCTCGCCTTTTATGGGAGCCTCGCCCATCTGGTCGAGCGGCGGGCGTTGCTGCGCCATCTGTCATCGGTCCGCAAGAAGCGCTGGTGCGTCTACGCCAAGCCGCCCTTTGCCGGGCCGCAAGCGGTCCTCGCCTATCTGTCGCGCTACACCCACCGCGTCGCCATCTCGAACAGCCGGTTGATCCGCTTCGACGAGGCGGGCGTCACCTTCCATTACAAGGATTACGTCGCGGCGGCGCCGAGCGGCAGCAGGTGATGACGCTCAGTGCCGACGAGTTCATCCGCCGGTTCCTGCTCCACGTCCTGCCGAAAGGCTTCCACCGCATCCGCCATTATGGCCTGCTCGCCGGCGGCACCCGCAAGGCCCATCTCGACCGTGCCCGCCAACTGCTGGGCGTCGCGACACCGGCCGTCGACGATATACCGGCTGAACCGCCCGATATGCGTCCCCCATGCCCCTGCTGTGGTGGCCGCATGGTCGTCGTCGAAACCTTCGAGCGTTGGCGTCAGCCGCGTGCACCGCCGCCCGCGTCGATGCCAACCGGGAGGTGGGCCCCGTGACCCGGCACGGTCTGATCTGGCAGCGTCCCGCAGCGAACACGCTTCGGGAATGGGCTCGACTCAACTGCGTGGTGTCGGAAACTACGGCGACCGCCGCCGCAGGTCAGAGAACAGGCCTGCTCACCCTATCCGGCGCAACGCGATGTCGTGTCTACGCGTCCGGGAGCGCCATCTCGGGCGGAGGCGACAGCGCCCCCAGCGCCCACCGAAAACCGCTTTCTCCATAGACCCGCGCCCGTTGCCGCGGCTTCCTGCATGAGCGGAAATCGTACGCCTCCGGCACCCGATTTCCTTCACCACTCCGGTCATTTAGTGCGCAGCGGCGCGAACCCGAAAGCTGCCGTTAGGGTGCTGTCAGTCTATGCGAGTTTCGCGGCGGCCCATTGCGTCGCGAACCACACGCCCATGAGAACGATAAGCGCGACGACGATCATCTGGCCGATAAGAACTTTGGTCGGTGTCATGGCCTCCGCCCGCGTGACTTAAAGGGCGGCGGGCCTGACCTAAGACTCCGCGAAAGCCGCGATCGGCGTCAGAGTCTCGCTGCGGATGCACGGATCAGCAGCTACTCAAAACTCTGCTCACCTTCCCGATCACGCTTGCTCTCATGTTCAATCCAGCGGTCGAGTTCGGGCAGCATGTCGGTGACCCATTGCCGGACCTCGCCTCCAGCATTGTCACCCAGAGTTGTGATAGCCGCGCGACGCCGAACCAGGATATCGGCGAGCGAGCCACTCCAGCTGCGCGGATGCAGCCGCGACCAGATATCACCGAGAAACGCCCGCTTGCCTGGCGCGTGGCCCAATATTTCCAGGAAAAGCGTGGAGACACCATTCTCCTCTTCGCCCTGCTGCCGCTTGAACATGGGGATGCTTTTGCCAAGCAGCGGATAGCGCCGATCCGGATCGATATTCGCCCACTGAACAAGGGTCTCGGCGCCGACATCTTCCACCGGCGTGCCAGACCCAAAGTCCCCCTCAAACAGTCCCCGATTCCTCGGCCGGAGCTCAGGAAGCATGAATTCGTCGAGAGCGATGAGGGGATGCGTCTCGAAGAGCGCCTTCAGGACATAACCAAGGTCGTAGGACGAGAGATAGACGGTCTCCAGCCCGGTCCGAACCCGCGCGCAGATCTCGCGCAGCGTCGCCGCGCCATCGGGTCCGGCGCAGCAGACCCGAATGACGGTATGCAGCCCGAAATCGCGCAGCGACTGCTTCTTCCCGAAGTCGGCGCGCAGCAGCAGCTTACGGCCGACGGCAATCAAGGATGGAGCGCGTTGTCGGCCCTCCTCCCGATCGCGGTAGAAGTGCATGTGAAGGATATCGAGCGCGATCTCCACGCCGTCGGCGAGATTGGCGATGTCGGTGAGCAGCGGGCCAAGTGCGTCGGGTGGAGACTCCCCGACGCTGCCATTGGCGATGCTGTGAAAAGTCCGCGCCGACAGGACGCCACGTTCAATCGCACGCCGAAGCCGCGCAATGCCCTGGGTATCGATGGCAACACGCGCCTGAAGATAGGGCAGGCTCGTGGCGAGAGCGGGATTCTCGATCACATCCTCCAGCGCGGCGTCGGCGAAGGCCGAATCCCTGGCGTGTGCGCCATGGATGAACCCGCCCAGCACCGTCGCATTCCGGCTGTCCACATCGGCGGCAGAAAAGAGGCCCAGCAGTTCCTGCCACATCGCATCAAGATCGGCGGCGCCATCCGACAGGCCGATGCCGCACTCGTAGGCGCGCTGCGGATGTTGTTCGACGAGCAGTTCGGCGATGAAGGCAGCGCGCGTCTCCGGGTCGTGGGCGAGCGCGGTTCCGATCTCCTTCGCTAGCTGGGAGGCGCGCTCATACGGCTTCATGACATCGCCATCGTCGGCATCACCGTCAGCGACATCCCAACCGAAACTGCTGCGCCCCAATACGACCGCACGGGCCTGATGGAGAAGATCGGTGGGTTTCAGGCGGTCGATGAGCGCGGTGAGACGCGCGCGCACCTCATCAGGCATAGCGTCGCCCTCGAAACGCAGCGCTGTGCGGAAGCCGATCCACCCCTCGATCCAGGGCCGCTCGGAAGAGAAGTGGGTCGCTGCCCGTTCGATCGCATCGTGACAGGCGCCGAAATGCCACAGTTCCCTTACGCTATGGGCAAGGTGGTCCCGGGCGTTTTCGATGATTGGCGAAAGCTCGACCGCCAAGTCGACCGCGCCGTTGTACCAGGCCCAGATGTCGCCATAGGTCGGCGGGTGCCAGCCATAGTCGCGTGACCGGGCGCCGAAGTCGAAGTCGCTGGATGAACTAAAATGGTGCGCCTTCAGCAGCGCATCGAGGGCGACGCCGGCGCAGCGCACCAAAGCCGGATCACCGGATTGCGCGAACCGGCGCACAAGCGATCGCCGCTGGTCCGGCAAAGCCTTGGTGCCGGACAGGTGCAGGTGAAACAGCTCAGCGAACATGTCCGATGCCGAGTTGTTGTTGTGATTGGGCGGTTCGGCGGAAAGGAACCGGGCAAGCAATGTCGCCGCGCGGTCGAATAGCGGTGGATCGTAAGCGAGGAGCTTGATCAACCGTATCCACTGCCATCGGTCGCTCGACTGCGGATCGAGTATCCCGGCGCCGCGCGGCCCGTCCACGTCTCGCTCGATCCTTGCGAGCACGGCATCGGGCGCGACCGGAGCGATATTCGTGATGATCTGGAGGCCGTCTTCGCCCAACGCCGCGAGATCGCCAAGAAGACCGTCGGCACCGAGCCAGCGCTCGACCGCGGCCCGTGCCTCGGCGCTGTCGTGCAGATAGCCGAGGCGGCGCGAAAGGGACTTCTGCATCCGCGCCGTGAGCGACGCGCAGAAGCGATCGAAATCGGCCGGGGGCATGCGTTCGAGGGCGAACCCGGCGAGCGGGTTGGCGATCGCGTGCGGCAGGATCGCGCGCCACCGTCCGCGCAGCTGCGCGATCCCGCGCTGACGAAGCGTGTTCAGCGCCGCATATATCGTCGCGACGGAAACGCCGCGAATAGCAGCAACCCGCGCAAGTTCGCCGCTTTCCGACGTGTCTTCGCCATCGATCGAATAGAGCAGTGCAAGGTCTTCGGCGGCGGAAAGGAGATCCCGGTCGGGCTCGTTGCGCTGGTGAAAAATCCGCTCAAAGAGGTCACGGCTCTTGAGCTTTCCCAGGGTCTCGCCTTTCCCGAGGGTTTCGGCGAGGGCGCGCGCCACGCGGAAATTGCCGTCGCTGAAGTCCGATATCGTGCGCCGGTCCACCTGCGTCACATTGGGGAAGGTCTTTTCCAGCCACAGCTCCACCATTTCGGGCGATGCTGATTGCAGGCGAAAGACCTCGGTACGCTCGGGCTCATCGTCGCGAACATCATATTCGACCGTGAGGAGGCTGACCTGGCTCCCCGCTTCCGAACAGATGCGGGCAAGTTCGCTGTGCGTCGCCGGATTGCAGTTATCGACGATCAGGATCGCGCGTTGCCGTGCGATAACTAGCTGGCGCGCCATGTCCCGGGCGGTGGGGTCAGTCTCGACCGAATAGTCGGTATAAACGGCAAGCCCCGGGTCGAGCGGCGCATCGCCGACACCATCCTCGAACAATGCCTGCACGAGACGAGTCTTTCCGAGACCGGACAAGCCGATCAACCGGATACATTGGCGAGCTTTGGTCAGAGAGACGCGAAGCCGGGCGATACCCTCGCCGATGGTGAGTTGCTCGCGGTCGCTCGTTCGCTCATCGGTTAGGCAAGCTTTGTCATTGAAGAGATAGGGCGTCTCCTCGCTCACGCCGACGCCGCACCAATCGCCGATGCTGCTCCAGCCCGACATACCGATGCCGAGCCGCGTGCGGGCCCAGGCGGCAATTCCGGGATAGTGATTGACCCATGTCGCCAGCCGGTCGCGATCGTAGAAGTCGCTGTGCAACTGCCCGGCCTCAAGCAGATCGTCGAGCTGCGCCCGGATCGCATCGCGACGATCGCTCAGCGGCTTGTCTGCGACCGATCCTTGCGCGCTGACGATGATGTAGGCGCCCGAGCGAGCTGCGAGTTCGGCAATGACTGGCCGTAGCACGCCGCCAGGACGCATCTCATTGCGGATTGCGCTCGCCGGCATGTCGGGCTTTTTCACCTGAAACCCTGTGTGCTGGCGCGGCACGAAATCCGGCATCAGCAGTGCGGACGGGCACTCGACCCGGACATCAAGCCCGCCATCGGCCGCATCCTGATTGCCGCCAGCGGTCACCGACGAACTGGGGCAACCCTGCGCCCGCAATTCTGCCAAAGCGAGACGTGCGACGAGTGTCCGCAGATCGGCGTCATTGAGGTCGGCGACTTGTGCGCCAGTAATTTCGAACATCGTCCCCCAACCCCCTTTCATCAAATATAGGAGAGCATGCGGGAGAACAAAGAGCGGTCAAGCGATAGTTGGCCCGCCACGGCCGCGCCCGAGCTGCCAGTTGATCCGTCGCCACGCATGATGCCGGCGACTGGCTTGCCGAGCTGGCGCTCCAGCGCCGGTCGCCACGGCACGAGCGTGAACTCGCTCGATCCGACGGAGAGGCGTCGGGCCCCATCCGCGCGATTTCTGCTAGGTGCGGAGCACCTGAATCGTCTCGAGATGCCTGAGCGCCGCGCTATCCAGGCCGTTCGTGAAGAAAAAGCGTTTGCCCTTCACGTCGCCGAAGAACTTCTTGAACCGATTGACGGTGGCGTCGGCATCGGCGCCGCCGGTGATCACGGTTATATCGGGTCGCTCGCCCTCGGTGAGCTGAACGCGCTTCAGGAGATGCTTGAACTCAAAGTCGGCCGCGGGCATCGAATAGCCGATGAATACCCAGTCGGCGGTGCCCTTGAGATACTGCTCCGCTGTCCGCCAGCTTGCAGAGTGCATCGGAAAATCGAGCGCCTTGCGATAGCTGAAGGTCGCGAAGCGCGTGCCGAGGCTTTTGGTCTTGCAATGGGGGCAACCGGGACTTCGGATTGCAGGCATCTTGGCGGTTTTTGGCGCAGGCAGGGCCGCCCAGTCCTGTCGGCGAAAGAGGGTCTGTGCCACCATTTCGGTATCGCTCGGTGGAACCCAGAAAGTCTCGCGGCAGGCGTCGCAATAGAGCCAGTTCACGGAGCCGTGCGGCTTCAGGATATGGAGCGTGTCACCGCTGAGCGGGCGATTGACGAGACCTTTGTCATCAAACGTCACTGCCCGCGCGTGACAGCCATAATCAACGCGGCGGATCGTCTGCGCACGCGCCATGCCGCGCTCGAACACCGTGTCCCAGTTCATGCTAAGAACCGCGCTGATATCGGCGCGAAATCCACCAAAGAAGCTTTCCAGTGCTCGCCATTCGGCGTCGGGCTTGCGCTGCTTGCGAGCATAGGCTTGCGACAACATGCGGATCATCCGGACGATGATCGCGCGGCGCACAATGCGAAGGTCGGCAGCAGAGAAATGCGGGCCTAGATGGTGGCCGGTGTTCGCCGAAAGGTCGACAAGCGTGAAGATGTCCTCCAAGTCGGGCCACTCATCGGCCGTGCGCGGCGCGCCTTCGCCGAAGACCCGATCGGCAAAACTCTTGATGTAGGAAATCTGTCGGGCGCTCGGGCCATCGACCGCCACCCGCCCGAGATTGAGGAGTTGCTTGGTAAAGCTGCCCGCAAGGGGAAGGCCGGCATTCAGCGAGAAACCTGCGCCGACGATTACGAGATTTCCGGGATCGAATTCCTTAGCCACGTCGCCCCCACCCAAGTCGTACCGTATCACCAATCGCGATAAGGCGATTGTTCAGTCGCGCGGTGGCGCCCTTGCGCCGCCGCTATGCTTCCTTACATCAGGCACGGGTTTGGTTCGGCGTCAAAGTCGTTTTCCAAGTTCCTAGTAGCCGTCACGGTGTGGATCGCGTCGCTGCTGAGCATCACTCTGTTTCAAGTCGACCTCGGCTTCGGCCTTCAACTCGCAATGGAGATCAGCATGGACAAACTCTTCGACCTTATAGGCGTGGTGAAGCATACGGTGTTGTGGTGCCTTGGTGGCGCGCCGATCCATGCAGTGACAGACCGGGAACAGCGGAGCACGATCAGCCGTTTTCACCGTAGGGGAGGTTCAACTCCTCCCCACCACACCATCGCACCGAGCCCGCTGAGGCGTCGAATGCGTCGTCAAACCAACTAGATCGAAGGGCTTACATCAGCTCTTCCGCTGGAGCGACCCGCGAGCGTGCGGCACCCGACTGTAGCGCTTCGATCAGGTGCTGGACGAAGTAGCCGCGCGAGAACAGCACCATGTCGGGCACGATCGGCGGCGGGAAGCCGATCTGCTGGCTCAGCGTCACGCAGAAATCATCGCAGATCGTGATCGTTCGATAGACGAGCATTTGCAGCGCCGGAAGCAGTGGTACGAGATCGTTTGGCTGGCGCTCTTCGTCTGCCCACATATTCATGTCGGGGAAGGGTCTGAAGCGTGACGAGATCAGGAATGCGCCGTCACCCTCGAAGATGTGCTGCATCGGCGATCCGTGATGAACGATATTGTCGCGAAACCGGCGTAACGCGATGAACGTCTCGCTCGCCCGCTCGTAGCACCGGGCGAACTCCAGCGGGAAGCCAAACCGCTTGGCGATCTCCTCGGCCGTAAGCACGGCATTGCCGCTCATGATAGTCCGCGCAAAACTCTCTTTCAGCGGCTTCTTTTTTGCCGTCGCGTCGATGAGTTGGACGCGATCCCATATCTTGAGCAGCATCTCCTGAAACAGGTCGAACAGGCTTCGGCACACTAGGGCGATGTATTCGACCTCGGTGGCCGCCATTCGCGACAGACCGTGGGGAATCTGACTTTTCGCGGATTGCAGATGGACGATCTTGGCTAGCGACGCCGACAGATTCAGTACGTCGTCGTGGACGGCGCTGAATGGTTTTTGCAGTTCGGCAAAACACGCAATGCGGCCCATGAAGTCGATAAACGGCAGGTAGACATCGTTAGGCTCGGCGGCTTCTCGCGCAAAATAAAACGCCTCTGCCGGCCATGCCTTCATCTTCATGAGCTTGGTATCGCCGGCTTCGCCTACCAGCGTCCAGAAATGCCAGTCCTCATCGTAGAAGGTCAGACAGCTGAGAAAACGTCCCGGCACCGTCGCGTGGTCGAGATAGGGGATGTCGGCCAGCATCTCGGTCGTAATCATGCTCATGCAGCGAAATTGATCCAACCAGATGCGACGTCAACGCTCTTCATGAGTCGCGTTACGGGCGAACATGCTATGGTCGTCGCCGGTCAGCGGAAGGCGACCGGAGGGGAAGGCATGGCGAAGCGGCGGCGACCAACCGAACAGATAGAGCATGACGTTCTCGTCGCGTGCCGCCGGCGGTGCTGCCTATGCTATTTCCTCGAGAATGATCGGCGGCCTCGAAAGGGTCAGCTCGCGCATCTCGATCAGAATCCATCCCACAGCGATGCCGAAAACCTCGTGTATCTCTGCTTCGATCATCACGATGAATATGACAGCACGACACGACAGGCGAAGGGACTGACCCAGCGCGAAGTGCGGACATGGCGTGATCGATTGGTGGCCGAGTTTGCGGCGCAGGCCCCGACCAGCGATGTGCCGTTTGCCGAAGACGTCGCCACTGGCGTGGCAGAGAAGCGGCATTCTTGGCGGCACGCGTGGCGTTTCCCCATGTGGTTGACCGCCGACCAGCCGGAGCTGTTCGCCTATTCCGCCCCGGCGGCCGACGGCATCTGCGCGATCGAGAGGATCGATCTGCCCGACGGTCGGATCGCAATCAGCTGCATTCAGGTGCCGGGAAATCCGGGTAACAGCATCACCAACTGTGCCGAATATGTCTGTGCGCAGGTTTGCGAGCGCTTCGAGCTCGACGTCACGAGACTTGTCTGGCTGGAAAACTACGAGTTTTTCGACAAAAGCGAGTGGAAGCAGGTTGCGTTCACGATCGATGACAAGGGGCTTCCGCAAGATCCGGCCTGGACGATAATGACCGCCGAGAGCTGGGCAGCGCTGAGTCTTTCGCCAAAGGCTCGACTGACATCGACTGGAGGTGGCGACCTGCGCTCGAAGCTCAAGAAGCATTTCCCGTGGCCGCCGAGTGAGTTGATCCTCGGACTCGATTGACGATCGCGGATCACCCGGGCGCTGAGAGGCCCGGCATCGGGGTGCGCGACGTCGACGCCCAAATGGTCGACGGCGCCTGCGTTGGTACTTCCGGATCGCCGCCGAACTGAATGCCACCATAAAGCTGGAAGCGCCACAGCGTCGTCGTCGGGTTATCGAGCGCTTGCACGCCCTGATAGAGTATTAGCCCGCGACCGAGATTGCCGCGCACTTCCACCTTCGATCTCCGCATCATCAACTGCTCGAACAGGCGCTCCCCCTCTGTGCTCAGAAAGCCGGCACCGACGAAATGGTCCGTCGGCACGCGGACCTGCCAATGGTGATGGACAAGGCCTTTGGCGACGAATTCGAACAGCCGCCCCAGCCTGCCGGAGTCGAACGGCAAGGTCAGTGCTTCGCGCATGCCATGCCGCGTCTGCATCACGATCTCGCGCTTGCCATTCGACAGCTCCACGTGGAGTTTTCGGTTCTTCTCCAGGCGGCGCGGCACTTCGCTCGCGAGGATCGCACTTGATGCTGGATGATTTCCGCCGAACGGCAGCACGCTCAGCAGGTAATGCTCCAGCTGGGATTTCTCGCGGTTGCAGGGTTCGCAGGCGCTGACCTGCGGGAGATTCCCGCGATCCTCGACCGGGAAGAAATTGCGCGCGAAGATATGGTCGGCGGTGACTCCGATCCCATCGCAATACGCGCACGGCTTCCCTCTAAAGCGCTTACCCATATCGCACTCTATATCGACAGATATCGGGCGTCAGCGAAAAGCTGGCCAGTGCCATAATCGAAATCGAGCATTCCATGATAGCGAACCAGATGCGGCGCGATCACATAGCGGCCGAGTCGGTTTGAAAGTGCCGTGTTGGCTTCTTCACGGACAGTTTAGCGAATGTCCGTTCAACACCATTTGGGGCTCAGAAGCTGCCAGTCGGGTTTCGGCCAAGTCCAGCCATGGGAAGTCGTGCCAAATAGCACAAGAAGCAATCGCTATTTACTACTTTGCGGTACTCGGCGTGGTCTTGGAATTTTTAGGATGGATATTTTGAAACCAGCTGCGCTGGTAACGCATTTTACCAGATTCATCTAGCGCACAGCTTTTAGTTATCCTTCAGCGCGCTTTCAAGGAGGCGGCGAACTGCTTCTGCGCGCGATGGCAGATCGGCCTGCTTTCGACGCCAATTGTCTACCCGCGCGAGCAGGCTTGGCTCGGCGGAGAAGATGAACCGGACTGATTTCAATTCCACTGACATGACTGATGTCAGCCATATCAGACCGGCATTGACGGGCAATAGATAGCACTGATATCAGTGATGCGACCGAAGGGAAGGGTTAGGCTCCTTCCCCCCGGTCTGACCGCAACCACCTTCTGAGAGGTGACTCGGCTATGCAAACTCTATTGGCCGGCATGCGCCGGGCCAACCCCATATGCGCGGCTGCCATTAGGCGGTCTTCGGGTATCCTGGGCTCGCAAAGAAGGGTCGGGCTTAAAACGCGTGGTCGCGTGACCTCAATCGAGAGGATGCGGCGATGAGCCAGCTGCAGATCCTCTACGACCATATCTACAGCCCCGCTGTGGTGATGGCGCGTGTCGGTTACCTCGAACCCCACAGGCAGCAGGAGGTCGAGCGGATCACTCGCATCATCCGCGCGAGCTTCAATCCGGGCGGAATCCTCAGGCGGCGGCCACGGATCAAACGGATCATGCTGGTTGGAGAGTATGCGCGGCCGAACCAGCCCGAGGACGAAGAGACGACGGTTACCGCTCCTTATCGGTTCTGGATTGTCGTCAACGACCGGCTGTTCACACGCAAGCGTCTTTGGCAGGCCACGCAAGCACAGATCAGGCGCGAACTCGGCAAGGCTTGTCGCGTCCGGCTCTCGGTTTCCTCGGCGGGCGCCGTGCGGATCGGCAGGGCGAACGAGGACAGTTTCATTCTCGAGCGGCTGAACACGGGCATCACGCTTTACCACGCCAAGTATGACGAACCGCCTCGGCGGCGGCGGCGGGATGTCCGGCGGCAATGGTCCGAAGCGCTGATGCGTTACAGAAATGCCGATGCCGCTTTCGGACCGATGCAGGCAGCCTTCTATGCCGCCGAGCGCGCGTGGTTTGCCGCGCGCTCGCAACGTGACCCGATGTCGGAGGAGGTGCTTCAGCAGCTTCGGGATCAGATCGGCCTCGACAAGGCCTATGATGATGAGCGTCGCTACGGCGAGGCGCGTGAAGCGACCATCGGCGCCCTGATGATCACGCCGGCACCGGATCTCGCCACTGTCATCTGCAAGCTCGAGCTCATCCTCGAAACCCATTTCGACAAGGACATCGAAAAGCTGATCCTCGCCGATCTGAGGCGGCTGCATGGCGGCGCGATGGGCGAGGGGAGGGCGGCGTCATGAGCGAGCGTCCGTCCATCGTGTATCTGTGCTGGGAACAGCGTCGTCGGGTCATGGCGCGCGTCGGTCATCTGATCCCTCGCAAGCAGCAGGAAATCGAGCGGGCCGTGCGTCTGCTGCGGCTCCATTTTGTCGACCGCAGGCCGCGCGCGCCGAGGCGCGGAACGCTCCACCAGATCATGCTGGTGGGGCCGCATGCTCGTCCCGGCGAGACACCGGATCGGGAGACAGGCGAGATCAACGCCTATGAGATCTGGGCGTTCGTCGATCACCCGGCCTACAAGGGTATGAAGCGATACTGGGGCCTTGCGCGCCACGTCGTGGCATCAAGCCTGCGGGGCCGCGCGACAATCACGCTGTCGGTCTTCACCATCGATGAGATCGACCGGCTTCGTGCCATCGGCAATCACTTCCTCACCGACAAATATGACGGCGGCGTGGTCCTCTACCATCGCAGCGATGACGACGCTTACGAGGCCGACCATGGTGGACGGTGACGATCCTGCCGCCTGTGATGCGCCATCCGCATCGAGCGAGACGCAGCGTCGTCTCGCGGCCGGGCTCGAAGGCCTGCCGTGCCTGACCCGCGCGGTGTTCCTGCTCCATCGCATCGACAACCACGGCTATGATGCCATCGCATGGCGATGCGGGATCAGCGTCGATGAGGTCACGCTCAGGATGGCGGACGCGCTCACCGGCTTGCGTCGATCCTGCGATGGCCATCCGTCGCTCGTCGCGCACGCCAGGCGAGCAGTTTTGCCGTGGCGCTTTGCGTGGATGCGCTGGCGCCGCGAATGGCAGGACCGGTTTCTCGGCCTCTAACCGGACAGCTTGATTTCCGCATCCGCTTCGAAGGCGCGCTTGCCGCGCCGACGCCAAAGCAGCAGCGCCTGTTCACGATCGTCACCTTGCAACGTCGCGGCAAGATTGAGCAGCGCGCCGAACAGAACGGCGCGGTCATCGTCCACAAGTTCGATGAGCCCAGCCTTGGCGACGAGGCCGCCGAGCTCGATCAGCTGGCGGGTGCGTTCGCGCCGCTTCACGACCCAGGCGCGGGTGTCGACACGGGCACGGCGCAGTTCAAACCGGTTGCGCTGGACGGTCGAACGGGAGAGTGCCGTCCGACACGCGTACAGAGCCGCGAGCTGGCTGGCGGGGCGCGCGCTGAAAGAAGGCCGCGCCCCGCTGGCGCCAGCCCTCCGTCGTCGGCGCATCCGCATCCTTGAGGGCGAGCAAGGCACCGGCCAATGTTTCCGGTGGCACTGTGTCGGCACCGCAGGCGATGACCAGTTCGCCGAGCTGGTGCAGCCGCCGCTCCTTGAGTCGCCGGGCCTTGTCGTCGAGCGCCTTCAGCTCCGAATCGAAATCACGCGGTTTGCGCATGACAGTCCTCCGACAGATATGCGAGGATAGCTCGGTTATCGGACTGATCGATCAGTCGCAATTGTTTGAAATCTCGTGAGACAAACCCGTACCGAGAAAGATGAAATCATTTGAGGGCGCGCTTATACGTCGTGCCGACGTGCGCTTTGCAGTGTAGATGGGTTGCCGTCATGGCGATCTACCATTTCTCGGCTAAGATGATTTCGCGGGCCAACGGCTCGTCGGCTCTTGCGGCTGCCGCCTATCGCTCTGCCGACCGGCTGTACGACCAGCGCCTCGATCGCCACCACGACTTCTCCAACAAGGCCGGCGTCGTCCATTCCGAGGTGATGCTGCCGGATGGCGCACCGGATGAATGGCAGGACCGCGAGAAGCTGTGGAATGCGGTCGAGGCGGCTGAGGTCCGCAAGGACGCGCAACTGGCGCGTGAGATCGAGTTCGCCATTCCCCGGGAGCTCGACCAGGCGGAAGGGATCCGGCTGGCGCGCGAGTTCGTGCAAGCCGAGTTCGTGGACAAGGGGATGGTCGCCGATCTCAATGTCCATTGGGATATCGGCGCCGATGGCCTCGCAAAGCCCCACGCCCATGTCATGCTGACCACCCGAAGCATCGACGGCGAGGGCTTCGGCCCCAAGGTGCGTGACTGGAATGCAACGGCGTTGCTCGAGCATTGGCGTGAGCGTTGGGCCGAGCATGCGAACACGCGCCTGGCCGAGCTCGATATCGATGCGCGGATCGATCATCGCAGCCTCGAAGCGCAGGGCATCGACCTTGAACCCCAGCACAAGATCGGTCCCGCCGCATCGCGCATGTCGGAGCAGGGGCTGGAGAGTGAGCGCCTCGCCGAGCATCACAGCATCGCGCGGGCGAATGGCGAGAAAATCATCGCCCATCCGACCATCGCGCTTGACGCGATCACCCACGGGCAGGCGACCTTCACCACCCGCGATCTTGCGATGTTCGTCCATCGCCACAGCGAGGGAAAGGAGCAGTTCGATTTTGTCATGGCGGCGGTGCGTGCGTCGCCCGAGCTGATCAAGCTCGGCAAGGATGGGCGCGGCGAGGAGCGCTTCACCAGCCGCGACATGCTGGAGACCGAGCAGCGGCTGGAGCGGGCGATCGACGCGCTCGCAGCGCGTCGCGCCCATGGTCTCCCGGCAGCGATGATGGAGCGTGCCATCGCCACCGCCGGGAGTGACGGCCTGGTGCTCGGAACCGAGCAGCGGGCCGCGCTGCAGCACATAGGGCGGCCGGACGGTCTGTCGATTATCATCGGTTATGCAGGCACAGGAAAATCGGCTCTGCTGGGCGTGGCGCGCGACGGATGGGAGCAGGCTGGCTACCGCGTCACCGGACTCGCGCTCTCCGGCATCGCCGCCGAAAATCTGGAGAGTGGTTCCGGCATTGCGTCGCGCACCATCGCCAGCCTCGAACATCAGTGGAGCCAGGGCAGGGAGTTGCTGTCATCGCGCGACATCCTCGTTGTCGACGAAGCTGGCATGATCGGCACGCGCCAGATGGAACGCATCGTCCGCGAAGTAGAGAAGCGGGGCGCCAAGCTGGTGCTGGTCGGTGATCCCGAGCAGCTGCAGGCGATCGAAGCGGGCGCCGCCTTCCGCTCGATTGCCGAACGCCATGGTGCCCAAGAGATCAGCGAGGTCCGCCGCCAGCGTGAGGACTGGCAGCGCGATGCGACACGGCATCTGGCAACCGGCCGAACCGCCCAAGCGATCCGCGCCTATGAGGAAGCCGGTCACATCCATGCGGCGGAGACCAGAGAGGCGGCACGCGTCAATCTGATCGAGCGCTGGGATCGGGCACGACAGGCCGCACCTTCCGAGACGCGCATGATCCTCACCCATACCCGCGACGAGGTTGCCGAACTCAATCGGCTGGCCCGCGAGCGGCTTCGCGCATCGGGCGAGCTCGGAGACGATGTTTCCATCGGCACGACGCGCGGCGCGCGCTCCTTCGCCCATGGCGACCGCATCATGTTCCTGCGCAACGAGCGCAGCCTCGGTGTGAAGAACGGATCGCTGGGCACAATCGAGAGCGTGAACGCGACGCGCGCGGCGGTGCTGATGGATGATGGCCGCTCAGTTGCCTTCGATGCGAAGGACTATGCCGACATCGATCATGGCTATGCGGCGACGATCCATAAATCGCAGGGCGTGACGGTCGACCGCGCCCATGTGCTGGCGACACCCGGGCTCGATCGGCATGCCGCCTATGTCGCACTGTCGCGCCACCGGAGCAGCGTCGATCTCCATTATGGCCAAGACGACTTCACCGACCAGGACAGGCTGGTGCGCACGCTCGCCCGCGAGCGCGCCAAGGACATGGCATCGGCCTATGCCATCGAGACGCCGCCCGAGGCGCCGGTCACGACGTGGAGCCGCCTTGCCGGCATCAAGCCGCGACAAGGACCGCCACTCGCCCCTGAGCAAGCGCCGGTCCGAAACCCGTTTGCGGGCATTCGGCCCACAGAGCCTGTCCTGCCGCCACCGACGCCGCTCGATCGGGCGGTTGAGCACTTTGCGCGGGCGACCACCGATATCCAGCGCATGCGCGCCCAGGGCTATGAAACCCTGCCGCACCATAAAGTCGCGTTGGACAAGGCATCCCGGGCGCTCGACGCGCTTCAGCCAGAGGCGGCGCGCGATCTCGCCAGCGCGTTCGCGGCGACGCCGGCCCTGATCGATGAGGCGGCCAAGGGACGGACCTCAGCCACCATCCGGGCGATGCAGCTGGAGACCGAGATCCGGATCGACACCGGCCAGCGCGCCGATTGCTTCGTCGCCGAGTGGCAGCGGTTGCGCACCCAGCACGACAAGCTGTCTGGCTGGGAGCAGGAGGAGCGCCGCGGCCGGGTCGAGTTCAGGATGGAGGCCATGGCGAAAGAACTCCAGCGCGACCCGCAGCTCGAGTCGCTGCTGCGAAACCGGCGGATCGAGCTGGGCCTGAAGGCAAGGGCGAGCGCGTCTTTGTCCCATGAGCTCCAGGACTATCTTGGCCTCTCGCGTGGGCGTGGGATCGGTATGTAAGCTCGTCACCATGACCAGCACCGACCAGGCTGACGCCGCCATCGCCGCCGCATTCGAGGAACTGCGCCGTGAGGTCAGCCTCACCCGCGCTGCCGTCGAAGGCCTTACCGCCGCGCGCGAGCGCATCCCGGATTACAGCGTCACGCTTGGCCAGATCGCCGAGCGACTGAAGGCGACCGTGGCCACGGTCGACCGGATCGAAGAAGCGCCAGCGATCAGGCTATCGCCGGATGCGATGACGGCAGAGATCGTCAAGGCAGGCACAGCGGCCCGGGCCGCCGATGCCAGGATGATCCAGGAGGCCCGCGATGCCCTCTCGCGGTCGATAGGGCAGATCGATGGGATCGTGAAGCGGGGCCAGGCTGTCGACAGTCAGTGGCGCCAGCGGGTTTGGACCGGCGCTGTTTGTGCGCTTGCGGGGATGCTGCTCTGGTCGATCTTGCCCGGGGCGGTCGCTCGCTCACTTCCGACCAGTTGGCACGTTCCCGAGTGGATGGCCGCCCGAACGATGCGGATGGACCGCCATCAGACTGCCGAATGGGTTGTCCAGCAGCCCCGCCTCAACAATGCTCCTTTGATCCAATAGCAATAGCTGCCCGACGGCAGCCGCCCAGACTTTGCCGTTCGAGGTGAAAATCTCTCTGCCCGAAACCGGCCATTGACGCCAATGGCGACGAACCATCAATTGAGCAGATGAAAGCTTGCCTCCCACTACTAGCCCTGATCACTTGTGCCGGATGCTCGGATGCCTGTCAGAACACGGTTGCGTCTCGCAGCCTATCGCCTGACGGCGCTTTGGCGGCAGTGCTATTCCAGCGAGACTGTGGTGCGACTACGGGCTTCTCGACGCAGATTTCCATATTGAGTCCGAACGACAAGCCCACAGGCGGTGGGAATGCGTTCATCGCTGATGACGATCACGGTGCCGCGCGTGTTGGTAGCTGGGATGGATCATGGGCCGAGACGAAATGGCTCGCGCCCAATCATCTGCTCATTCGCTATGCCGCGAAATCACGGCTCTTCAAACAAAGCGGTGACGTTTCTGGGGTGAGGATCACCTATCAAACGGTCGGCGGCTGACGCCCCAAAGGCAGCCCATTCGAACCGCCATTCTCCGATACTGAAAGCTGCCCTTTAATGCGTGACGGCGTGCTCAATCAGCGTGCGACATGCATGGTCGATCGGTCCACGCCAGCGTTCCTCGGCAGCTGCCAGTTCGGCCCGCTTCTGCTCACGGACGTGAGCGTGCCATCGCTCAACTTCCTTGCCGAGGAAATGGCGTTCGTCAGCTTCGTCGGCCGCGCCGTAAAAGCTTGATAACGGACCCTGTGGACCGCCCGTGCCTGCCCAACAAGGGAGGGAGCTAACGTCAATGCTTCGCATGCGGGACGCTGCTTCAAGAGGAGATAGGCGCTCGCTCAAATACTCGGTCGCTATCGCGACGGCTTCCTTGGTTCGGTCCATTGACTGACGCTGCCACGCGAGGAGAACGTCCGCAATCACCATCGAGTGTCCGAAACCCGCCTGAGCGCTAACCACCAATCCCCGTCATCCTGACGGAGGTCAGGATCCATTCGCACGGCGTGGAAGCGCGCGCACGGCGTTGCGGCTCGCCATGACGTTCGGACGCATGTCCAACGTATGCTTGCAGCCCCCTTCGTCCATGCCTCCCGCGCCGTGCGTATGGATCCCGGCCTCCGCCGGGATGACGATGGTGAGGCTGCGGAAATGGGGCGTGGATGTCCGCCCGCCAGCACCAGCCTCCCGCCCCAGCGCTAAATCTCCAGCTGGCTCCCCAGCTCCACCACGCGGTTGGGGGGCAGCTTGAAGAACTCCATCGCGCTTTCGGCGTTGCGGAGCATCCAGGAGAACAGCTTCTCCCGCCATACCGCCATGCCCGGCCGCTGCGAGGCGATCAGGGTCTGGCGGCCGAGGAAGAAGCTCGTCTCCATCAGGCGGAACGGCGGGCCGCAGCCTTCCGCGCGCGCCAGTGCCGCCGGCACGTCGATCTCCTGCATGAAGCCGTAGCGCGCCACGACGCGGAAGAAATCCGGCCCCAGTTCCGACACTTCGAGCCGATGCGCGTCGTCCACCATGGGCTGGCCGAGAATCTTCACCGTCAGGATGATGATCCGCTCGTGCAGCACCTTGTTGTGCTTCAGGTTGTGGAGCAGCGCGGGCGGCGCACCCTCCGGCGAGGCGGAGAGGAACACCGCCGTGCCCGGCACCCGCTTCACCGACTTGATGGCCGACTTGATGAAGATATCCAGCGGCATCGCGCTTTCGAACAGGCGCTCGCGCATCAGCCGCCGCCCGGTCGCCCAGGTGGTGAGCGCGGTGAAGGCGACCCCGCCCACCAGCAGCGGAAACCAGCCGCCATCCGGGATTTTCGTGATGTTGGAGGCGAAATAGGCGCCGTCGACGATCAGGAACGCACCGATCAGCAGACCGGCCCCCCAGCGCGGCCACTTCCAGATGCTGAACACCAGCACGCCCAGCATGCAGCTGGTGATGAACATCGTGCCCGTCACCGCGATGCCATAGGCGGACGCGAGGCTGCCCGAGCTGCGGAAGCCCAGCACCAGCAGGATCACGAAGACCAGCAGCGTCCAGTTGACGATCGGGATGTAGATCTGCCCCGCCGCCCGCGCGCTGGTGTGCGTGATGCGCAGGCGCGGCAGGAAGCCGAGCTGCACCGCCTGCTGGGTGACGGAATAGGCGCCCGAGATCACCGCCTGGCTGGCAATCACCGTCGCCATCGTGGCGAGGCCCACCAGCGGCAGGCGCGCCCAATCCGGCGCCATGCGGAAGAAGGGATTATCGATGGCGGAAGGGTCGTCCAGCAGCAGGGCGGACTGGCCCAGATAGTTGAGCAGCAGGCAGGGGAAGGCCACATAGAGCCACGCCACGCTGATCGACTTGCGGCCGAAATGGCCCATGTCGGCATAGAGGGCCTCCGCCCCCGTCACCGCCAGCACCACCGATCCCAGCGCCAGGAAAGCGAGTTTCGGATCGAGCAGGAAGAAGTTGATTGCCCACCAGGGGTTCACCGCGCCCAGGATGCGGGGATCGCGCAGGATGCCGCCGATGCCCATCACGCCGATCACGATGAAATAGAACAGCATGATCGGCCCGAACACGAGCCCCACCTTCGCCGTCCCGCGGGATTGGATGAGGAACAGCCCGATCAGGATCACCAGCGAAAGC
>Ga0207711_10001257_pt1 | contig 24053 bp, 19 predicted proteins | sample KBSS34metaG_FD_184401 | JGI IMG/M metagenome (GOLD analysis project Ga0207711, IMG submission 184401) | Switchgrass rhizosphere microbial communities from Kellogg Biological Station, Michigan, USA - KBS S3-4 metaG (SPAdes) (version 2) | ecosystem: Host-associated > Plants > Roots > Rhizosphere...
CAGCGATGAACAGGATGGCTATGTTGATGAAAGAAAACGCGCTCTGCCGAATGTCCATTCGCAAATCGCACAAGTCGTGGGGCGTTGATTATAGTTCATATGGGATGACTGGCGTTAAATCGCCATTACACTCATTGCGGGGGAAGGAGCCCCGTCCGGGCGTCAATGAGTGTAATCGCCTGTGGCGGATAATAAACAGTCGCAGGAAGCGTAGGTTTTGGCGCAACCCCATCCAACACGACTGCTCACGACCCGTGTGAGAATAGCGGCGGCAGTAGAGCTGACCGCCTTCGTGTTCGCTCTCGCCATTCGAGGTGGTCTGCATTTGGGTCGTACAGAATCTGGGTCGCTGTTGCCGTTCGATTTTTTCCTGCATGGTTGGGCACTGGTCGTCGCAAATATTGCCGTGTACCTCTACTTGTGCTGGCTCGGATTTTGGTTCATCCGTGGCACCGCAGGACCAGAGCGGTTTTTCATGGTGGGTTGGTTCGCCAATATCCTACTAGGCCCGATTGAGACGCTGCGGCCACAGTCAGCCGGAGCCATCAGGCACATCGGCACATTTGGATTGGGAGTTGCGCTCCTCGCAGCGTTGGCACTCCTGCTCTCCCCTACAGACGTATCTGGTTCCAGCGGCAGAACTGATGCCACCTACCGGCCTCTAACAAAACCCCCCACCTACTCCAACCCGTGTGCGGAATCACACTGGCCAGTGACACTTGTCACTGCAAAGATTAGTCAAAGGCCTATGCTCAACTAGGCTTCGCCTCCCCGAAGAGCAGTTCCACCATGGAATGCAACACCCCCCCCGAGGCAAAGGGCCAATTCCGAGGGAATAATTCAAGTATTCCAAGCGCGAAACCGCGAACGTTGGCAATTCTCTCGCGGAACGTGTGGAGATAAGAGGTGCATCATGTCAATCACCAAATCTGCAGGTATTGCTCTAGCGTTGACGCTACTCGCTGTGATTGGCGGAATCGCCCTTATGGGGCAAGCGGGCACAGCCGGTCAGCAGGAAGCGACAAAAACCCTCAAAAAAGTTCCCGTTCCGTACAGCAAACCGGAATCTGGAGCACAGATGTGGAAGGATTATTGTGCAGCATGTCACGGAACGTCCGGCGCTGGCAATGGGCCAGCGGCTGACATTTTAAAATCACCGCCACAGGACTTGTCGTTAATGACAAAACGAAACAACGGAAAATTCCCGGAGGAGCACTTCGCAGCCGTGCTCCGGTTCGGCGATGGTGGCCATGAACATGGCACCTCCGATATGCCACTCTGGGGGCCATTGTTCCGGTCACAGGGCGCGGCTGGCCTTCGGATTCACAATCTTTCTGAGTATGTGAAAACGTTGCAAAAGAAGTAGCGCCAAGGCCATTAAAAAGGAACCGGAGCGAAAGAGAACCTTGCCGATAGGAGATTTCTTCTAAAGGTGAGGTTCTTTTTCCTTGTAGGGGACATCTCAGAACCTGGAGTGAACTCATCACGAGCAATCCAAGACGTTTTACGGGCTGCCCGTAATCTGTGCTGAAGTTGCTTCGGCAATTTCTGTTGGGGGTGTAAATAGAACTGTGTAAACGACCATGGGAGGAAGAAAATAGGAGACCCCATGGCCATCGACAAGAAGCTGATCGATCAACTGCTCACCGACTACAAGAAACCCGAGGATATCATCGGGGAGAAGGGTCTGCTCAAAGAGTTGACGAAAGCCATCCTGGAACGAGCCCTGCAAGCCGAGATGACCGATCATCTGGGCTACGAGAAGCACGACCCGGCGGGCCACCACCGGGGCAACTCGCGCAACGGGAAAAGCCAAAAGACTCTAAAGGGCGACTTCGGCGAGCTGGAGTTAGAAACTCCGCGCGACCGCAAGGCCACGTTCGATCCCAAGATCGTGGCCAAGGGGCAGACCCGCTGGACGGGCTTTGACGACAAGATCATCTCGATGTACGCCCGTGGGATGACGACGCGGGAGATCCAGGGCCACCTGGAGGAGATGTACGGCATTGAGGTTTCGCCGACCCTGATCTCCAACGTGACTGATGCGGTGATCGAGGAAGTGAAGCTGTGGCAGAACCGGCCGCTGGAAGAGCTGTATCCGATCGTGTACCTGGACGCGCTGATGGTGAAAGTGCGCGACGAGGGCCACATCCAGAACAAGGCGATCTACGTGGTGTTGGGCGTCAACCTGGAAGGCCAGAAGGAAGTACTGGGGCTGTGGGTGGCGCAGACGGAAGGAGCGAAGTTCTGGCTGCAGGTGCTGACGGAGTTGCAGAACCGGGGTGTGAAGGACATCTTCATCGCCTGCGTGGATGGGCTAAAAGGATTTCCGGAAGCGATCGAGGCGGTGTATCCGCGCACCGAGGTACAGCTTTGCATCGTGCATCTGGTGCGAGCCTCGCTCAACTATGTGCCCTGGAAAGCGCGCAAGCCGGTGGCGGTGGACCTGCAATCGATCTATCGCGCGGGTACGGTGGCCGAGGCCGAGCAACATCTGGCGCAGTTGGAGGGCAAGTGGAAACCTATCCCAGTGTGAGCCAGGTGTGGCGGCGGAACTGGGCGCGCATCACGCCGTTTTTCAACTATCCGCCAGACATCCGGCGCGCGATCTACACCACGAACAGCGTGGAATCGCTGAATCGGTCGCTGCGCAAGATCATCAAAACCCGGGGCAGATTCCCCAACCAAGACGCGGCGTTGAAGTTGCTGTTTCTCGCGCTTCGGCAAGCCGCGAAGAAGTGGACCATGCCGATCCATCATTGGCGGGAGGCCCTGAACCACTTCACGATTCTGTGGCCGGAACGGATGCCGGCCCTGGAGAGAGTTACGCAATGAACGCGCATCCCGCTTCTACGGAGATGGGCTGGGGAAGGGGAAATGCCCCCTTCCCCAGCGCCCCATCCCCGAAAACAACACTCGGTCGTTTACACAAAACTCTGGACACACCTTTTCTGTTTGGAACAGGGTTTTGTTAGGTGCTCTAAGCCGAAACTGTTGTTAAATCGCCATTATACTCATTGACCAGGTTGTGAGTGTAAGACCTATGCCTCTAAATCCGACTCGTTACATTCAGCTCATTGGTGGCCATCGCGGAAGGTAGTAGACGGGATCGCACTTGGCTTTTCAGTATCTCGGTCATTACGGATGCGTATCGACTCGACCCGGACCCCGCCTTCGCCCACTATCTGGCACGGCTGCAGATGCGTGCTGGAAAATGGCAGGACGCCGTTGACACACTTGAGCGCCTTCTCGATACCAGGGGAACGTTCGTGATGGGGGATAGCCCCGCATTGCTGATTCCTCTTGCCCAGCGTGACCTAGGCATTTGTGAGAAACACCTAGGCAACCTATCGAAAGCAGCAGAGTATTTCTCGATGGTGAAAACTCTTTGGAATCAAGCGGACTCCGACCTCAAGAACACGCTCACACAAGCTGAAATCCCTCGGTGACCTAATCAGCGTCCGCAGAAATCGCTTCGCCAGCAAATCTTCCATTAGCAATGTTCAAGTCAGCTTCTCGCCAAGGGGCGGTCTTGTGCCCTTTTCGGAACCTTCTCCGGATGCCTTCAATCTCGCCGCAACCAAACCTGTTCTGAGCTCGTCCGGGATCACTGCGCAGACGAATTCGATTTGCTGGAGGAACGCGACCACCAGCAGCCTCCTTTTCGCACTGATCGCACATATCCTGCTCGGTGAGGACGATGACCCGTCGTTGAGCTTCAACCATCGTGAGAAACAACATGGCAGGGATTTGCGAGCATATTCACCATTTACTAGCACTAGCCCCCTTTGCCGGATTTAGCACTTGCCGCAAAACGATAACTAGTTTATCGTTTATCGATAATTATTACATCGGAACCCACTATGAAACATTCGACGACGCTACTCGCGACCTGCGTCACTTTGCGTATCCTGATCGTCCTCAACTGGATTCTCGGAGCGCTGATCTTCGTCCTGCTGGCGATCAGCTTCCAGGCAGAGGAATGGACCTGGCGAGCGCTCGGCGTCGGCGCGGTCGCCGGTCACGAGAGCGTGGTCGCCGGGATGCGCGCAATCGTGGTAGTCGGCATCGTAGGCACACCCATCGCTTACGTGGTGTTTAGCCGGCTGCTTAGGATCGTCGAGTCCGTGCACACGGGCGAGCCATTCATCATGGACAACGCCGGCCGGCTGCGGACCATCGCTTGGGCGCTGCTCGGCCTCGAGCTGCTCCACATCTGCGTCGTCGCGATTGCCTCCGCGGTCTCGACCAAAGAAGTACCGCTGCGCATTAACGGCAATTTCGATCTCACCGGTTGGCTCGCCGTCCTGCTGCTGTTCGTGCTCGCGCAGGTTTTCCTTGAAGGGACGCGCATGCGCGAGGATCTGGAGGGCACGGTCTGATGGCCATTCTCGTCAAGCTCGACGACCTGCTGCACGACCGACGCATGACACTGACCGAGCTCGCCGAGCGCGTCGACATCACGCTCGCGAACCTGTCGATCCTGAAGACCGGCAAGGCGCGGGCTATCCGCTTCTCGACGCTTGAGGCAATCTGCGAAGCGCTCGCCTGCCAACCGGGCGACCTCCTGGAATTTCGACACGATTCGGGCGCCGGAGAGCGCCCACCCGTGTCACTTGATGAGATTGGAGATTTGAAATGACTTTGAATGCTGCCAGTGTTTCACCGTCCGCTGCGGCCGTCCCCATCGAGAGCGAAGTCTCTCTCACTCGGCTCTACGTATTGCGTGCGATGTACCTGCTGCTGGTAATCGGCGGGGCCATCGTGTTTCTGCCGCAGTTGATCGGCCATGAGCCGACGGCGCGCGGGGTAATCCCGAGCATGCTCGGCGGAATGTGGGTGCTTGCATGTTTCGGGCTTCGCTACCCGTTGCAGATGCTTCCGATACTGCTGTTCGAGCTGGTGTGGAAGACAATCTGGCTCATCGACTACGGGCTACCGCAATGGAGGGCGGGCGTGCACACGGCGCAATTCACAGAGGATTTCAAAGCGATCGCGTTGGGCGTGATCTTGATCCCGATTATCCCGTGGGGATACGTCTTCCGGCATTACCTGAAGAAGCGGGGGGCACGTTGGCACTAGGCACGCTGAGTAGTGGGGCATCTCCGAGAGACGCGTGTATCACCGCCGCGCGGCCAAGTGGGAAAGGTGGGCCATGGCCGGGCTGGTCAGTTGATCCAGTTCTTCATCGGCACCGGAGAATGGGAAAGGTGGTTGCTGGGTGCCTTTGCCACTTGCGACGCTGAATTCTTGGAGATCCCCGCCTTCAAAGCGATTCTCTTTCGCACACTGCCCGGCGATGTTCCAGAAGTCAAAACATGTCGCCACACATTCTCGCCACCGCAACAGGCAGGCATCCAGAGATACGTCTCCCCTCCCGCGTGCAATACAGGCACCTTCCCATGCACGGAGTCTAGGTAACGCATCGTCGCGCTTTCTGATCGCCTTCTCCCTGCCTGTCTGCCCATGATTATTAAGCTTACCGCAAAGGCGAACAAAAAGCGAATTTGATAGAATTCGGGGACTATGGGCCGCCGCCCCGAGATTCAGAGAGAAGAAGTTCTGAGCGAGAAAGATCTGAAGGAACTCCAACGGCGCCTGGCGCTGCTGAGCCCGCAACACGTTGAGGATTTCTATCGCGAGGCGCACCGCGCGTGCTGCTTGCACGAAGGACGTTTCCCCAGCGCTCGGTCCGTCCAGGGCCTGGTCCAGGCATGGAAGCAGATGCGAAAGTGGCGATGAGGCCGGACTATTCCGAACCTGGGCCAGTTCGATGGATGAGAGCGAATTGCGCGGGCTCGCTCCGTCGTGAACTGAGCCAAATTTGCCGAGCAATATGCCCGAGCTCACGGGCTGCCCCACTGTCCCAGCTACGGTCAGCCCCCGATGGTGTGTTTCGAGCGTTATGACGACGACTCACGACACGGGAATTTCCTGCCCTCGACCTACAAAGCCATTCTCAGAAATCCCGGTTGGTACCGCCGTTTGCAAAAGGTCCATTCGCAGGGTCGCAATTCCCTGCCACGACCCGAGGTAGGAATACGACGAGAGCTGGATTCCTGTACGAGTTCCGATGCCTTGTTGATGAACGTGTTCTGCTACCCGGGCTTGTTCAGAGATGGACGTTTGCGTTCAATGCTAATTCAGGGAGCCCGCATGACCTCAACTTTCGGATTCCGTGCGCGTGTCCCACTGGCCAACGGGAAATTCGACCGCACAGAAGTTGACATGCGGCTAGGCGACCTGCTGATCGAGGCAAAGCTGACCGAGACCGATTTTCAGGAGGCTCCTAAGACGGTCGTTCGGACGTACTGGTTGTCGGGTCGAGCGGGAAGGAATAGTATGTGTTCCGACGATGCGCGTGGGTCACCGAATCGGTCAACGGAACCTGTCCCCAGTCGCGCTCGGCCCCACATTTTGTTCTCGGGTGTCTAGATGTCTCCCACCAACTAGTTGGCAGATTCTTTGGGGAATTGGGACCCTAAATAGGAACTTCGCGCGTCCAATCCTCGTAGGTTAGTGTATGCGGCGATTTGTGGACAGCTTCGGCCAGGTCCTGGCGGCCATGTGGGCGCACAAACTGCGCTCTTTCCTCACCATGTTCGGAATCGCCTGGGGCGTCGGGTCGCTGCTGCTCCTGATTGGATTAGGTGAGGGTTTTCGCGCGGGAACCGAGAAGAATCTGGCGAGCTTCCTCGGCGAAGATTACATGCAGATCTACAACGGCCGGGTGCCGGCCGTAGGCAGTAGCCAGCTTTCCTCTCGCCAGTACTACCTGAACTATCAGGATTTTGTCGACATTCGCAACTCGCCCTACGTGCGCGACGCCACCCCGGTGATCTACCGCGGCGACCTTCGTCTGGTGAGCGAGTACGGCAGCAGCAACGGCTACGTGGATGGCTCGGAGCCGCAGTTCTACGACATTCGACACCAGCCCATCGACCAGGGGCGCTGGCTGAACTGGGACGACGAAAAGCAACGCAACAACGTCTGCGTCATTGGCAAAGAATTCGTGCGCATCCTGTTCCCAGGCCGTCCCGCCCTAGGCGGCAGACTTCTGATCAATGGCGTGCCTTTCCAGGTCGTTGGTACGATGCAAAGCCTCGGCCACGGCAACAACAATGACCAGAACATGCGGTTAGTGATGCCTTATGCCACCATGGCCGTATATTTCCCGATGCCGGGAGAAGGCAATGCCAAGGCGATCAAATATGTTGCCTACCGGCCCAGCACGCGCAAGCAGCACGAACAAGCCAGAGATGCTGTCCACCGCATCGTTGCCAGAAATCACGCTTTCGATCCCAAAACGCCGGATGCGTTTGACGACATGGACACCATCGCCATCGTCGAAATGGTCGGCAAAATCTCAGACGCCATGGATGGATTTCTGGGAGCCGTCGGCCTGGTGACACTGGCTTTGGGAGCAATGGGGGTCGTGAACATCATGCTGGTCTCGGTGGCGGAGCGCACGCGTGAGATCGGTCTGCGCAAGGCCCTGGGCGCGACCCGGCGAAACATTCTGTTCCAGTTCTTTCTGGAGGGGCTGATGCTTACAGCAATCAGCGGCGCCATTGGCGTGGCCGGGGCCTATGCGGTGACCCGGCTCCTCGAACTTGCACCACCTATCGATGGATTCGAATTGCCTCACATCTACCCGGCGAGCGCGGCCCTTGCCATGGGAACTCTGGCCGCGGCTGGTATCATCGCGGGCTTGTACCCCGCACGACGGGCAGCCTTGCTCACGCCGGTCGAAGCGCTTCGCCAGGAGTGATGGATGATCCGTGCGAAAGATGTGTTCTCAGAGGCTTACGGCGCGCTTCGGCAAAATCGCCAGCGCACCGCGATCACCATGCTCGGCATGGCATGGGGAATAGCCACCGTGGTCTTGTTGCTGGCCTATGGAACGGGTTTCTCGACTGCCATCGTCAACATCTTCAGGGCCTTTGCCAGCATGCAGTCGGCTGGTATTGTTGGCGGCCGAACCTCGATGCAGGCCGGCGGAAGCAAAGCGGGGGCCGATGTCCGTTTGACCAGGGATGACTTGGACCGCCTCGTGACCAACGTGCCGCAAGTCACGCGAATCGCGCCGGAATCGTTTCTCGAAGCGCGCGTCACCTATGAAGGCCGTTCTTACACCTGGAATGTCTCGGGCAGCACCCCCGTGATGCCCGACATTCAGAACCTGAAGGTAGATTTCGGCCGTTTCTACAATGCCGAAGACATGCAGTTGCGCGGCCGCGTCTGTGCGTTGGGCTCGGAAGCCAAGGAGAAATTGTTCTCCGGCCGCTACCCCCTGGGAGAGAGGATTCGGATCAACGGCATTCCGTATGAGGTGGTCGGTGTGATGAAAGCGAGGCCGAAGGAAGGCAATGACAACACGATCAACCGCGTTGTCTACATTCCCTTTCCGACCCTGAGCGACTTTCGCGACACACGCTATGTCGACATGATCTGGGTGGATTTTCTGGGCTCCGACTACTATGCGGTGAAGAGGTCGATCCGCAACACGCTGGCCATGGCCCACAATTTTCGCCCTGATGATGAGCGCGCGTTGCGGGTTTTCATCCTCATGGAACAACTCTCGCAATTCGGAATCATCAGCATGGCTTTGCAGGTACTTCTCGCCTTTATCGGCACGTTGACGCTGGGCATCGGCGGCGTGGGTCTTATGAACATCATGCTGGTGAGCGTGACGCAGCGCACGCGCGAGATCGGCGTGGAAAAAGCGGTAGGAGCCCGCCGCTTTGACATTCTCGTGCAGTTCCTGTCGGAGGCTCTGGCCATTACCTTCCTGGGCGGCCTGTTAGGGATTGCGCTTGCCTACCTCGTTGCGTACTCGGCAGGGACCCTCACCTTCTACAGCGCTCTTGCTCAGCACGGCGAGATGGGCGATATTCGACTCATCATTTCACCCGCCAGCGTGCTGGTCTCGACCGCCATCCTGGCGCTGGTCGGATTGGTCAGCGGCATGATCCCAGCGATACGGGCGTCACGTCTCGATCCAATAGAAGCATTGCGCTACGAATAGCATCGCGGCCGCAGCCTCACTCAAATCTATCGGCATAGGCCATAATTAGAGCATCGCCGTTTCACCAACCTCATCAGTGGGATTTCCCTGCGATTACCACCGCAATTGGCGTAACATCCCCATTACACTCATTGACCCGGGTCAAACGGGGTTTTGAGTGTAATCGCCTGTTTACATCAACAATGTAAAAGGGCCGTTGCACGCGGATATCCCGTCATTGGTTAACCCCGTCAATATAGTATAGTAAGGTGTCCGTTGATGCTGTTATACGCGCACATCACCGAAGCGGCCTTGGCTTCGGTCACGGTTGCGCGAAATGCCGGCAGATACGTGTCCAGTTGATCATGTTTGCTGACCATCACATCCGCCTTGTGGCGCGTGCTCTCGGGCCCGCTGTGGACCGCATAATGTTTCGGCGTCGCAATGACGCGATAGTATTTCGGATCGTCGCCCTGCATGCCCGTAACAAACGCCACGCCCATACGGGCCGCTAGGAACGGGTCTTCCCCGTAGGTTTCCTGGCCGCGTCCCCAACGGGGATCGCGAAAGATGTTGATGTTCGGCGCCCAGAAGTCGAGACCCTCAAAGATGTCGCTGTGGCCGTCCCCTGCACGTATTTGATTCTTCCTTCAACGCTGGTCGCAATCGCCATCCGGTGAATGACATCCGTATCGAACGTCGCGGCCAAGCCGACCGGCTCCGGGAATGTGGTGATACCGCCGTTGTTCGCTACGCCATGCAGCGCCTCGCTCCACCAGTCGTAGTCCGGCACATTCAATCGGGGAATGGCACGCGATTGGTTTACCAGCTGCGAGACCTTTTCTTCCACCGTCATGCGGTGGACCAGATCGGCAGCCCGTTGCCCGGCCGGCAATGAAGTATTCAAATATGCGGGCTTGACGGAATTTTGCGCGTTAAGCCCGCTGAGAACGAACACAGGCATAAAGAGGACGAGTAGACGGAAGTTAACGGGACGCATGGAATCTCCGGGTTCGAATCGAGTTTAAGTTTAATCGTTTACTCCGCCGCCTCGATTCCAAACTTTTCGAGCACCTGATCCAGTGGCAGGCTCTACAATGGAGGGTTGAAGACACCCATGGGCAGGCTTTGCTCAGCTCGCAGGAGAATGACTGTCTTTCGAGAAAGGCTGCACGGCGGTGGACTCCGCCAGAGTGAGTGGCGCGGATTGCAGGCTCGGCCGCTCTGGTAGCTGAAAACTGCCGGCGATTCAATTCGATGCCTCCTTAACTATCTCAGCATTGCGATCTTCATGTTGCGGAAATACACCTCCGACCCTTCGCATTGAAAGAGGATTTTGCCCTTTGTAGTGTTGGCATTCGTCGCCAGCAATGCAAGTTTTCCGTTCACAAAATACATAACCCGGTCATGATCAACCACCAGTTCGAGGACATTCCATTTACCGTGCGGCCGTTCCAGATCGTTTACCGGATCACGGTGCCCGGTGACATTGACGAGAGGGCCCCTGCCGGTATGCGGGATGCGAATATATGCGCCCGGCCCGGATGACGTGCTTTCATAGGCCTTCCCGTCCACGGTCGCGCCGGTGCCGCCGACCACCCACATGTCGCCCGTACCGCCTTCGTTGATCTGAAACTCCATCATCCGCGGCCAGACTTTGAGCGGCCCCGTAATGTTGTATTGAATGCCGCTGTCCCTGGCTTTCCCGTCGCGCGGCGGGTACGTCTTTTCACCCCATTTGAATTCGGCGCGCAGATAGTAATTTTCATATTCCTTCTGGGTCACAAGCCCGCCGAACTCCTGCCCTGAAATGTGGAGCACGCCTTTTTCAACCTGAAAGACTTTGTTGGGATCGCTGTTGATACCCTGCTTCTCAATCAGGGTGTCGAAACCGGTCAAATCCTTTTCGTTAAAAAGGGGCACTAGTTTTCCGTGTGGAGGAATGGAAGGCTTTGCCTGTGCCGACGCCGTCAGGTTCAGCATGAGCCCAAGGGTTGCCATACCGAACATGCGCAGCATCAGCGGCCCGATCTGAGTTCTCACTGATGCTTTCCGGGATCTATCAAGCCTGAATCTCGTGGTAAACAAAATACCGCTCATGCAGGATGCTCGAGAGAGGAACAAACGTAACCGCCTGCCCCTGCGAACTTCCACGGAACGTAAGCTTGCCTTCGCCGGCCTGGAGCCAGCTCGCTGGATCATCAAGTTTCCCCTTGAACTGCAATGGCGGCGCTGGTTCCTGCTTGGTTTGTGCCTGGTAGTGGCGATACCACTTTTCTTTGGGCTCATCATCGAAGCGCGCGGCCAGAACCACCGGCCCGTACATCGCGGCCTGGAGGCTCGTCCGGTCAGGCATGGGCGCGGCGTGCAGCTGCATGGGAAGGCTCAGTTCAATGCGATCCCCGTTCTTCCACGGCCCGCGCAGAACAAGGTAGCTGCCGGGATCGGCGAAAGCCGGCAGCACACGTCCATTTACTTTGACGCTTCCATCTTTCACCCAGTACGGAATACGCAATTTCAAATCCACCACGGCTGGCTTGGCGGCTGAGACCACAAGAGTGGTCCCCTGCTCTTCCGGAAACGAGGTCTGCTGGCTCAGCCGAATTCCTTTCTCTGGCCAGTCCACGGTCGAAGTGATGTAGAGGTTGACAAAGATGGAGTTGTCGTCGTGGAAGTAAATGGTGTCCGTCAGCTTGGCAAACTCTTCCGCGCCCGAGCCGCTACAACACCAGAATGAATCGAAAGGTTTGGCGAAGATTTTGGAGTAGCCACCGCCGACCGGCACGAAATAAACCGTAGTTCCGGTTTCCGGGTCAATGGTTCCCAGGCGGTGATTGAACATGAGCCGTTCGTAGTAATCCATGTGCTCCGCCCGAGGCGACCAGGCGAACACATGCCGCGTCAGCTTCATCATGTTGTACTCACAGCAATCTTCGGACGTATCTCCGCTGAGCTGCGTTGACAGCACGCCGGGGTCTGTCTTCCAGAACTCGAAGTTGCTGACCCCGCCGGTGCAATAGGCACGCTCGCTGGTCACCTCATTCCAGAAGTAGTCGGCGATGTTCCAGTAGCGTCTGTCGCCGCTGACTTCGTACAGACGGGCGGCGGCGATCACCTGCGGAATGTGGGTGTTGGCGTGCAGTCCCTTGAGTTCATCGCGATGCGCCGCCAGCGGATCGGTGAATACTCTCTTGTCGAAACGCTGGGCGAGATTGAGATACCTCTGCTTTCCGGTCACCCCATACAAGTTGGCGAGTACTTCGCCCATGCCGCCGAATTCTTCCTGAAGCACCCGCTGCATTTGCTGGTCGCTCAAAGGATCGACCCAGCTCTGTACCCAACCCGCCATCTTCTCCACGGTATCAAGAGCCTGTTGATTGCCGGCCAGTGTGTACATGTCGAGATGCCCGGCCATGATCTTGTGGTAGGTGTAGAAGGGAGCCCAAACCTTAACGCTGTCGCGCAGGCGATCGAACCAGGTGATCGGGAAGGCGCTGAGATAACCGTTCTTAAGTTGCGCCTGGCACTTGCCCAATTCAGCCACCATGAAGTCGCCATTGCGCTTAAGTTGCTCGTCTCCCGAGGAAGCGAACGCCAGCGCGCAAGCCGAAAGATAGTGCCCTCCGGCAAAGTGGCCGCGCAGTTCGCAGTCACGTTTCTCCCACTCACCCAGCGGTTCGGCGGAAGAGGGCAGGCCGGCATTCAAGCGGAAGGTATGCAGCAACCGGTCTGTCGCGAGGGTCTTCAAATATTTTCGGTTGTCCTCTGCGGCCTGACTGAATATGCCCGGCTTGAGTCGCACGCTCGTCATCGGAAAGGGGATCGCTTGTGAGGCAACCACTTCGTGGCCCACCGGCCTGGCAGAACCAGCGGAGACGGCTCCTGCATTCTGATTTTCAAAATCTAACGCAGGCGCGCGCAGGACTGCGCCTGCACCCACGACGGCGGCTGTGGCAACAAATTTACGGCGACTGATTGCTTTCACGACAAGCTCCTTTAAATATCCGGCGCAATGCAGCGAGCCCCTGACTTACAAATGAAGTCGCTCACATCTTCGGTTGAACATGGACCGAGGCCGCTTTACCGTCATACTCCACGGTGGCGTCAGGCTCGGGAGTCGACGCGATTCCCGTTCCGTACCCTTCGCGGACGATCACAATACGGAAAGTTCTGTGTTCGAGCATCCCCGGAAAACTTCCTTCGCGGGCCGCAATGGTCAAGGTCGAGGACTTGTCATCCCAGTGGATGGGAATGACCGACCGGACCCCATGCTCATAATCGTAGTTGTCGCCTTCATCTTCGTACAGAGTGAAGTCACCGCTGGCTCCGGCATAGACCCGCAGATCAATCGGATCCTCCTTGCCGGCAGCTGATTGCACGACCGGGCCGAAGGGAACAATCGATCCGGCCCGGACATAGATCGGAATTCTTTCCAACGGAGCGTCCGCGGTCAGGCTCTGCCCGCCGTTCGCCCGCTTGCCGGTCCAGAAATCAATCCAGTTATTGCCGGCAGGGAGATAGACCCTCCGCTGCTTCGCTCCCTCTGTAGTTACTGGATTGACCAGCAAAGCGGGGCCAAACATGAACTGGTCGGAGATCGCGCGCGAACCTGGATCCGACGAGAACTCCAGTGGCAGCGCCCGCATCAGGGTTTCACCCTTGCTGGTGACACCCCAGGCGGCGGAATAAATGTAAGGCAGCAGATGGTAGCGCAGCTCATCGTACTGGGTGGCGATGTCCAGAAATTTGGGTCCGTAGTTCCAGATCTCGGCATTCGAAATCCATCCGTGCACGCGGAAAATCGGGCAGAATGCGGCGTACTGGAACCAGCGAGTCAGCAATTCATGGTACGCCTTATTCGTGTACTGATCTTTCGGCCGGAAGAATCCACCGCCGTCCGTCGTCCAATAAGGCAGGCCGGCCATGCTGAAGTTGAGGCCTGCCGGGATCTGGCGTTGGAACGTAATCCAGTCCGCAGAGATGTCTCCGGACCATGAGATGGCCGCGTTTCTCTGTTGCCCGATATAGGCGGAACGGGTGAAGATCACGACGCGTTTGCGGTCGGTGGTGGAACGCTGTCCTTCGTAGATTGCTTTTGTGACATACAAAGGATAGGCGTTACGCACCGACTCGCCGCTGCCCAGAAACGTCTGGTGGCCTTTGAGGATGTCGAACTCGGGCTCGGAGGCGTCCATCCACCAGCCATCCAGACCGTAGTCGAAGATCCCTGTCTTGAGTTCCGCCCAGAACGTTTTTTGTCCCTCGGGATTGAAGAAGTCCATCCAGGGTGTTCCCGGAATCAGTAAGGATTTAGCGCTCATCCGCTTGTAGATATCCGTATCCTCCCCGAACCTCGACCACACCGAAATCGGAACGTGCTCATCCATGGCGTGGAATTGGTCCATCATCGCCTTGGGATCAGGGTAGTTGGTCTCGTCGAACTTCATGGCGTTCCAGCCATACTTGCCCCAGTACTGCCAGTCCTGCACCAAGGCGTCCACGGGAAGGTTGCGTTTGCGAAACTCCATTCCAACATCCAGGATTTCCTTCTGGGTGTGGTACCGTTCCCGGCACTGCCAGTATCCATACACCCACTTGGGAAACATCGGGGCTTCACCGGTAAGCTGGCGGTAATCGGCGATAACCTGATTCAATGCCGGACCGTAAAAGAAGTAGTAGTCAATGGCCTGCCCCACCTCGGAGCGGAAAGTGGTCGTGTCCTCCGGCGGACGCGCGGACAATTGAAGGCCTCCGGGGCCGCCCTTGGCGGTGATCTCATACTCCTTCTTCCCCTCCAGGTCCACCACGCCGGACGCCGAGCTCGGGGTCCACATGTTCACCAAATCAATCACGTGCTTCCCGGCCACATTCACTACCAGTTGATCCTTGTTGTCGCTGGCCAGCAGGAAGCCATAGCTCCCTTTCGCTCGCGTACTGAACTTTCCCTTGCCGGTCGCTGGATCAATAGCAATGGCTTCGTCGGCTGGGTTGAAGTCGGTCAGCGACGGGTTGTGCCAGAGAAGGCCATATCCCTTGCTCGACAGCAGGAAAGGAACAGAAATGTTGGTGTTGGCCTGGTGCAGCCGGATGGGAACGCCGCGAACGTTGAAAATGCCTTCCTGATGCTGTCCGAGGCCGTATTGGAACTCATCGGAAGGCGATACGAACGTCTGCTGGATCTGCCAGGTCTTCATCTCGGCGAGCGAAGGGACGTTGAAGGACTTGCCCCCGTCCCTGGGCTCGGCCAGTACGGTCTTTCCGTCCCTGGAGAGGAAACTTACCGCGCCCGTGGTCTCATTCACAGAGACCGTGACTCCCGCAGTTGAGAGTTTGACGTCCTTCTTTCCAATCTTGACCACTACCTTGTCCGCCCGGCACGGCTGCAGAACGACAGGTACCTTGGGCGCGGGAATTTCACCCGTCGGGCTGGCCACCACGTGGATAGTCCTATCGCCACAGGCTTCGATCCGCATGGTTCCAGCCGCGGTCTTCAAGGTGACGCCGTTCGAATCCTTGTGAGATTCCTTGATGGCAAATTGCGCTTCACTGGCCCATGCAGCAGCCGTGAACAACAGAATATTCGAGAACAGAATAATCCGGTACGCTTTGTTCATGGGGTTTTATGATTTCCTTTCGCGCCGTTAGGAAAAGTATTGAAAACCATGGTCAAAATGCGCGAGAACGATACTCTCGCGGGCTTTCATTGAGACTCGGTATCGTTCGCGCCTTGCTCCATGGCGACAGTTGCACGGATCAACCCTTCTCGCTGAATTCGTTTTGACGTTTCAAAAGCCTGATCGGCCGACGCTCGGTCTCCCACCTTCATATAGAGACGCGCAATCTGATAGTGCAGGCTGCCGTCCTTATCGTTGTCCAGCGCCAGCTTCAACTCTGCGATCGCCTCCTGCGTCCGATTCGTCTTGGCATACACATTGCCGAGCAAGGCGTGAACCCGGGACACGAACTCGGGCTTGGTATTGAGGCTCTTTTTCAGGAATGGCTCGGCCTCGGCATACTCATTGCGAGCACAAAGGATTTCGCCCATCACAGCATTCAGTTCCGGGTCGTCCGGGTGCTTATTCAGCGCCGCTTGCGCCAGGCTCAGCGCCTCGTCCGTCTGCCTGTTTGCCAGCAAAGCCAGCGCCAGGCCGAATAGTGCGCCCGTATCCTCCGGACGCAGCGCTAAAGCCTGGCGATATTCTTTTTCAGCCTCCGGAACATTCTTTTGCTGACGATAGATGTCCCCCAGGAGCACATGTAATTTAGGCGAGTTGGGGTCAGCCGCGCTGGCGCGCGCAAGAGATTGTGTGGCCAGATTCCCGGCTGACTTTGTTTCCCAATAGAGTCCCTCCACTTCTGCCGAGGGACTCTGGGCCAGTCTTTCCGACGCCTTCAGCACACTCAAATAATCGCCACTGAGATAAGCGCACGAAGCCATCAACCGAAGGTCCTTTACTGCGAGTGGCTGCGGGCGAGAGGCCAGCTCGTCCCGGCATCGCCCGTAGCTGCCGCTCGCGTAGAGGTTTGCTGCATCGCCGGCAGGGCCTTTGCCCCTTCGGGCCGGGCGGCCGGTGCCCGGGCTCGCCGCGTCAGTCAACAGATTTTCCCGGGATGAATCAACAAACAGAGTTTCAGCTTCAGGCGGAATATCGCCCGATGCCTGCAGCTTGCGCAAGGCGCCCAGCAGCTCGCCGCGCTGGGGACCTGCCAGGCCCGCGCTGAACCACCAGGCATTGCTCCGCTCAAAACCAGGATCGGTTTTCCATATTTCTCCGATTTCCCTGGCTGCCTTCTCGCCTGCACCCTGTTCCAGATGCAGCCGCGCCATGCCCAACTTCGCTATTAGAGAGCCGGGATTCGCCCCCATCTCCGCACTCAGTTCCCGCTCCGCTCCCTCCAGGCTATGCCGGTAGAGCAGGACAAAACCGTAACCGGCATGCGCGCCGTCAGGAATCCGGGGAAAGGCCAGCACCTTTTTATAGGCTTCTTCGGCTTGAATGAAAGCCCGCTGCTCCGCGAAAGTTTCCGCGGTCAGCATTTCCACATAGGCTGAGTCCCGGTGGCGGCTCAGCAGGACACGGGCATCGGCTTCGACCTGCTCCAGGTAGCTCACGCCCAGGTGATACCAGGCGTCTGCATTTTCCGGTTCCAGTTCAGAGGCCCGGGCATATGCGGCGCTGGCCAGGCGGGTCTTTCCCATTCCCGTATAAGCCTGTCCCAGGCCGAACTGAACTTGAACATCGTTCGGTTTGACGAGTGCGGCCTGCTTGAAGTGTGGAATCGCCTCGCTGAAACGTTTCAGCTTTACGTATTCAAGTCCAAGAAACAGATGGGGGACCAGCATACCCGGCTTCAGGCGGGCTGCATGATGAAAGGCCTCGATCGCCTCCTTATCTTTCCCCAACTGGTAGTACATCAAACCAAGGTTGGCCTGTAGTTCGGGCATTTCTGGGTGAAGATTTACGGCTTGCTGGTAAAACTTGGCGGCGGACAAAAAATCACTCCTGGCCTGGGCTTCTTGTGCCGAGGCCAGGAGTGCTTCAAACGGATCGGACTGTTGCGGGGATGCAACCCCCGGTAATACAGACACCAGCCAGCAGCAGATTACCGTAACAACCCTGATTGTTCGCCCCACGTATCACCAGTAAAGCTTGAGGGCTGCCTGCATCAGCCGCGGACTAAAGGCGCCCGTCAGGCGCCCGAACGTACCGCTGCTCAAATTGGTGTCCGGCTTGTAAAAATTTACATGGTTAAATGCGTTGAACATATCCAGACGGAACTGGAAACGCACCTGTTCGTGGACGGGGAAGTATTTCTGAATACTCAGGTCCCAGTTGTTGAAACCCGGAGAGCGAAGATCAGAGAAATACCGTGGGGCGTTTCCGAGTTCGAACTGGCTGGGCGCCACGAATGCGGCAGTATTAAACCACTGATTGACGGTCTGGTTGGACACATGGTAGTCGCCAACAACATTCGCATTCTGGCCCACACCGAATGGATTCTGGTTGTCGACGTTGATCCGCAGCGGGAATCCACCCTTAAACGTCGCGACCCCGGAGGTTTGCCAGTCGCCGACAATAGCATTCACCACGCTGTTCATGCCCGCGCCATACTTCCTCCCTTTTCCAACCGGAAGTTCGTACACATAACTGAGCACAAAACTATGCGTGACGTCGTTAGCGTCAACCGATTTTTCAGCCGCCAGGTTGTATACGTTCCGGATATTTTCCCCGAAGTTGGCGGAGGCATTGGCCCAGGCGTTGGGACCGCCCACGTTGTCGAGAAATTTCGAGAACGTGTAGGACGCCAATAAGGTCAACCCCTGGGATACTCGATGGGTGTAATTCACATCCAGCGCGTTGTACCGGCCATCGCCGGAGGGCGACTGGTTCTCATTGATATTGCAGAACTCCGGGTGGGGCCTGAGCAACTGGCCCTGCGAAACTGTGGCCCCGTCGAGGCCGCAACCGCTGGAAGTGATGATTCCGGAGAACGGGTTGGGAACCTGGTTGAGCAGTGCCGCCCCCATGGAGAAGTATTTTGGGTCCAATTGATTGAGATTCAGGCCGCTAGCCAGTACGTGGACGCTGTGATTCCCCACGTATGTAAGGTCGATCACATCGTTCGCCGTAGGCGCATACTGGAACCCATACATCCATTGCTGGTCATAGTAAGTCTTGCGATTAGGCGCGACCGCGCTGGTGTCGAAACCGACGTTGGTCAGTCCGCCGGACGAATTTCCGACCACTGGCACAAGTCCGCCTGGAAACGCATTCTGCAACATGCAGCCTGGGCACGGACTCACGCCATCAGTCGTGGCAACATAAGGCGTTTCGGAAGTATACCCTTGTATCACCGGTACTCCCGGGTACTGGCGAGGGAAGAAGATCCCATACCCTCCCCGCATTACCAGTTTCGGCATCACCTGGTAAGCAAATCCGATTCGCGGTGCGACGTGTTTGTAATTTGAATCATACTGGCCCCGCTGGCCAGAATTCGCAAACTCGACCTGCCCTGTATAATTCTGGCCCACGATTGCGCTGATCGGGTTGATCGCACTGTAGTTAAATGTCGAGAGCCGGTCGAAACGGTCGGTCACCGGGCGCTCGATCTCCCATCGAATTCCAAGGTTCAGAGTGAGCTTTGGAGTGACCTTCCAGTCGTCCTGCAAATACGTTCCATGGAGCCAGGCGCGGGAGACCTGTGAAACCGCAATTCCGGTGCCGCCGGTCGATGGCGTTCCCAGCAACATGGCAGCGATGGCGTCGCCAGTGTTAGGAGTGAGGTTCAACGGATCCGGACCACCGGTGTACGTGCGATCAAAATTGAAGTTTGTCGTGTGGAAGCGGCCGCCGTTCTCATCCTGGGCCACCGCCATGTATCCAAATGTCAACTGGTGCTTCCCAAGAACCTTGACAAAGTCCAGAGACCCACTGGTAGCGGCCCGTGGAAATGCGCCTTGTCCGGCCCCCTGTTGGGGCCCCTGACCGCGATAGCCGGAGGGAGCAATTACCGGGTACTCGGGCGAAATCGGATCGATGAAAGCAGGAAGACCGAGAGTCGAAACCTGAAAGCCATTACTCTGCACATCATTGCCTTCAACCCAATGCATGAGCCCGAAGTTGGCGCTCATGGTGAAGGTCGGAGAGAAGACATGGCTGACGCCAATGCCGATGTTGTAGCGGTTATTGGGGTTTCTTTGTCCCGGTCCGGCGGGATTGTCGGAGCCGAAATATGCCGGCGAAACATCTTTGAATTCCCGCTTATACGAGTACCGCCCGTACAGTCGCGTACTGTCGCTGAAGTTGTGGTCAATGCGGGCGCTGTATTCGTCGGAGTTGTTACCGCCCAGGCCTGCGGCAGTCCAGTTCCCCGAAAGTTGGTCGTTGATTGGCTGCGGGTAAAAGTTGACCAGCGCCTGCCCGACGGGATCAATCCCGCTGACCGCATTCGCAAGATTGTTTCCAGCTATGGGATCGCGAATCCATACAAGTTGCCCCACCGCGATCGCTTTTGTCGGGTCAGCGTTAGGTACAGCGCAGGTGGCATTGACCTGGCGCGTAGTGTACGGATCATAAATCTGCCCTGCCACAACCGGCCGGCACAGAGCATCCGCTCCAACGTTGCCACCCAACAGCGCGGAGAAGTCGCCAGTTCGAAAAGCCGATGTCGGTACGCTGTCTAGCGGGGCGTTCAGAGGGTCGTTCTGCCGGTGGCCCTCATAGTTGAAAAAGAAGAAGGTCTTGTCACGCTGCTTGTAGAGACCAGGGATGTAGACAGGGCCACCAATCGCGACCCCAAATTGATTGCGGTGCGAGTTCGGTTTCGGCTGACCGTTAACATTGTTGGAATAGGAGTTGGCGTCGAGCTTGCCATTGCGGAGGTAGTCGTACGCAACTCCGTGCAGGCTGTTGCCACCAGATTTTGTGACGACGTTGATGACGTTCCCGGTGCTCCAACCATATTGAGCGGTAAACGAGTTCTGTTGCACCTTGAATTCCTGAACATTGTCGGGAGACGGAACGTAGATGACGCCGCCCCAACTGCCGATGGAATCCCAGGCGCCATCCAGCAGGAATGCCGTCGTTCCAAAGAAGCCGCCGCCGAAGTTGAAGAAGGAAACGTCCTGGTCCGCCGTACCCTGTTCGCCGCCCGATTGAAGGATTTGCTGCTGTGAATTGTTGTTGACCGACGAGTTCAGTTGGACGAAATTGAACACGTTACGGAGATTGAGCGGCAACTCCGTCACCTGCTTGGTGGAAATTTCAGCGCCGACGTTGGCATTGTCCACCTGCAACAACGGCGCCGTGTCCGTCACTTCGATTTGTTCAGACGTCCCTACCGTCAGAGTGACGGCCTGACTGGCAGATTGGCCGACCTCCAGCGTGATAGCTTGCACCTTGAAGGTTTTGAAACCTGCCGCCTCCACGGTCAGCGTGTATGTACCGGCTGGCAGAAGAGCGAAGGAGAAATTGCCTTCGTCGTTCGTCTTGAACGCACGTGTAATGCCCTTTTCCGGGTTGGTCAGAGTGACAGTGGCATTCGGGATACGCGCCCCCGATTGATCGGAGACGGAACCCGATAATGCGGCCGATGAAGCCAGCGTCTGGCCATGAGCGAAGGGAACGGTTATGTCGACGGAAAAGCAGACCATCGCCAATAACAGAAAATAGACTCTCGGAAGCTTGGGCATCGACGGGGACCCCCATCCCTCTTAAATTACGGTATCGGTAACTGTACCGAATGTCGTGGATTCTACGACCAATTTACTAGGCATTGTCAAGCATTTCTTTTGGAATGCGCTTCCTTCGCGAGCAACTATCGATAACGACATCGAAGTGTCGGTGACACGCGCACCGCCCGGAAGGTGCCGCGTACAGCACTCCAAGCTGGTTACATGGCATTTCGCGATCCCAACGCAGGAGCGCAGGTACGAACGGATATGCCTTATCCCTTCACGTGTCTAGGCTGGCTACCGTAGCTTACCGGCTGTGGTCCCTGTAAATCCTCGGTTGACAACGGATTACCAACAGGGATAAAAAGCCGGTCATGAGCCAGGATCAGAGGTAAAATACCGTCGGTTTTCCCGCCCGAAACTCAAATGCCTTCACCGGCTGCTCATGGCTACACACCAAAACTCGCTTCTTGACTCAGAGCCGGCGGCGGCTCGCTCTCAGATTCAACAACTAGTCGACGACATCCTTCGGAGCGCCCCGTTTCGAACCAGCCGGCAATGCCAGGATATGTTTCGCTTCGTGGTTGAGCATAGCCTTGCCGGGTCGGAAGAATCGCTTCGCGAACGCATCATCGGGATGGAAGTATTCGGACGGGCCGCGGACTACGATACGGCTGCGGACCCGGTGGTGCGCCTTCGGGCCGCTGATGTCAGAAAACGCCTTGCTCAGTACTATCAGTCTCGAAAAAGCGAGCCCGGTGATTGGACGATCGACATTCCGACTGGATCCTACAAGGCGCAGTTCCATCGCTCAGAGCCTGCTACAGCTCAAGTTCCAGCTCCCGGTAGCCTGATGCCTTCCCCAGCAGAAGCCGCTGGGCTGAGCCTGATCGACTCGTCGGCCTCGAGCGACCGCCGCATTGCTAGAAAGCGATTGTGGCTGTTAGCGGCTCTCGCCAGCGGTTTGGCAGTCGCGCTCGTCTATACCCTGGTTCAGGCAAAACATGCGCTGGTTCAGACCAAACCCCGCCCCACGAATTCGTTAGATCTTTTTTGGGGTCCGGTTCTGGAAAACCCAAGACCAGTACTAGTTTGCACCGGCAGCAATTCCGTGTATCTGCTGTCCCGACAGGCTTTAGACAAATATAAAAAGACTCACTCTTCCCAGCAGGATGCGAGCGCAAACCTCGAGAGGCTGGTTCCACCCGAGGATTTGAAAAACTTTGCCGGTGCGGACTTCTTACCCCTGAAGGACACCTATTTGACCCTTGGCGACGCCTGGGCAACGGCCCAGATTTCATCCCTGCTCACCTCGCACCAACACCCATTTGACCTTCGTTTTGGCAACGATCTCTCGTTCGGCGATTTGCGGCAGAGTTCCGCAATCCTGATCGGAGCCTTTAACAACAGCTGGACCCTTAACATGACGGACAATCTGCGATTCGTTTTCGAGTCTGGCGACAGTCCTCAAATGCACATTCAGGACCGGGTTGACCGCTCACGTTCCTGGTGGCCCAAAGGCTCCCGGGGGAACATCGCGGGAGACTATGCGATTGTTTCGCGCATTCTGGAGTCGAAAACCGGAGGTACTCTGGTGATCATTGCGGGGCTCAATCATGAGGGTACCCGGGCAGCCGGCGAATTCGCCACCAATCCGCAGCTGATCGAAGATTTTGTAAAGAATTCGCCCAAGGATTGGAACAAGAAGAATCTGCAGGTAGTGCTCCACACCGACGTCGTCAATGGCATTCCGAGTCTACCGGAGGTGGTTGCGGTGCATTTCTGGTAGCTTCCGATTCCTCCGCCACGCGCCAGCAGCCACCAGTTCTTCTAGGCTCCGCCTCCGCCGAATTTCACGCGCAATACGTAGGCATATTTAGACGGGGGCCCTGCCGGCAACTGGACATGCAGGCCGTCCGGACGCTGCTCGAAATGCAATGCCGCATCGCTACCCAACAAGGCCAGGCTCTGTACAGCTTCATCCCCAGCCGTTTTCGCGAGTGAGTGGATCACCGCTTCTCCATTCCCAGGCCAGCCCAGTCCGATCACATAAAGAACACTGCCTTTTGTCGTAAAGCGGAAATCCTGAGCGGTGAAGGGCCGCGTGTCGGCATCGTGAAACGACCCCGTCGACACTTTCGTTGGGCCTTCCCCATAGGTCCGCCAAGGACGAGTGCCATAGATGGCTTCTCCGTTGACTTTCAGCCAGCCGCCGACTTCAAGGAGCACCTGCTGCACCTCGTCGGGAATGGTTCCATCCGAGCGCGGACCGATGTTCATAAGCAGGTTGCCGTTCTTGCTGACGATATCGACGAGTTGATGGACGATAAATTCCGGTGACTTGAAGGTGTCATCTTTGATGTAGCCCCAGGACTTGTTGCTCACGGAAGTATCGGTCTGCCAGTAAAGAGGACGAATGTCGCCCAGTTGCCCGCGCTCCACGTCGAGCACAGCGGAGTGCGCCTGCATGGCGTAGTCCTTGTAAGTGATTACGCCGACATGGTTGCCGTACTTCAGGGAACGGTTGTAGTAGAAGGCGGCAAAACGGGTGAGGTTGGGGCGGATCGAAGCTTGCCCGATCCACCAGTCGAAGAACACGACATCCGGATGATATTTTTCCACCAGTTCCGCGCTGCGCGCCAGCCAATCGTCGGTCCAGGCGGAAGAAACATAGGTGAAATCGTTAGCGATGGGATCGAGCCAGGGCACCAGCCAGTTATGGGCCGGGCCATAGAACGCAGCGTGTTGCGGATCATTCACATCGGAAGGGATGGCGCGGCCCACGCCGAGGAAGAAATTGTGTTCTACGCGATGCGAGGACAACCCGAAATGCAGACCTGCCGCCCGAACGGCTTTTGCCAGTTCACCGGT
>Ga0207711_10001258_pt1 | contig 24044 bp, 22 predicted proteins | sample KBSS34metaG_FD_184401 | JGI IMG/M metagenome (GOLD analysis project Ga0207711, IMG submission 184401) | Switchgrass rhizosphere microbial communities from Kellogg Biological Station, Michigan, USA - KBS S3-4 metaG (SPAdes) (version 2) | ecosystem: Host-associated > Plants > Roots > Rhizosphere...
TTCGCGCCCGGCTCGATGCTCAGGTTGCCCTCCACGTGGGCGTCGCCCTTGAACTGCCCCGCGATGCGCACGTGGCCGGTGCCGCTGATCTTGCCTTCGATGGCCAGTCCGGAGGCAATCACCGATTCCTTGGGCTCGGCCCGGTCCTTATGACGCGCCGGCGCCGGTGCAGGCACGGACGCCAGGGGTTCCGGGGCTGCCCGGGGCGCGGCCTCTGCGGCCGGCTTGGGCATTATGTTAGTGGGCAGTGCCGGTGTGGCGGCAGTGTTGGACGCCGCGTCTCTCCATAGGGCCATGGCTTTGCTCCGGGTCGGTGGGTGTGGCTACGTACATTACCCCATTAGCCAGCCCACAGTATCATGTCTTGCCGAGCCGACAGCTACGTAGTCGTTGGCTTACTTGCGGGCACTGGGCCGCATTAACGGTGGACCGTCACGCACATGGCCAAGTCCCGCAATGCAATGCAATCGAGCCCGTCGCTAAGAGGCCGGCGGGCGCGGACCTATCGCGCCAGGGCGCAGCCGGCCGGGCATGCGGTGTTGAGCGGTCCGTGGCGCGAGGCGGCGATCGAGCGGGCCAAGCTCGAATGGGAAAGCACGGCCGATGCGCTGGCCGCCCTGGTGTGCATGCTCAGCGGCGATGGCCGGGTGATTCGCGTCAATCGCGTGATCGAGGACTGGTCCCTGGGCTCGGTCTCCGGGGTGCTGGGGAGCAGTGCCCACTCACTGCTCCATCCGGACTGTCGCGAGGCGCGCTGCGCGCTGGCGTCATTCTTTGCAAGTTCACTGGCCAAAATCCGCCACGGCACCACCCGCCAGTTCGAACAGCGACAGCTGATCGGGCAGCGCTCCCTACAGCTGACTATCCGGCCTTTGCGGCGCCGGTCCGGAAGCCGCGCCACGCGCGGAGATCCACGCGCGGTGCTGGTGGTGACCGACCAGAGCGCACTGCGGCGTGCGCAGGAGGCGCTCGAGCGGCTCAATACCAATCTCGAATCGCGCGTGCACGCCCGCACCCAGGCCTTGGCGGATGCCAACCGTGGACTGCGCAGCGAGATCACGCGTCGCGAGCAGGCCGAGATCGCGTTGCGCGACTCGCGCAACGAATTGATGGCCCTGTCCGAGCAGCTCATCCGGGCGCAGGAAGGGGAGCGCAAGCGCATCGCGGTAGAGCTGCATGACTCCGTCGGACAGTCGCTGAGCGCGGTCAAGTACACCCTGGAGCGTGGGGTGGAGATGCTGCGCCAGCCGCAGCTGGGCGATCCGGCCGCAGCGCTGCAACTGGCGGTGCAGCGCATTCAGGAGACTGCCGAAAGCATTCGTTCAATTTCCACCCACCTGCGGCCGCGGATCCTCGATGACCTGGGAGCAGCGTCCGCCGCGCACTGGTTCTGCCGCCATTTCGCCGAAACCTATCCCTCCTTGCAGGTCGTCGTGGAAGTCTCCGTAAAAGATGGCCAGGTACCCGACCGGCTTGCCACCGTGGTGTACCGAAGCCTGCAGGAACTGCTCAATAACGTCGCCAAGCATGCCAAGGCGCGGCGCGTGCTGATCAAGCTTACGCGCGCAGCGCGCAATCTCACGTTGCAGGTGCAGGACGATGGCGTGGGACTGGAGGCGGCGAGCGCAGAGTCACGGCGGCGCGGTTCGGGGCTGCGGAATTTGCGCGAGCGCGCGCAGATGACCGGCGGGACCTTCAGCGTCACCGGGGCGCGATCGCGTGGCACGCTAGCCCAGATGAGCTGGTCGCTGGCGGGCGGCGAGCGGCGCTCGGCCGCCCTAAGGGCGCAGGCCCGCCCCAGTAGCCGTCCAAGCCGCGGGAAATAACCCGTCCGGGGACGCCCGCACCCCTCAGGGGCTCAGAAATAACGGGGCGTTAAATCAATAGGTTAATAAAAATATCTCGACTGACGCACACTGGCGTCCCGGGAGGCCGTTTTCGACCGGCTTGACGGCGGGAAATATGGGCTATTTTCGCCTAGACTCATTGCGACCGAATTTGTCGAGCCCCGAATGGAAGTTTCCGCGAGCAATTAGCCGGTCCGTCCATGCACCAAGAATCGCCACCGATCTCAGCTGCCACGATCAGCGTGTTGCTGGTGGATGATCATGCGATCTTGCGCGAGGGCCTGCGCGCGTTGCTGGAACTTGAAGCCGACATTGTCGTGCTTGGCGAAGCTGGCACCTGCGATGAAGCGCTGCAGCTGGCCCGCAAGTTCGCCCCGGATGTGGTACTGACCGACATCGGCCTGCCGGGAAGGTCCGGATTGAGCCTGGTCACCGAACTGCGCAAGCACTGCCCGAAGGCTAGGGTGGTTCTGCTTACCGCTCACGGTTCAGAGGAATACTTGCGCGCCGGACTGGACGTGCAGGCCGACGGCTATGTGCTCAAGGATTCAGGGCGCGAGGAACTGGTGACGGCCATCCGCTCGGTCTTCGGTGGCCAGCAGTTTTACTGCAAGGCCATCGCTGAGGCTTTAGTGGCCACCTTCCGTAGCCGGGACGGACGCGGCACGGCGGCCACTCCGCTGCAGTCACTGACCATGCGCGAACGGCAGGTGCTCACGCACGTGGCCTCGGGGCAGTCGAACAAGGCCGTGGCGCGCGACCTGAGCCTGAGCGTCAAGACCATTGAAAAGCACCGGGCTAACCTGATGCGCAAGCTCGCGCTCCACAATGCCGCGGACATCACCCGCTTCGCCGTGAGCCACCGGCTGGTGACGTCGGGAGGCGGCGAGGCGCTGCCGTTGCGTGATCCTCGCGATCCGCTCGGACCCGTGTGAGCTGAACTCGGCAGTTCGTTCTGTGCGCCGAGCTCCATTAACTTTGCGAATCCTGTGCGTGCTGGTCTTCGGCCTGCGCGCACTGATCCCCGCAGGCTACATGTATGGCACCGCCGAGGGTCACGGCCGAATGGTCATGTGCCCGGCCGGCCTGAACGGCGGCATCCCGATGAACCATCCGGGAATGGCGCACGGCCAGCATGCGCCGGGTGCGGAGCAATGCCCGTTCGCCTCGGCCAGCGCTGCCGGGCTGCTGGCGGCGGAGCACGCGCCAGGCGAGCCGTACGTTCTAATCGTTCATCCCATCGCGGCGCCGCTCGCCGCATCGCTCCCCGCCGCACCACCCTGGCGGTACCACGCACCGCGCGGTCCGCCGTCCCTCGCCTAGAAATTTCCTGATCAGCTCGAAGTCCGCCCGCTCATCCGGCGCGGTCTTTGCTCTTGGATTTCTGGAGGGATTCTTATGGATGTTCGCATTTGGCGTTTCGCGCCGCTGGTTCTGGCGATGCCCGGCGCCGTGCTGGCGTGCGCCTGCGGCTGCGGCGTGTTCGATGTGGGAACGAGTTCCATGTTCGCCAACCACGCCGGCGTCATGGTCTTCGTCGAGTATGACTATCTGGACCAAAGCCACAATCGCAGCGGCACGGAGAGCGCACCGGCGGAAGACAACGAGGATAAGGCCATCCGGTCCAAGTTCATGACCCTGGGCGGTCAGTACCAGATCAACCGCTCCTGGGGGATGAGCTTCGAGCTGCCGTACTGGAACCGGTATCTGCTCAGCGCAGATGAGGACACCGGCGAGCTGGCTGGCTACTCGCACTCGGCGATAGGTGACATTCGCATCAAGGCGAACTACACAGGTTTCTCGGCTGACATGTCCTCGGGACTAACGATGGGCGTCAAGCTGGCCAATGGCGACGATAACTATCCGCATTTCGATGCGGACAACCAGATCGGCAGCGGTAGCACCGACCTGTTGCTCGGCGGTTATCACCTGGGGCGGCTGACCGACGACAATCGCTGGAGTTATTTTCTGCAGGCCCAATGGGACCAGCCGGTCGCGCACAAGGCCGACTACCGCCCAGGAGCGGAAGGCAACGGAGTGGTCGGCGTGTACTTCGAGGGCTGGTCGACTCACGCCGCGCTCAAGCTCTCACCAGTTGGGTTGTTACGCGCGGTGTATCGCCGGTCCGATGGCGGCGCGGCGGGTGATCCTGAGAATACCGGCTACACGCGCTTGCTGATTTCGCCCGGCGTCGAGCTGGCAGCCGGCAATGTCAAGCTCTACGCGGACGTGGCGCTGCCGTTGTATACCAACGCGCATGGGAATCAGCTGTTTGCCAATGAAATGTGGAAGGTCCATGCAAGTTACTTTTTCTGACCGGCGGCGGCTCCTGCTAGGGCTGGCCCTGGCACTAAGCTTTCCACTGCTGGCCAGCGCGGCGCCACCCGCGGCTGGTCAACCGGCGCCGGCCCTGACCGCTGTGAGTTTCGCGGGTGCCAACATTGACCTGGCGGCGCTACGCGGCAAGGTGGTGGTCTTGAACTTCTGGGCCAGCTGGTGCGAGCCGTGCCGGCGCGAGATGCCGCTGCTCGATTCTCTGGCTCAGCAATACCACGAACGCGTTGTGGTCTTGGGCTTGAGCGCCGATGACCGCCATGACCGCAAGGACGCGGTGAACATCTCGCACGCCGTGAGTTATCCGACTGGAATGTTGGCGGAGGCCGGCAGCAACGGCTTCGGCATGCCACAGGTCCTGCCATTGACGTACGTGATCGACGCCTCCGGTCGAATCAACGCGGTGCTGCGCGCCAGCGAGGGCGCGTTGACGGAATCGCAGTTGCGCGCGTCGATCGAAGCCGCCCTGCACGAGGGCGGCTCCGATCCGGTGGCTCCGGTGCGCTAAGGAGCGTTACTTCACCGGCACCATCAAGTGCTGGTAAGGAGTTCCGGCCCACATCACGTAAGGCTTGGTGGTGTCAGGGTCGGCCTGCTTCGGGTAGGCGTCGTAAAAGGCCGCGTCCGCGCCGGCGATCATCAGGTGCGGCCCGGTCTTGATCCAATGGTCCTTGGCGGAGGGTTGTTTCGAATACGGATCAGTGTTGCTTGCATCAGTCCCGCCGGCGAGCATGTACATAAGACCCACCTGGCCTGCGGGTGGTGCGGCATGCGTGAGCAGCGCATGAATAAAGCCCATCGAGGCCTTGTCGAGGCACATCGGATCCGGACCGGGCGTGCTGGGCTCATCCGGCATGCAGGTAAAGCCGTTGTTGCCGTCGCGCAAGGTGCGCATGGTGCCGTCAGCATTCATCGCCACCACCTTCGCGCCCTTGGCGACGCCGGCCGGCGCGGCAGAGAGGGCACTGGTGATCAATTGTGCATCTGTTAGCTTCGGCGCATCGGCCGCGCCGCCAGCAATCGATACGCCTAGCAGCATGAAAGTGAGAAACGCAGGGTTTGCAAATCTTGCAGTGTTCATAGCAGATCTCCTGGCTGTTCTTTGTGGAGAGACCCTAGTTCCGTATAGCGCCGTCCACCCCCGTTGGCAATAGGGCGCGGCTTAGCGGCTATACTTCGCAGCCAGTGAGGGGGCTCAAGGCGATGACATGTGCCTGATACTGGTTGCGTGGCGTGTCCATCCGAATTTTCCCTGCGTGGTCGCGGCCAACCGGGACGAATACTTCGGGCGGCCGACCGCGGAGGCTGATTGGTGGGAGGACCCAGCGGACATACTGGCTGGACGCGACCTGCAGGCCGGCGGTACCTGGCTGGGGGTGACGCGGACCGGGCGCTTTGCGGCGCTGACCAACTTTCGTGATCCGGGGGCGATCAGGGCGGATGCTCCCAGCCGGGGCAAGCTGGTCACCGGTTTTCTGGAAGATGAACGCTCCACGGCCGAGGGGCTCAAGCAAATCGCGCAGCGCGGAGCGCAATGCAATCCCTTCAACGTCCTTTGCAGCGACGGGCGCGATCTGGGCGTGTACGAAAGCACCACCGGCCGGGGACAGATCCTGGGCCCGGGGGTGTACGCGCTCTCAAACCACCTGCTCGATACGCCCTGGCCCAAGGTCACCCAGGCCAAGTCGCGACTGGCCGAGGCGCTCAATGACCTGCCGCAGTCCGCGGCGATGCTCGATCTGCTGCGGGATACCGAGCCGGCGGTCGACGAGGACCTGCCCCGCACCGGCGTCAGTCTGGAGCTGGAGCGCATGTTGTCCAGCGCGTTCGTTCGCGGCGACAGTTACGGCACTCGCTGCTCGACGATTGTGACAACCGATGCGAGCGGCGCGACGACCTTCGCCGAGTGGAGCTGGGACCAGTCCGGCGCGCTTGCGGGCATGACGCGCTACCATTTTCAGGTCAGCTAAAGCAGTTGCGGCGGCGCGGCGTTTGAGTAATCTTGCAGCATGAGCCTGATCAAAAGCGGCCTGCTTGCGCTCCTCACGGGCACGCTGGTGGCCTGCACGACGACCGGCGTTGCCACGCGTGCGGCGGTGTCGCAGCAGAACACCGCGGTCGTGCTCGCCTACCTCGATACGGTCTTCAACAAGCACGAAGTGGAGCAGGCCTTTAAGCTCTACGTCGGGCCGCAATACCGCCAGCACAACCCCACGACCGCCGATGGCACCGCGGCGGCCATGCAGGCCCTGACGCACTACACGCGCGAGCTCTACCCGGAAGTGCACCTGGAAGTTAAGCGCACCGTCGCACAGGGCGATCTGGTGTCCGTGCACTCAAGGTATTACCTGCATGGCGCCGATCGCGACACCGGCAAGGGACTGGCCGTGGTGGATATCTACCGGCTTGAACACGGCAAGATCGTCGAGCACTGGGACGTGGTGCAGAACATCCCGGCAACTTCCGCCAACAGCAACACGATGTTCTAGCGCAAATGCCCGCGGGTGGCGGCGCGCACAATTATTCGTCGATAAATATGGTCGCCGGATGCTCCAGCAAATCCCTAAGCGCCTGGATCAGGCCAGCCGCGTCCGCCCCGTCCACGAAGCGGTGATCAAAGGACGAGGACAGATTCATCATCTTGCGGATCTGGATCGTGCCGTTCACGACCATGGGCCGGTCCACGGCCCGGTTGACGCCCACGATAGCCACTTCGGGCATGTTGATAATGGGCGTGCTGGCGATCCCGCCGAGTTTGCCCAGGCTAGTGAGCGTTATGGTCGACCCGCTCAGTTCCTCGCGGCGCGCCGAGCGGTCGCGGGCAGCGCCAGTTACCCGCGTGATTTCAGTGGCCAGCGCGCGCAGCCCGAGCTGATCTGCATTGCGGACCACAGGTACCTTGAGCCCCTCGTTAGTCTGCGTGGCGATGCCCATGTGCACCGCGCGGTGCCGAACCAACGTTTCGCGGGCCGCGTCGAAGTGCGCATTGCACTGCGGATAACGCTTGAGCGCTCGCACCAGCGCGGCGGCGATGAACGGCAGATAGCTCAAAGGCGCCGCGCCTTTGGGAGTCCCGGAGTTCAGGTGCTCGCGCATGGCGTGGAGCGCTGAGATATCCACTTCCTCTACGTAGGAGAAGTGGGGAATGCTGCGCGCCGCTTCGCTCATGCGCTGGGCAATCACGCGGCGGATGCCGATGACCGGAATTTCCTGTACATCCGCGGACGAGCTGGGCGCGGATGCCGCCACCGCGGCGGGTGCTGCCTTTGCGGACGCCTTTACCGGCCCGGCGAGGGCGCGCTCGAGATCACTCGGCACAATCCGACCCCCGGTGCCGGTCCCGGCAAGACTGGCTAAGTTGATGCCCGCCTCCTGGGCGCGCCGACGCGTGGCCGGCGATGCGCGCACCGGTCCCGCAATGCCGGCACTGGCAGGTGCCGCCGCCGCCGGCGCTGCGGACGTGGCGGCCGCGGGCGCGGCGCGCGCAGCGGGTGCGCTCGGGACCTTCGCATCGCCTGTCGCAGCGGTATCGAAGGTAGCCAGCTCGGCGCCAACCGCAATCACATCCCCAGGCTTGCCATTGACCGTAAGCACCTGGCCGCTGACCGGCGAGGGAATTTCCACCACCGCCTTGTCGGTGGACATCTCCACCAACGGCTGATCCTCCTTGATCACATCGCCGGGCTTGACGTGCCAAGCGATGATCTCAGCCGAGACTGTGCCTTCGCCTAAGTCCGGAAGCTTGAAGGTATGGCGGCTCATTTGGGTTCCATCGCGGCCTTGAGGGCCAGGGTGACGCGCGCCTGACCGGGGAAATACTCCCACTCGAACGCGTGCGGGTAGGGCGTGTCCCATCCGGCAACGCGCTGGATGGGCGCTTCGAGATTCCAGAAACAATTTTCCATCACGGTCGCGGCCAGTTCAGCGCCGAAGCCTGCAAAGCGAGTCGCCTCGTGGGCGATCACACAGCGGCCGGTCTTGCATACCGAAGTGCACAGCGTGTCCACGTCGAGCGGCACGATGCTGCGCACGTCGATGATCTCCGCATCCACTCCCATCGCCGCGGCGGCCGCGGCGGCCACGTGCACCATGGTGCCGTAGGCGATGATGGTGAGCTGTGAGCCGGCGCGCACGATCTCGGCGCGGCCAAACGGCACCGTGTAGTGGTCGGCTGGCACCTCGCCTTTAGGGTGAGTGTTCCAGCCCACGGCTGGCTTGTTGGGATCGCCGTCGAACGGTCCGTTGTAGAGGCGCTTGGGCTCGAGCAGGATGACAGGATCATCATCCTCGATCGCGCCAATCAAAAGACCCTTGGCATCGTAGGGGTTCGAGGGGATGGCCACCTTGAGGCCACAGACGTGGGCGAACAGGACCTCGGGGCTTTGCGAATGGGTCTGGCCGCCGCGAATGCCGCCACCACAGGGCATGCGCACGGTGACCGGGGCGTGAAACTCGCCGGCACTGCGATAGCGCAGGCGCGCCAGTTCGCTGACGATCTGATCGTAGGCCGGATACACGTAGTCGGCGAACTGCACCTCGGCGACTGGCCGCAGGCCATTCACGCCCATGCCGAGCGCGGCGGCGATGATGCCGCCCTCGGCGATGGGCGTATCGAGCACCCGATGCTCGCCGTACTTGCGCTGCAGTCCGTCGGTGCAACGGAACACGCCGCCGAAAAAGCCCACGTCCTGGCCGAGCACCACGACGTTTGGATCGCGCCCCATGGCCACGTCCATGGCCGAATTGAGCGCCTGAATCATGTTCATCTGCGCCATAGCAAACCCTTAGGTTGATCCTGCCAGTTCGGCACGCAGCAGGTCGCGTTGCCGGCGCAGGTGCTCGGGCAGTTCCTTGAACACGTCTTCGAACATCAAGTCGCGATTGAGTCGCGGCCCGTCGCTCATGGTGCCGAAGGTCAGCGCCTCCTTCCATTCCGCGTTGACCTGCCCGTCGAGCTCCTGATTGAGTTCCTGGTGGCGGGCCTCGGACCATTCACCCAGACCGATGAGGTGCTGCTTGAGCCGCTCAATCGGATCGCCCAGCGGCCAGCTTTCGGCCTCATCGCGGGGCCGGTAGCGGGCCGGATCGTCACTGGTCGAATGAGCCCCGGCGCGGTAGGTGACCAGCTCAATGAGCGTCGCCCCGCCGCCGCTGCGCGCGCGCTCCGCCGCCCAGCGGGTCGCGGCATACACGGCGAGGAAATCGTTGCCATCGACGCGCAGGCCCGGCAGGCCGTAGGCGGGACCGCGGGCGGCGAATGAGGTCTGCTCGCCGCCGGCGGTGCCCTGGAAGGTGGAGATCGCCCATTGGTTGTTGACCACGTTCAGCACCACCGGAGCCCGGTATACCGAGGCGAACAGCAGGGCGTGATGAAAGTCCGCCTCGGCCGAGCTGCCTTCACCCATCCAACTGGCCGCGATGTGCTCCTCGCCCTTGATGGCCGCAGCCATGGCCCAGCCGACCGCCTGCGGAAACTGCGTGGCGAGATTTCCGGAAATTGAAAATAGCCGGGCCGGAGCCGAGTGGTACATGACCGGAAGCTGGCGCCCGCGGCACATGTCGGCCGTGTTGGACAGCAGCTGGCACATGAGATCCACCAGGCGCTGGCCGCGCACGACCTGCAATCCCTGATTGCGATAGGCCGGAAACAGCATGTCCTCCGGCTGCAGCGCCATGCCGGCGGCGACCGACACGGCTTCCTCGCCCGTGGACTTCATATAAAAGGAGAGCTTGCCCTGACGCTGGTAGCGGACCATCCGATCGTCGAACAGCCTGGTCAGCAACATGTGCTTAAGCCCAAGGCACAGGTCATTCGCACCCAGCTTCGGATCCCAGGGACCGACGGCACGATGCGCCTCGTCAAGCACCCGGATCAGGCCGTAGGCCATTGGCCCGGAGTCACGCCAGGACGCATTGGTTGGCGGACGCGGCAGCGCACCGGCGGGCGAGAGCTGGAGGTAGCTGAAGTCCGGGGGTTGCCCCGGGCGCGCGGGCGGAGCGGGCACATGCAAACGCGATTCGTTAGCCATGAGGTTCCTCAAGAATGGCCGTTCCCAGGGCCCACGCCCCGGAAGCCGGCCAATATTCTAGCCGGTCGCGCGGCTGGCAGGTTATGCCTGCGCGCGAGAACAGGTCCCTGGGCCCTTGCGTTTGGCAACAGTGGTAGGCTCTGCGCGATTGAAAGACCTCGCGGAGACGCATGTGGACAGTAGTGAAGAATTTCGCCATGCCCGGCAACTGAGCCCGCTGCGCAACAGTAGCGAGGCGAGCACCGCGGATGAGCTGGTGGCGGAGCAATTGCGTCACTTCGGCATCGATCCAGGCTCGCCCGGCGGGCAGGCACTAGCGCGTCTGGTCGGGCATCTGGGCGGGGCCAACGCCGCGGCGCATGAGCTCTGGGAACTCACCACCCGGACCTTAAGCCATCTGGACCGGGCCGATCGCGTGGCGTGGTTCAATGCCAAGCGCTTCGCCTGCTTCCAATTGGCCAAGGTGCTCGACACGTTGCAAAACCCGCTGCGCGCCACTTACCAGGGGCTGCTCGATGACATGAGCACCGCGGGCGTGAAGGGACCGAATCCACTGTTCGACAACGTGACCGCGATCTTCAGTGCGACGCCGGTGATCACGCGCACCGCAACCTACGTCTACGCCTGCGCCGAATGGATCGAGGATGCATTCAAGGGGCGCGAGCTGCTGCACCAGATCTACTCGCGACTGCTCAACCCCACCTCGATCTGCCTGGCCAACCACATCGTGCATCTGGAAGCCGGACCCGAGGCGGCCGACTACTTCGCCTGGAATTTCAATTCGGGGATGGCGGCGATCGATACCACGCTGGCGCACCTGCTGGGCTCGCGCGACATAGTCTTAAGCTCGCGCAATGTCTACGGTGGCACCTACCAGCTGCTGCACGATTGGTACGGCAAGAAGGCCAACCTTGATGTGGCCGTGGAATGGTTCGATGGCGAGACCGCCGCGGATTTCGCCGCGCAGCTTGAGATCGTTACCGCCCGCCACGCCGATCGCCTGGCCGCCGGGCGGCAGATCTTCGTGTACCTCGAATCCCCCTGCAATCCGCATGGCTACCTGCTGGATGTGCCGGGCATCTGCCGCCTGGCGCACGCGCGCGGGCTTACCGTGATCTGCGATGCCACAATCGGCACTCCATTTCTGCAGCCGACCCTGCGGCGCCAGGATAAGGCGGAACGGCCGGACTTCGTGATCCATTCCTACACCAAGGACCTGTGCGGCTCGGGCAATACCACCGCGGGGACGGTCATTGCGCGGGCCGAGCGCATGTTTCTGCCCAAGGGCGAGGTGGTGCACGCGCGCGGCCACGACGGCCGCGAGCGCGAATGCCGCTGGGACGAGACCATGTTCTGGAACGTCTACTACGTTAAGGGCGCGTTCCTGGATTCCGACAAGGCCTTCGAGGTGCTCAGCGGCATGCGCACTGCGGAGCTGCGGATCCTGGCCAAGTGCATCAACACCATCGTGCTGGCGCGCGCCCTCTCGCTCCACCCACTCATCAATGCGCAATGCGCAGCGCTCCCGGGGCACGAGAACGGCCCGCTGTGCGCGGCCAACATGACACTGGGTCTGCCTGCGCCGTTGTTCACGATCGATTTCGAAGGACATGGCGGCGCAAGCGCCGGCGGAGGTGTGTCGCGAGCGCTCATGAAGCGCTTCTTCGACAATCTTGAGCCTGCCTTCGGCCTGCAAGTGAGCCTGGGGCAAGTCAACACGCAGGTGCTGTGCCCGGCACTCACCAGTCACTCGGAGATGTCTGATGCCGCGCTCCATCAGGCCGGCATCTCCCCGACCACTGTGCGCATCAGCGTGGGCGATGAGAATCCGCGCTTCCTGCTCGAGCACCTGCGACGCGCCGCGGCGGTGGCCGCGGGCAGCATTCATCCGGCCTTTGCCGAGGGTTTCCCAGACTCCGCCACCGTGGACAAGCTCTACCGTGAGATCTACATCGACGTGCACACCCGCTGGGTGGAGTGGCGCATTGCCGGGAGCCGGAGGGGGAGCTGAGCTTAGGCGCGCTCGTTCCCCGATGGCTTGATGCTAGGGTGTCTGCACGCGCAGGCGATATCCCACGTTGGTGACGGTCTCGATGGACTGTCCGGCGGTCTCCGATTCGCTGAGTTTCTGGCGCAAGCGGTGGACAAGCTGCTTTAGGAGTTGGCGATCGCCACCCGCCCGTTGACCCCAAACATGAGTCAGCAGCCGCTCGGTGCTTACGGCCTGCCCGGCGTTGGCGATGAGCAGCTGCAGCAACCGGCACTCAAGTGGAGTGACTTTGTGAGTGACTTCGCCGGCGTGCAGTTCCAGTGCGTTGGGATCGAGCCGAAACGGTCCGGCCTCGGTCTTGTAGGCCCCTTCGCTCCCGGCCCGGCGCAGTAGCGCCTTGACGCGGGCGATCAGGGTGCGCGGGCTGTAGGGCTTAGTCAGGTAATCGTCGGCGCGTAGTTCGAGCGCGCGCACCAAGTCGCTTTCCTCGTTGCGGACCGTCAGCATCAGAATGGGGAGGGTGGATTCGCGGCGCATCGCCTGACACAGCTCGAAGCCTGACCCGCCCGGTAGGTTGATGTCCAGAATGGCCAGGTCGGGGTGTTCGCTGCGAAATACGGCGAGCGCCGAACCAAAGGAGTTCGCCGTCACCACGAGCATGCCCGCCTGCTGTAACGCGAAAGTGGTGACGTTTAACAGGTCGAGGTCATCATCAACCAGCAGAATCTTCACACTTGATCATCCGCTGAGTCCTGTCCCAATGGCAAGCTCAGCACGAATCGCGTGCGCGCAGCGGCCGTGCGCTCGACGCGCACGGATCCCGAGTGGCGCTCGATGATTGAACGCACTATCCACAGGCCGAGCCCCAGGCCGGGCGCATCCGGCTCCGAATTCTCGCCGCGGCGGAAGCGCTCAAAGAGCGCCAGCGGATCACCCGGCGGCGGGCCGGGACCTTCATCCTCAACCCAAATTTCGACCTGGGAATCGTGGCGCTGCGCGCCGATCCGGATGGTGGTGCCGGTCGGGGCGAATTTCGCCGCGTTGGCGAGCAGGTTGACGAACACCTGCTGCAGTCGCTGCGCGTCGCCGGGCACCGGACGGCCGGCAAGCGCTTCGAGTTCTATGCTGACCTGCAGGCTGGCCTGGTCTAGGAGCGGTCGCAACAGCTCGGTCGCCTCGCGCGCCAGTGCTTCCATGTCCACGTCCTGATGGCGTAGCGTCAGCTGCCCGGATTCGATGCGCACGCTCTCCAGCAGGTTGTCGATGAGCCGCATCAGCCGCAGCACGCCGCGCTCGACATTGAGCAGCAACTGTCCCTGCTCGGCGGGGGTGAGGGTGGCAAGTCCATCGCGCAGCATCTCGATCGAGGCCAGCTGTGCGGCGAGCGGCGTGCGAAATTCATGCGAGATGTTGCCTAGCACGCTGTCGCGAGCGCGGCGCGCCGCCTCCAGCTCGGTCTCGTCTCTCAGCAGCTGCACTTGCCGCCCCTCGGCGGGCGCGGCACTTACGACAATGCTCGAGCGCACCGAGCCATCGGGCCGGCGCAGCTGTTCGGCCAGTCGACCGGCGCCGCGTGCACGCGCCGCGATGATCGGGCAGTCGCGCTCGCAGGGACGCTCATGGGGCGCGAGCGTCGGGTGCAGCACTTCCCCGCAGAAGCGGCCGATCGGACTGCCATCGGTGGCCGGCACCATGCGCGCGAATTGCGGGTTGGCATAGACGATGCGACGCTGCTCGTCGGTGACGAACACGCCCTCGACCACACCCGACAGCACCGCCTGCGCCTCGCTTTCGCGGGCGCGCAGCGTGGAAGTAAGCTCGATCAGATTGCCGCGCATGTCGTCCATGGCGTGCGCGAGCGAGTCGAGCTCGAAGGGTGCCGCAGTAGGCACGGCGCGGCTGAAGTCACCCTGGCCGATTCGTCGGGCCATCTCCGCAAGCCGCACCACCGGCGAGGCGAGCCATAGGCCATACAGAACCCCGGCGGTGGCCGCCAGGATGGCCACCAGCAGGCTGACCATGATCATGACGTGTCGGTAGGTGGCCGCGGTCTTGTCAAATTCGGCGGTCGGGAGCCGCGCATCAAGCAGGGCGACCGGCTCGCCGGCGGAGTTGGCCATGACCGCGCTCGCGGCGTACTCACGCAGGGCCGGGATGCGGGCTGCTGCGTGTTCGCCGTTGGTCAGCGCGGCGGCATGGAGCGGCGTCATCGGATCGTTGTCCGGCGCCCGGTAGGTGCTGATGTTCTGCAGACTTATGGTTGCGCCGGTCTGCTTTCCGGCCTCTTGCAGCGCCTCGCCCGAAAGGGCCTGCAGGGTCAAGACCTCAAAGCCGGGGCGCCGCGTCACGGTCGCGGCCGCGCCCACGATCGGCGGCCCGCCGGCGCGCGGACCTATCACGAAGCGCTCGCCCTGTTCGATGCGCGCCGCGGCGATCTCGGGCCAGTTATCGACCGGCACGGAGGTGGCTATCACGTTACCTTGCGGACCGAGCACGATGCAGTCAGCCGCGTGCATCTCCCGGCAATAGCTGCCCAGGTACAGATTGAGTTCCTCGGTGCCCGGCTCATCGAGCAGGCGTGCCAGAGTGGGGCGGTCGGCCAGCGTGCGCGCAGCCACCAAATTGCTCTCGCCCAGCCGGTGGAAGTATTCGCGCGCCGAGCTGACAGCCAGTTCGATTCGTGCCAGCGCCTGGGCGCGCGCGAAGCGGCCGACCGCGATGGAGGAAGCCACGGCCATGACGGCCAGCGCCACGAACACGATCAACAGACTCCCGCCGCTCAGCCAGGTGGCCAGCAGGTACCTTCGGCGCGGCGTCGGTGTGGTGTTCACTTGTCGTCCGCCGGCCGCAGCCGTGGGTTGGCGTCGCCGACCTGGCGGCCACGCAGTTCCGGATGCCGGCTCTCTAACAACGACTTCAGGCCGAGGGTAACGATGGCGAGCATGGCGAGCAGTGATGCGGTGGCAAAGGCACCGACGAAATTGTACTCGTCATAGAGTATCTGGACATGCAACGGCAGCGTATTGGTTACGCCACGAATGTGCCCTGAAACCACGGACACGGCGCCAAATTCCCCCATGGCGCGCGCATTGCAAAGGAGTATTCCATAGAGCATGCCCCAACGGACATTAGGAAGAGTTACGACCCGGAAGATGCGCCAGCCACCGGCACCCAGCGATAGCGCCGCTTCCTCGTCATCGCGTCCCTGAGCCTGCATGAGCGGGATCAGCTCGCGAGCAATGAAAGGAAAGGTGATGAAGGTTGTGGCCAACACCATTCCGGGCAACGCAAAGATGACGCGGAACTCGTGTTCGCTCAGCCACGGGCCCAGCCAGCCACGGGCGCCGAAAATCAACACGAAAATGAGTCCGGCAATGACCGGCGAGACGGCAAAGGGCAGGTCGATCAAGGTGAGCAGAAACCCTTTGCCGCGAAACTCGTACTTGCTGATGACCCAGGCCGCTGCGGTTCCGAACACCGTATTGAGTGGCACTGAAATGGCGGCAACGGTCAGGGTCATGCGCATGGCGGAGAGCGCATCGGAGTCGGCCAGTGCCTGCCAATAAGGGCCCAGACCCTTTGCCAGAGCCTGCACGAACACCGTAATCAGCGGCAGCAACAAGAATACCGCCAGGTAGAGTACCGCCGTGCCCACCAGGGCCACGCGGCCAAACATGCGACCGGGCCCGTTGCTGCCGGGAAAGTCGTTGCGTTGACTCATTGCTTGGCCTGATGGCGTCTTTGCAGAGCAAGTTGCGCGCCGTTGATGACGAACATCATCGCGAAGGAGAGCAGCAGCATGAACACGGCCACGACCGCCGCTTCCACGTACTGGAACTGCTCGAGCTTGGTCATGATCACTAGCGGCACGATTTCCGAGACCATGGGAATATTGCCGGCGATAAAGATGACCGAACCGTACTCACCCAGCGCACGCGAGAAGGCCATGGCCGTTCCAGTGATTAGCGCCGGCAGCAGGGCTGGAAAAATGATGCGGCGGAACACCAATACCGGCCGCGCGCCAAGGGTCTCGGCAGCGCGCTCCAGGTCCTCGTCCAGATCTGCCAGGACCGGCTGAAGCGTTCGCACCACGAAGGGCAGTCCAATAAAGGCCAGTGCCACGATCACGCCCAGAGGCGTGAAGGCGACCTGGATCCCAAGGGGTTCGAGGAAGCGGCCTATCCAGCCGTTGGGCGCGTACAAGGTGGTCAGCGCAATGCCGGCCACTGCGGTGGGCAGCGCGAAGGGGAGATCGACGAGAGCATCGAGGAGCCGCCGGCCGGGAAACTCGTAGCGGACCAGAACCCAGGCGATCAGCAGCCCGAATACTGAATTGACCAGCGCCGCTATTAGGCTGGCCGTGATACTCAGGCGGAACGCGGCCAGTACGCGTGGTGCCAGCAGTACGTGCAGCCATTGACCGAGCGGCAGTTTGCCGGCGTTCACGAACGCGGCGGCCAGTGGGATCAGCACGAGCAGACTAAGATAGGTGATCGTGTAGCCCATGGTCAGGCCAAAGCCCGGCAGAATCTGGTGCCGGCGAGGCTTGGCCAGTGATTCAGCGTCGTCAACGTTCATGACACGGGGTCGATGGCAAACAGGACCGTGGCGTGCGAGGCGCTCGTGAACAATGGCGCGTGATCGCGCGGCAGACTGGCTGAGAGCTCGGACATGCGGCCGGGAAGGCCCATGACCACCAGCACTGGATCGGATTGCGTGCTCAGCTGCGAGAGCCAGGCCGTGCGATCACCGATGAAGCGCTCGCCACGCAGATCCAGGCCGTGAGCACCGCGCAGATCGGCACGCGTATCCAGCAGCAACCGCTGCGCCTCGAGCATTTCACTGCGGCTGGCTTCGGCGCGCTGCACCGTCACGGCGGTGGTCGCCACCGGCAGGTGACGCATGACGCTCGAAACTAGTGCCAATAGGTCGCTGCGGCGCGCGGTGTCGCCGGCGTGTATGAGCATGCGCAGCGGGAGTGGCGCGGAGCGCGGAATGCACAGGATTCGGCGCGCGCCGTTGGCGACCGCAGCGCGCAGCGCGGTTGGCGTATTGGCGTGTAGGGGCAGTACGCAGATGCCGGCATCCATTCGTTCGTTGCGCTGCGCCGGATCGTCATGGCGGATGACGCGCGCCTGCATGCTGCGTACCAGCTGCATGAGCAGTGCGCTCTCGGCGAGGGAGCTCGCCTCTTCGCCATCGGTGGCCATCAGGTGAAAGCTTGAAATGGGCGTCGGCAACGCGTGCATGCGTCGCACGCCGAGTTTGACGCCCGCGCCCACGGTCAACGGCACGGCGGCCTGGTCGGCCGCCGAGCGCAGCGCATCCACCGTCATGCCTGAGCCATCGTGGCCGTTGCCGGTGGCAGGCTGCACGCCACTCTGCTCGGCAAGTTCGATCGAGACGTGCTGCTGGTGGCCGGCGAAGGTGAGTGCGCGCACGAAGCCTGCGGCAAATGGGCGGCTTTGCGGGGCGCCATCGCTGGGTGCCACTTCGATGTCCTCGGGCCGTACCACCAGCACCGCCTCGGCGCCGCTTTGTGCCACCGGCGTGACTCTCTCGGGTGTCAGAGTTGCGGCGCCTAGGTGCAGTCCGTGCTGGGAGACTTCGCCCAGGAAGAGGTTTGCGGCACCCAGGAAGCGTGCCACGAAGCGCGTGGCCGGGTGGCGATAGAGATCCTCCGGCGTGCCAATTTCGAGTAGTCGACCCATTTGCATGACGCCGATGCGATCGGCCAGTGCGAAGGCTTCTTCCTGGTCGTGCGTCACCAGGATTGTGGTCATGCCGATGCGCCGCTGCACGGCGCGGACGGTCTCACGCAACTCGATTCTGATCTTGGCGTCCAGTGCGCCGAAGGGCTCGTCAAGCAGCAATACCGCCGGTTCGTGGGCAAGCGCCCGAGCCACGGCGACACGCTGCTGCTGTCCACCGGAGAGCTGGCTCGGATAGCGGTCATCGTAGCCTTCCAGGGCGACCAGCTGCAGCAGCTCCTGGCGGCGGCGGCGGCGTTCTGCGGCGCGCATGCGCCGGACCCGCAGGGCAAACTCGATGTTGTCCGCGACCGTCATGTGACGGAACAGCGCGTAGTGCTGGAACACCAGTCCGACCCCGCGCTCTCGCGCCGGCAGCTCGGTGACATCGCGGCCGTGGAGCGAAAGGCGCCCGTGATCGATGTGACTCAGTCCGGCGAGGGCCCGCAGCAGCGTGCTCTTGCCACTGCCGGAGGGCCCCAGCAACACGAAGAATTCACCGGACTGAATCTCGATGCTGACGTCGTTGACGACCGGGACGCCCTGATAGACCTTGGTGACCTGCTCAATTCTGATGGACATTCGCTACCCCGATTGACTTAGCGAATCGTAGGGGCGACGGTCGTCGCCGATGGGTTATATCGAGGTGACAACGCGGTAACAGTGCGCCCGGTATTGGCGCACTGCGCCGCGTGTCACACTCTGGAATCGACGTGCCCGATTATGGCGCGTAGATTTTGTCGAATATGCCGCCGTCATCGAAGTGCTGCGGCTGAGCTTTTGTCCAACCACCAAAATCCGCAATCGTCACCATGGTGCCAATCTTTCCAAAAGTGGCGGCGTACTTCTGCGCCACTTCAGGATCGCGCGGCCGGTAGTGGTTGCGGGCGATGATGTCCTGAGCTTCCTTGGAATACAGGTATTGCAGGTAAGCCTGGGCTACTTTAGTGGTGCGGTGTCGGGCGGCGACCTTGTCGACGACGGCAACTGGCGGTTCGGCAAGGATGCTCACCGAGGGATAGACAATCTGAAAACTGTCGGGGCCGAGTTCCTTGAGGGCCAGGTAGGCCTCGTTTTCCCAGGACAGCAGCACATCGCCGATCCCGCGCTGCACGAAGGTCGTCGTCGAACCGCGGGCGCCCGAGTCCAGCACCGGCACGTTCTTATAGAGCTTGGCGACAAAGTCCTGAGCACTCCCCGCATTGCCACCCGGCTGCTTGAGCGCGTAAGCCCAGGCGGCCAGGTAGTTCCAGCGCGCTCCGCCGGAAGTCTTGGGGTTCGGCGTGACGACTTTGACGCCCGTTCGAATCAAATCGTTCCAGTCCAGAATGCGCTTCGGATTGCCCTTGCGCACCAGAAAGACAATCGTTGAGGTGTAGGGCGTGCTGTTCTGAGGCAGACGAGACTGCCAATTGGCAGCCACCAGTCCGCCATTTTTCACGATGCCGTCGATGTCGGCGGCCAAGGCGAGCGTCACGACATCGGCTTCCAGGCCGTCGATTACCGAGCGCGCCTGCTTGCCTGATCCGCCGTGGGACTGCTTGACGGTGACCGTGTCACCGGTCTGCGCCTTCCAGTACTTGGCGAATGCCGCGTTATACGCCTCGTACAGCTCGCGTGTCGGATCATAGGAAACGTTGAGCAACGTGACCTGGCCGGCTGCCGCGGGCGGCGCTGCCATGGCGCCAGCCGCTAGCAGCAGCCCGAGCGTTATTACCGTGATTCGATTCAGCATTTGTGCTTGCTCCAATGTGTACAGAGTTTGGAAGGCGGTGCAGGCCTGAATGCCTGCACCGCGTTGCCTTCAGCTCAGAACGTGTACTGCGCGTACAGGCCGACCTCGTCGAACTTGCCGTCGGTGGTCAAGCCGTTGGTGGAGTTGCCCGTGCCGCCGATGGTGTACGAGCCATTGGCGTCGGCACCTGAGACGGAGATCTGGCCGTTTTCGACCTTCTCGTTCTTATAGACAAGCGCGAGGTCAATGTTCTTGCGCGGTTTGACGGAAATGCCAACATTGATATACGTGTCCTTAAGGTTCGGAAGCACGTCCTTGCTGGGCTTGGCCTGATCGTACCGGCCAAACACGGACCACTTCTGAGCGAACTCGTATGAAGTAAAGATTGAGTAGCCAGTGCCCGTATCGCTGACCGGGGCGTTGCTGCTGTTGGTGGTAATCCCCGAAACGTTGTACACACCAGTGGCGGGGTTGGCGCTCTTATAATTCTTCGCGTTGAAATACTCGCCGCCGAAGCGAAACCCTGCCGCATTGACGCCCACGGCCAGGTCCCAGCGCGTGGCGGTGTTATGAGGGAAATCGTCATTGGTGGTGTTGAGTTGCCCAAGGTGGCCGCTGTAGAAGCCGGCACCGAAGGTCAGCCACTTGACCGGCGTTACGCCTACGCGGCCTTCATAGTCGACACCCTTGATGCGGGAAGGGTTCTTAAATCCGCCACCATTAACGATGCCCACGGCGTAAGTGACAATACCGCCGCCGAGTTTGCCGTTGGCGTAGAGTCCCCAGTCGGCCGTGTTCGCGTATCCGAGACGATCAGTCTGGGTTTTTTCGATGTAGCGATACCCGTAGAGGCTCTCGACAAACGGCGCCCAGGGCGAGGTATAAGCGCCGGCGTCCAGCACTAGAGCATCGTCGAGCTTGGCCTGCAGGTACAGCTTCTTGATAAATACTTCCGTCACGCCGCCGCTGCCGCTGCTCGTGGTGACGGTGCTAGTCGTGGGAGGCGGTCCCACCGAGGTCACCACCGTTGTGGTCTTGTCCGAGAGGTATTGCGCATCGGTCGTCAGGTTGGCCGACCAGATGTTGTCGAACTTGTGATCCACGATCAGGTAAAAGCGCTTGATATCAAATCCGGTGCCAGTGGGTGCGACATCCACACCGTTGGACTGGTTAGAGATATGACCAAAGTCCATGAACGCCTGGCCACCCACCGTGGTGCTGCCCCTGTCGACTTCGACTGCGACCTTTTTGGCATCCGCAGCTTTTGCGTCCGCGGCGCCGGCCTTGAGAGTGTCGATCTGGTTCTCCAACAGTCGCAGTTGCACCTTGAGGTCATCAATTTGTGCCTGGGAGGCGGGAGAGTCGGCGACCTGCGCCATGACGGGTGCACCGATGGCGAACGACAGGGCGGCTGCCCCGGCGATAAGAACTTTGTTCATTGAAATTACCTTTTCCGTTTAAGGAAGCACCTGCCTCCGTCGGGGGAAATTGTCCTCGCCAGCCCGGACCAAAGCGGTAGCGCTGCGGTTACATTGCGGTAACCCGCTGCCTAATCGTGTCCCGCCGCAATTTCCACGGAGGCTTTATGGAATGCGTTTCAGGCGAAGTGGGCCAATATGTCGTGTTTTTGCAACCAGATGTCAATAAGCGGGAGGGTTTGGAGTGAGCATTGATCGGGGAAGCTTGGCGGATACTGCATTCAAGCAGCGAGACTCTGCGAAGAGCGCGTACCGATCATCCAGCCACCGGATTACGGCTGCGGAGAAAGGCTAACGTGGATGTCCGCGCAGCGAGACCGCCTTGATCAGCACCCACAAATGCTGGCCGACTGTGAGCCCCAGCTCGCTTGCTGCCGCTGCGGTGACCCGTGCCAGGAGCGCAACACCACCAATATCTAGGCTCACCATGACGTTGTGCGAAGCTTCTGCCTTGATCTCGGTAATGACCCCTTGAAGTTGGTTGCGGACGCTCAGTCCAACGGGAGGCGCAGTCGCCAGAATCAGATCACGCGCCAGCAACTGCAGGCGCAACGTGACACCGGTCTTGAGCCCATCTCCAGGGACCAGTAAGCGGCCCTGACCGGCACTGACCGTGGCCAGGCCCGAAGTGGCATCGATGGATTCGACTCGACCTTCGATAACCGCGCCCACGCCCTCGGTGCCCAGCAGCGCGCCCAGTTCGGGCGTGACGCTGACCGCAGGCAGATTACCCTGGGCCAGTACGTGCCCCGCATCAACCACGACGACGTGTGTGGCAAGACGCACCACGTCTTCGAAATGATGAGTCACCAGCACGATCGGCAACGCCAGTTCATCGCGCAGTCGCTCGAAGTAGGGCAGGAGTTCGGCGCGCTTGAGGACATCGATCGCGGCCAATGGTTCATCCAGGAGCAGCAAGCGCGGCTGCGCCAGCAACGCGCGCCCGAGCGCCACACGTTGACGCTCGCCTCCCGACAGCTGCCAAGTGCGCCGCTCGAGCAGTGCGCCTAGATCGAGCAGCTCGAGGGTGCGGTCCATGAGCACGCGCACCGGTCGTGCGCCGGCACGCCGCAGTCCGTAGCGCAGATTCCCGGCCACACTCAGGTGCGGAAACAACCGCAGGTCCTGGAACACGCAGCCCAAGCCGCGGAGGTGGGCGGGGACGGCCACGCCCCTCGATGAATCAAACAGCCGCTCGCCATCGAGGCTGATGGTTCCCTGATCGGCCGTGAGGAGTCCCGCCAGCAGTTGAATGAGCGTGCTCTTGCCGGCGCCGGAGCGGCCGAACAGCGCTGTTATGCCCGGCGTGGGGGCTGAGAAGTCGGCCTCGAGATTGAAGCCGGCGTGCGCAAATCGCAGCTGCACTTCGAGCATGCTCAGCGTCCCAGTCGCCGGCGCAGCGTCCGCGCGAGCAGCTCGGCGCCCAGTAGCCCGAGCAGCCCGAGCACGAAGCTGATAATCGCGATGCGGGCGGCCGAAGCATCGCCGTTCGGCGTCTGCAGCGCCGAATAGAGCGCAATGGGCAAGGTGCGGGTGACCCCTGGAATGTTGCCCGCAAAAGTTATGACGGCACCGAATTCGCCGAAACTGGCGACCAGGGCGGTGAGCGCACCGGCCAGAATCCCCGGCGCCATGAGCGGCAGGGTGATCGTGCACCAGCGATCGAACGCGTTGGCGCCCAAGGTGCAGGCGGCTTCCTCCAGACCGCGATCGACATTTTCCAGCGACAAGCGGATGGCGCGCACCATCAGCGGAAAGGACATAACGGCGGTAGCGAGTGCCGCTCCGCGGGTGGTGAAGGCCATGCGCACGCCGAAGGACTGATACAGCCAGTGGCCCAGGGGGCCACGCACCCCGAACAGCAGCAGCAAGACGTAGCCGACCATGACCGGGGGCAGTACCATCGGCAGATGCACAAAGGCATCCAGCAGCGTGCGCCCGGCAAAGCGCCGCCGGGTGAGCAGCCAGGCGGTGGCGATCGCCACCGGCAGGCTGTACAGCACACTGCGCAGCGCGACCTCGAGGCTCAACGCCAGAGCTTCAAGTTCCGCGTCCGTCATGGCCGGCATCTTACGGTAGTGGGCCGTGATTATCAGGAGCGCCCATGAGCGAGGCGCTGACCGACAATGCGGCGCGCAGCCGCTTTGAGCTCGGCGCGAGCGGCTTCATCGACTACCGGCGCGTGGGCACGGTCCTTTATCTCAATCACGCCGAGGTGCCGCCGGCCATGAGCGGCCACGGCGTGGGAACGCGCCTGGTTCGTGAGACGCTCGATCTCATTCGCAGTCGGGGTGAGCGCATGGTGCCGGTGTGTCCCTTCATCAAGGCATTCGTGCGGCGCAATCCGGCCTACGCGGATCTGAGCGCGGAATGACAGCACCGGTGGATGCGGGAAATTCGGCCGGCGTCGAGATCGCCCCCGCGCTGCAACGCTTCATCGATGAAGAAGTGTTGCCCGGCACCGGCGTTGCCCCGCAGCGCTTCTGGTCGGGCCTGGTGGCGCTGCTGCGGCAACTGGCGCCGCGCAACGGCGAGTTGCTGGCCAAACGTGACCGGCTGCAGCGGCGCCTGGACGCGTGGCACCGGGAACGCCCCGGAGCGGCCGGCCTGGGGCGCGACTACGACGCGCTGCTGGCCGAGATCGGCTACGCGGTGGCTCCCGGCGCGGACTTCACCGTATCCACCGCCAATGTCGATGATGAGATCGCGCAACGGGCCGGACCGCAGCTGGTGGTGCCCGTCAGCAACGCCCGCTACGCCCTGAACGCCGCAAACGCACGCTGGGGCAGCCTCTACGACGCGCTCTACGGGACCGACGTGATTTCCGAGGACGGCGGCGCGCAGCGCGGTAATCAATACAATCCGCTGCGGGGCGAGCGAG
>Ga0207711_10001263_pt1 | contig 23968 bp, 27 predicted proteins | sample KBSS34metaG_FD_184401 | JGI IMG/M metagenome (GOLD analysis project Ga0207711, IMG submission 184401) | Switchgrass rhizosphere microbial communities from Kellogg Biological Station, Michigan, USA - KBS S3-4 metaG (SPAdes) (version 2) | ecosystem: Host-associated > Plants > Roots > Rhizosphere...
GTACCGATGGGGATCACGTGGTCGGCCGTCTTCACCACTTCCTCGTCGCCTTCGCATGCGACCGCGATCACCTTACCTTCGCGGGCCTTCACTTCCTGGATGTTTGAAAGCGTTTTCTCATACAGCAGGTGGCTGTTTGGATCGGCGAAATCGCGGGTGGCCAGCACCACCGTGGGAAGATTTTCGTCGATCAGCGCGTTGGGTCCATGCTTCATCTCGCCCGCTGGATAACCTTCGGCGTGGATGTAGGAGATTTCCTTCAGCTTCAGAGCGCCTTCGAGCGCGATGGGGAAATGAATGCCGCGGCCCAGGTATAGGAAATCGGAAGAACGGAACAGCAGCTTAGCCAGGTCCTCATAAATGTGATCGTGGCGCAGGATATCTTCCATCTGGCTCGGCAGGTGCGTGAGTTGCTCCACCAGTTGCTTCGATGTTGCCTCGTCCAGAACTTCCCGCTGCTGGCCCAGGTACATCGCCAGCAGAAACAGCGCCGTCAACTGGCAGGTAAAGGCCTTGGTGGATGCCACGCCGATCTCGGGACCCGCGTGCGTGATCAGCGTGCCGGCCGCCTCGCGCGTGATCATGGACCCCACCACGTTGCAGATGGCCAGCGTCTTCGAACCCTTGCTTTTCGCTTCGCGCTGCGCCGCCAGAGTGTCGGCGGTTTCACCCGACTGCGAAATGACGACCGTTAGCGTGTCTTTGCCGACCAGCGGATCGCGATAGCGGAATTCGCTCCCATAGTCCACTTCGACCGGCACTCGTGCCAGCCGCTCGATCATGAACTTTCCGGCGAGAGCTGCATGCCAGCTGGTTCCGCACGCCACGATGCGCACCTGGCGGAATTCCTTGAACTCTTTGGCGGAGATGTCCATTTCGTCCAGGAAAATGCGGCCCGATTCTTGCCCGACACGGCCCAGCGTCGTGTCCCGCACCGCGCGCGGCTGCTCATAGATTTCCTTGAGCATGAAATGCTTGTAGCCGCCCTTTTCCGCCATGATGGGATCCCACAGAATGTGGGAAACCTGGCGTTTCACCGGGCGTCCGCTGAAATCGGTGAGATGCACGCCATCGCGCGTGAGGATGGCCATGTCGCCGTCGGCCAGGAAGAACATGTCGCGCGTGTAGCCCAGGATCGCGGGTACGTCAGAAGCCACGAAATACTCGCCGTCTCCTAAACCAACCACCACGGGAGGGCCAGAGCGCGCAGCCACGATCTTGTTGGGGTCTTTCCGCGAGATCACGCTCAGCGCGAACACCCCGGTCAACCGTTTCACCGTGTCGCGGACCGCGCTTTCCAGATTCCCGTCGAAATATTTTTCAACCAGGTGGGCGATGATTTCCGTGTCGGTCTCGGTGACGAATTTGTGCCCTTCGTCGACCAGTTGCTGCTTGAGAGCCAGGTAATTCTCGACGATGCCGTTATGCACCACCACGATGTCGCCGTGACAATCGCGATGCGGATGGGCGTTCTCTTCGGTGGGCCGTCCGTGCGTCGCCCAACGCGTGTGGCCGATGCCGTAGGATCCTTCCACCGGATTCAGGCGCAGCACCTCTTCGAGGTTACGCAGCTTGCCCTGAGCCCGCCGCACTCCCAGGCAATTGCCTTTTTCAAGCACGGCGATGCCGGCCGAGTCGTAGCCGCGGTATTCCAGCCGCTTCAGCCCGTCCAGGATGATGGGAACGGCTGCTTGTTCTCCGATGTATCCAACGATTCCGCACATATTAGTCTAGGATCTCCACCCGGTAATCTTCCATGACAGGGTTGGCCAGCACGTCGCGCGCCACCTGGTCCATTTCCTGCTGCGCTTGGTCTTTGGACGTTCCCGCCTGAATTTCGATATCGAAAAACTTGCCCTGACGCACCGCCGTAATGGTCTTATGCCCTAATCCGTTCAGTGCACTCTGGATGGTTTGGCCTTGAGGATCGAGCACGGTGGTCTTGTACGAAACGTAGACGCGAGCTTTCATAACGTAAGACCATTGTAGTGGGTTATCATGCAGTCTTAGGGGAGAAGATCTATCGTAAGAGGCTGGGTACTTGCGTCGTCCAGTACAGGGAACGCCACATTGCTGGCGACCGAGAAGACCCGTCTCCTGATTGATGCCGGCCTGAGCCGCAAAGACACCTTCGAGCGTCTGGAGCGGATAGGCATTTCGCCCCAATCCCTCACGGCGATCCTGATCACGCACGAGCACAGCGATCACGTTGCCGGTCTGCCGGTGTTGGCCAAGCCTCGCGACGGCGTGCAGATCCCGGTGTACGTTTCGCGGCTCACCGCGCCCTGCATCCCGTGGGGCGATTGCGTTCCGAATCTCCAGTTGTTCCAGGCCGGATCGGCATTTACGATCGGGGATATCGAAGTGACCAGCTTTACCATCCCCCACGACGCCGTGGACCCGGTGGGATTCTCGTTTCGAGCGCAAGGCATCAAAATCTCTATTGCCACCGATCTGGGCTATCTGCCGGATTCGGTCCGCGTCCAGTTGCGCGGTTCGGATGCGTTGCTGCTCGAATCCAATCACGACTTGAACATGCTGAAAGTGGGACCCTACCCGTGGTCGGTGAAGCAGCGCGTGATGGGCCGGATGGGGCATCTGTCGAATGACGCCGCGTGCACATTTGTCCGCGACGACCTGGACCACAGCACCTCGACTCTCATCCTGGGGCATCTGAGCGAGCACAATAATCATCCCGAGCTGGTCCGGCAGGCCGCGTTGGGCGCTCTTTACGGCCGCAGCTTGTTCACCAAGTTACTTATCGCCGAACCAGGGCAGTTATTAGAAGCTTTTTGTTATTGATATATGAACCGCGCACAGCGCCAGGCCCGTGCTGCGCGCTCCAGACCCAAACATGATTAATAGATATACCCGGCCTGAAATGGGTCGGATCTTCAGCGAACAGAACAAGTTCGATCAGTGGCTGGCCGTGGAGCTGGCGGCCGCCGAGGCGTTGGCCGAATCGGGAGAAGTCCCCGTGGAAGCCGCCCGAGCTCTCCGCGCCCACGCCGCATTCGAGATTGAACGGATCGATGCGATTGAGCGCGAAACCCGGCATGATGTGATCGCTTTTACCACTGCGGTCGCAGAGAAAATGGCCGCGGCCGGAGCTGCCGATGCCTCGCGCTGGCTGCATTACGGGCTCACCTCCAACGACGTGGTAGATACGGCCCAGGCGCTGATGCTCAAGCAGGCGTCCAAAATCCTGATCGAAGGCGCCCGGGAACTGGCGGAGATCCTCAAGCGCCGGGCCTACGAATTCAAGAACACGGTCCAGATCGGACGCACCCACGGCATCCACGCTGAGCCGATTACCTTCGGCCTGAAGATCGCTCTCTGGTATGACGAAGTGGCCCGCGGAACCACTCGCCTGGAAGCGGCCGCTGAAGACCTGCGCGTCGGAAAAATCTCGGGGGCCGTGGGAACCTTCGGCCACATCGGACCGGAGGCCGAGGAGCGTATCTGCGCGCGTCTGGGATTAAAGCCGGCCGCGATTTCCTCGCAGGTGATCGCGCGCGACCGTCATGCCGCTTGGGTGTCTTCGCTGGCGCTAATCACGGCAACTTTGGAAAAGATTGCGCTGGAAGTCCGCCACCTGCAGCGCACCGAGGTTCGGGAAGCCGAGGAACCCTTTGGAGTCGGCCAGAAGGGGTCATCGGCCATGCCGCATAAGCGCAATCCGGTGGTTTCGGAGCAGATTTGCGGGTTGGCGCGGGTGGTCCGGTCGAACACTCAGGCGGCCTTTGAAAATATTGCCTTGTGGCATGAGCGGGATATCTCCCACTCTTCGGTGGAGCGTGTGATTCTTGCTGATTCCGCGATACTTACGGATTACCTGCTGGCCAAGACCCGCTGGCTGGTAGACGGCATGCGCGTCTATCCGGAGCGGATGCTTGCGAATTTGGAATCGACCCAAGGGCTGATCTTTTCGGGACAATTGCTGCTGGATCTCGCCGCGGCTGGAATGCTTCGCGAGCAGGCTTATAAGTTGGTGCAAACACATGCGATGCGAGCCTGGGAAAGCGGGGGGAGCTTTCGTTCGGCGGTGGAATCGGACCAGGAAGTAGCGTCCTTTCTTTCACTTGAAAAGATTAAGGGGGCCTTTTCCGTGGAGCGCCAGCTGACCCACGTGGACCGTATTTTTCGCCAGGTTTTCCGCCAAGACGCTCAGAATTAATAACTTACGTAGATTCAGGGTAGTACTAAGAAAATCTACGGATTCGAAATAGAACTTCTGAGGTAAACTATACATGGCCACGGATGAATCCTGCTTTCCATATATCAGAGTACGAGTTAGCCCGGGTCCTGGTGGTGGATGGCAATCCAACCGCCCGGCTGACCCTAAAAACAGTGCTCGAAGCCGGTGGCTATAAGGTAAATGTAGCCGCCAGCGCCGCGGAAGCGGTGGGCAAGCTGGATGAGGGCGAATACGAGCTGGTCTTGAGCGATCTGCAGCTGGAATCGCCCGAGGCCGGCCTAAAGGTCCTGGCTCACGCCCGCATGATGGACTACAAACCCGCCACGGCTCTGATTACTGCTTATCAGGACTCGTTTCCGGATTTGGCCCGCTCCCAAAAGTCGATGCTGATCAGCCCGGAAGACGTTCCCGGGTTGCTGGGCAAGATCGCCGATTTGATCGCGGAACGAGCCACCCGCCGCCTGCGCCGGGAGCTTCGTCTCGCCGGCGTTTAAGCCGGGACTAGGTTCGCAATCTCGCGCTCTAAAACGTCCAACGCTCCCGCGAAGAAATGATCCTCGGCATCCACCAGGACCAGCGTCTTCGGTTCGGCTAACGACGCGACCAGAGGCTCCAGTTCGGAGATCGGGCCGTATTGGTCGTGCGTACTTTGCACGAAGACTTTCGGTACCGTACAACCTTCCAGGAACGAACGCTCTTTGTACGTAGTCGGAAATCCCACGGCAATCACTCTTCGCGCACCAACGCCTCCGCACCCCAGCCGCAATGCGATGCGCGAACCGAAAGAAAATCCCGCGAGCGTGAACGGCAGACTGGGATAGCGTCCGCGCAGATAGTCGAGCGCCGCGCGGGCATCGTCGAGCTCGCCTTCCCCGTGGGCATATTCGCCTTCACTCAGGTTCACGCCGCGATAGTTGAAGCGCAGCACTACTGCTCCGGCGCTGCGCAGTCCCCGCGCGATACGGTACACCGCTTTGGTGTGCATGGTCCCGCCATGCTGGGGGTGCGGATGGCACACCAGGGCCGCCTCCCGAGGCGTACCGTCATGTTCCTCGAGCGCCGGTTCCTCAAGTAAAGCTTCCAGCCGCCCCGTGGGCCCATCCAGAAAAAGGGATTCGATCTTGCGCGGCACGGTTAGCATGCACAGGGCCGGCGCAACTCGCCATATGGTGAGTACGCGTGCCCTGTCCCGCTGCGCCAGGCTCCGTTGTGCATGCTTGAAATTAGTTACTTCTGTAGTTGGTGAACTGCATGTCGATTCCGAAATCGCTCGAGCGCAACAGCGCCATCACTTCCTGCAAGGTATCGCGATCCTTGCCGGAAATACGCACCAAGTCCCCCTGGATAGCCGCCTGGACCTTCTTCTTGCTGTCCTTGATGACCTTCACGATGTCGCGTGCCTTCTCAATGGGGATGCCTTGCTGCAGGCTGATCTCCTGGCGAACGCTGGAGCCGGCGGCCGGGCTGATGGTCCCGTGGATCAGGCCCTTCAGCGGCACATTACGCTTCACCAGTTTCTGTTCCAGGATCTGGGTGACGGCCTTGAGGCTGAACTCGTCGCGGCTGTGCAGGATGATCTTGTTTTCTTTTTCCTGCAACTCGATGTTTGAGTTGGAGGCCTTCAGGTCATAACGCTGGTGAAGTTCTTTCAGCGCCTGCTGCACGGCGTTACTCACTTCCGGCAGCTCGATCTTCGATATGACGTCAAAACTATTGTCAGGCATGAGATTGAAAGCGGTTTGCTTTAGTGACCTAAGGCTACCAAAACTTTTTCGGTAATTTCACGCACCAGGTTGGGAAGCGCCGCGTCCAGGGCCAGGGTGATGGCCGCCTGAATCCGCTCCGGATCGGGAGCAGCCGGGACAGCCGGAGCCGTAAGCGCGTCTGAAACCGGCGTGGGCCGGACCGAAGCCAGGGCCTCGGCAAATAGTCCCCGCGCCAGTTTGGCTTCCTGCACCAGCGTACGGATGGTTCCGATGACCATGGAGGCTTCGAAGGGCTTACGTAACACTGCGTCACAGCCCGCGGCGCGAGCGTCCTTTTCGTCCAGTGTTTCGAGCTGCCCGGCAGTGAGAATGACTCGCACGTGGGGGTGAAACTTCTTGATGTAGCGGCACAGATCCAGACCGCCGCTGCCGGGAAGAAACGCGTCCACGATCACCAGATCCGGATCGCCATCGGCAAGACGCGCCAAGGCGGTAGCTTCATCCGCCACGCTCGAGACTTCGAAGCCTTCTTCGCGCAGAATACGCTCGCCCATTCGCTGGGCGTGCGGGCTGTCGTCCGCCAGCAGGATGGTGCTCATGTGTAGGACAACCGATCTTGTCGCCTGTCGAAGAAGGGCAGCCGACGCACTACGGTTTCGGCTTCGCGGGCTGCGGCTGCTGGCGCGCGTCGGGATTATTCTCAAGCGCGGCAGGGTCGGCGACAGGAGTGACCGTAACGTCGCCCTGGAATCCCGCTTGCGATCCTGGAACCGGAACGGTCACCGGGATATTCTGCTTGGGCGCGCTCATCTGCGGCGCGCCGGATTTCGCGGCCATGCCGGTATCCGGATTTTGGCGGATAAAGCCGGTAAGCCGCCGGAACATACCCGGATGCGTCTGATTCTCTTTTTCAAACCGCATGCGCGCTTCGGCCGCGGGATCGGCAGCCGGGATCGGCATCTCCAGCGTCTTCAGCCGTGCTTTGGCCTGGTCGGCGAAATCGCTGAGCGGATAATCGCGGACCAGCCGAGCGTAGGTGTCGCCAGCCTGCTGGCGGAAACGTGGTCCCAGACGCGTGTAGGAATCGCCTTCGAGCCACAGCGCTTCATCCGCGCGGCTATATAGCGGATACTGATCCACCGCTCCGCCCAGCCGGTTGGCGGCCGACGCGTAGCTGCCGCGCCGATGGTAGAAATCGCCTACGCGCATTTCGCTGTCCGCCAGGACCTCCTGGATGTTGCGCAGACGCTGCTCGGCTTCCGGAGCGAATTTGGAGTTGGGGAATTGCGTCAGAACATTGCGGCATTCCTGCTCGGCCCGTAGCGATTCATTCGGATCGCGGTCGGGCTTATCCATCTGGTTGTAGTGGATCATGCAGAGTTTGTTCTGCGATTCCGCGGCCTCCGGCATGGTGGGATAGAACAGGATGAAGTCCTTGTAGTCGGCTTCCGCCTGAGCGCGTCCGCGCGCGCCGCCTTCCCGATACCACGCATCGGCGACGGCCAGCTTGGCCTTGGCCATATACTCGCTCGACTCATAGGTGTTCATCAGCGTGTTGAGCGTGATGCGGGCGATTTCGTAGCGCCCCTTCTCCATATCGCTGACGGCCTTGTCGAACAGGATCTTATCCGGCTGCTGGGTCTGCGCGGTGATCGGATTTTCGTATTTCTTGTGCTTGAACGCGCAGGAACTGACGGCCAGCACCGCGCTAATTGTTAAGGTCAACTTCGGAAAATGCATTAGAACCTCTTGACTATACCCGAACGGCCGTGGCCTCGTGCGCGATCCGCCGCATTTCCTCAAATGCGGCCGGGGGATTCACAGTGTGAAAAACAGACGACCCCGCCACGACCCATTCCACCCCTGCATCTATAATCATCCCAAGGTTTTCCTTGGTTACGCCACCGTCGATCTCGATGGGGAACTGCAATCCCCGTTCCTTGCGCCGGGCAGCCACCTGCCGCACCTTGCGCAGCGCATTGGGAATGAACTGCTGGCCTCCGAACCCGGGATTCACGCTCATCACCAGGACGTAGTCGGCGACGTCCAAGACGTCGTCCAGCATGGCCACAGGCGTCGCCGGATTGATCACCACCCCCGCCTTGGCTCCTTCGCTCCGAATCATTCGCAAAGTCCGATCCAAGTGTCTGCAGGCTTCCTGGTGAACGGAAACCTGGTCGGCGCCGGCGGCGATGAATATGGGCGCGTACTTGTCAGGATCCTCGATCATCAGGTGCACGTCCAGGATGGCGCGAGTAGCTTTTCGCAAGGACTGGACAACGGGCGGTCCGATCGTGAGATTGGGCACAAAATGGCCGTCCATCACGTCCACATGAAGCATGCGGCAGCCGGCGGTTTCGAGCGCGGCAATCTGCTCGCCCAGACGCGCAAAATCGGCCGAGAGAATCGATGGCAGGATCTCAACCATGGCGACCATCCTCAATGCTAGCAAACCATTATCGTGGCGGCGAAAAACCCATCTCCGGGGTCGCGGCCGGGCAGGCGAAGATGGGTAGTTGCTACCGGCAGGCTCGTGACAATTGCTTCGTTTTCTTCCCGTTCGAGCGAACAGGTGGCGTAGACCAGCCGCCCTCCGGGCTTCAGGTGTGGGAGCGCGGTTTCCAGGATTTTGCGTTGCAGGGCAGCGAAGCGCGGGAGGTCGCTCTCTCGCAGCCGCCACTTGATCTCCGGATTGCGCGCCAGGGTTCCGGTTCCCGAGCAGGGTGCGTCGACCAGGATTCGGTCGAACTTTGCCTTGAAGGGCAGGTCAGTGGCAGCATCCAGGACGACTCGTTGGGCTGTTTGCGGAACCTCCGTCAATCGTTTAAGGTATCGATCGGCGGCAACGACGTGTGCACCGAGCGCCAGAATCTGGGCGGTCTTATTGCCCGGAGCCGCGCACAGATCGAGCACGGTCATGCCCCCTGTCACGTGTTGAATTTCAAGCAGTGGCACAATCGACTGTGCCCCGGGATCCTGCTGGCGGCCTGTATCGGGATTGATCGCAGCTTCCGGCTGTTCGAGTGCGGCACGCGCGATCGCATGGGCAGCCTGCTCACCATATTGCTGCTGCCAGCGTTCGAGCATCCACGCGGGGAGGCTCAGTTCGGTAGCTTTGTCTGGCCACGCAATGGGTGAGCGATTCACTTTGCGCAGCACGGCGTTGACGAATCCGGCGGCCGAGCGCTTGTGGGCTTGCTTGACCAGCTCGACACTCTCGGCCACTGCGGCGTGGGCCGGGATGCGGTCGAGATAGCGTAGCTGAAAGATGCCCATGCGCAGAGCGATGCGCACTTCGTCGTCGAGCTTGGGTTGCTTGCGGCCGGAGAAATATTCAATCAGGTAATCGAGCTGGGACTGATAGCGCAGGCATCCAAGTGTGATGCTTTCGGCTAAGGCGAGATCGCGCGCGTCGCCCGATTCGCGGCGGAGCAGGTCGGTGGCGTATCCACCGCCGTGGACGCGCTGGAGTACTCGGAAGGCAATTTCACGGGCAGGGGACACTTTATCTAGTATGGCCGCAAGCGTATGTCTGATGCGGATTTTGTTCTAACCTAGAGACAGCATGAAACCGGACCGTCTGGCGCGCATCACTGTGGATCCCAAGCAGTGCGGTGGGCGTCCGTGCGTTCGCGGATACCGGATCAGGGTCACAGATATTTTGGAATTGCTCGCGTCCGGAGCGACCCACGCGGAGATCCTGGCGGACTATCCTTTTCTGGAATCTGAGGATATCTACGCGGTGTTGGAATACGCGGCCTACCAGGCTGACCACTCCGTGGTCCGGGCTTCGTGAAATTCCTGGTCGACAATCAGCTCCCTTCAGCCCTGGCACGCTTTCTTACTGACTTGGGTGCTGAGGCCATACATGTGTTGGACCTGGGGTTGGCCCAATCAGGAGACGCGGAGCTCTGGTCTTTTGCGGTGAAGAACAAGTTCATCTTGATATCCAAAGATCATGCCTTTCTTCACTTCCTCGATCGCACGGCACCCGACGGCCAGTTGATTTGGGTTCGAGTCGGGAACTGCCGGCGGCAAGCTTTGCTTGAAGTCATGGAGCGGGTTTGGCCTGATACCTTGGCACTGGCAACAGCCGGCGAGCGTTTGATCGAGATCCGCTAGCGGAAGTCGTGCGACGGGACTTCGGCCACTTCAAAGTTAAGCGGCTCGGCGCGATTCAGCTTCACGGAAATCGCTCCCTGCTGGTTCTGCAGGATTCCCTCCACTAGCAAATACGGTGCGGTGACCAGGGTCTCGCGGAAGGCGTCGAACAAATCCGGCTCGACGATGGCATTGGCGATGCCGGTTTCGTCCTCCAGGCTCAGGAACATGAAGCCTTTGGCCGTTCCCGGACGCTGGCGGCAGATCACGCATCCGGCGACTCGCACCAGGCGGCCGTGCTTTTGGTATTGCAGATCTTCCGCAGCGACCACTCTGCGTGCGCGCAGGCCTTCGCGATACAGCTTCATGGGATGCGGCCCAATGGTCACGCCGGTGCCGAAGAAATCGGCGCGAATGCGCTCGGGGGTGTTCATAGGGGCCAAAGGGCCAGGGGCCAGGGGCCGGGGGCCAGGTTCCTCTTCAAAGAGGGGCCCTGCGGGGCGTAAAGCACGCTCGGCTTCCCACAGCGCATCGCGACGGTGGCCACCGAGCGAATTCAGCGCACCAACCTCGGCCAGCATCCGCAACTCAGGTTTGCGCAGGCCAGGTACGCGACGAACCACATCGTCAATCGAAGAAAACGGTCGAGTTGCCATAATCGCTTCCCCCGTCTCTTTCCGCACTCCTCGAACGTAGTTGAACCCCAAACGGACGCTGGCCCCTGGCCCCTGGCCCCTGGGTTCAATCGTGCATTTCCAGGACGATTGCTGTATGTCCACCGGCCGGAAGTGCAGGCCGTGCCGCTGGGCATCTTTTACCAGCGTGGCCGGATGATAGAACCCCATGGGCTGGTTATTCAGCATGGCCGCCATGAACGCCGCCAGATAGTGACACTTCAAATACGCGCTGGCATAGGCGATCAGCGCAAAGCTAGCCGCGTGTGATTCAGGAAACCCGTAAAGTGCGAAAGATGTGATCGATTGCACGATACGATCCTGCGTCTCGCCCAGGATGCCGTTCGTCGTCATACCGCTGCGCAGCCTGGTCTCGATGTCGCGCATGCGGGCCTCGCTGCGCTTGAAGCCCATGGCGCGGCGCAACTCCTCGGCTTCGCCGCCAGTGAAGTTCGATGTGATCATCGCGATCTGGAGCAACTGTTCTTGAAATAACGGCACGCCCAGCGTGCGATCCAATACTTTTTTAAGCGACGGGTGCAGGCACGCGGCTTCTTCGTAGCCCTGGCGCCGGTTCAGATACGGATGCAGCATCTTGCCCACGATCGGGCCGGGGCGAATGATGGCCACCTGCACTACGATGTCGTAAAACTTTTCGGGTTTGAGGCGTGGCAGGCAGGACATCTGCGCGCGGCTTTCCACCTGAAACAGCCCGATAGTGTCGGCTTTCTGCAGCGCCGCGTACACTTCCGGATCATCTTGCGGCAAATGCGCCAAGTCGACAGGCTCGGGATAATGCTCGCGGATCAATTCGAGCGATTCCTCCAGCACCGCCATCATCCCCAGCCCTAGCAGATCGACCTTGATCAGGCCCAGATCTGCGCAATCTTCTTTATCCCACTCGATCACGACGCGGCCGGGCATGGTCGCGGGTTCCAGCGGGACCACGGTGTCGAGTTGGCCTTGGCAAATCACCATGCCGCCGGAATGCTGGCCCAGATGTCTGGGCAGATTTTGCGCGGCAATATACAGCGATAGATATTTCTGAATGCGCGGATCTTTCAGATCGAAGCCTGCCTGGGTGAACTGGCGCTGAGCGGTGTCGTCGGGATCGCGCCATCCCCATGTTGCGACCAACGAAGAAAGTTTTTCCAGCGCCTCCGCCGGGAAGCCCAAGGCTTTGCCGACGTCGCGCGCCGCGGACTTGCCGCGATAGGTGATGACGTTGGCCGTCATGGCCGCGCCCCGCTCGCCGTAGCGCTTGTACACGTACTGGATTACGCGCTCGCGCTGATCGCCCGAAGGTAGATCGAGATCGATATCGGGCCACTCGCCGCGCTCCTCCGATAGGAATCGCTCGAACAGAAGCTCCATCGCCACCGGATCCACCGCCGTGATCCCCAGGGCATAACACACCGCGCTGTTGGCGGCCGAGCCGCGTCCTTGCACCAGGATTTTCTCGCGGCGGCAGAAGTCCACCAGGTCCCAAACAATGAGGAAGTAGCCGGCCAGCTCGAGTTTTTCGATCAGAGCCAGTTCGCGCTCGATCTGGCGGCGAGCCTTTTCTGTATAAGAGCGGAAACGCTCACGCGCTCCGCTCTCAGTCCGTTGCCGCAGAAACGAGTTCATCGTTTCTCCCGGTCCCACGGGATACTTGGGAAATTCATACCCCAAATCTTTCAGCGTGAAATCGAGGCGCGCCGACAGCTCGACGGTTTCGGCGATGGCCTCAGGTACATCGGAGAACAGTTTCTTCATCACACGTGGCGATTTGAGATAGCGCTCCGCATTGCGCGCCAGCAACTGCCCTGCCGCCATGACGGTGGTCTTGTGGCGGACCGCGGTGAGCACATCGGCCAGCTCGCGTTCCTGGGGAGTGGCGTGGCGCACGCCGTTGGTCGCGAGCAGCGGCAGTTGCATGGATCGCGCCAGTTCGATCACGGCCTGATTGCGCGCTTCCTGATCGCGATGGAAATGACGCTGAAGCTCGGCATAGATGTTCTTGCGCCCGAACACACTGACGAGTTTGTCGAAACGCTGGCGCGTAGGTGCGCCCTCGCCGGTCAGGCACACCAGGCCGCTCGAGAATCGATGCAGCTCTTCCTGCGAGGCGGCGGCTTCTCCCTTGGGGGCGCGCAGCTTCATGGATGTAATCAGCCGGCACAGATTCTGATACCCGGTGCGATTTTCGACCAGTAGAGGGTAAAGATCGCCATCCTCGCCCGTAATTTCGGCGCCGATATGCGCCTTGGCGCCGATCTTTTTCGCGGCCATGTAGAAGCGCGGCGCGCCGGCGAGATTGTCGTGATCCATCAGGGCCATGGCGGAATGGCCCAGGTCGGCCGCGCGCTGGACTAGATCCTCGGGCAGGGAAGCGGCTTCCAGGAAGCTGAACGCCGAGCGAGAATGGAAGTCCACAAAGCTAGTCATAGACTCCCTCTACGAACCACTTCTTCGGCGCACGATCGAGATATAGCCGGTACAGCGCGCCGTCGCTCAACGCGAGGTCGTACTCGTCGCGATTCCAAGTATCGGGATGCCACCAGTCGCCGCTCGATCGCCACGGCCCGGCGATTTGCAGGATCTTTCCCTGAAACATTCGCGTCCACAGACGTTCTGCGGTGACTCGAGCTTCGAGCGGCGGCCGAAAGTATCGAAATGGCAGCAGAGGTCCGGCCGGTCGAGCTAATCCCGGACGATGCGTATCGAACAACTCCGGATACCCGACATTCTTCTCGCCTACCAATCCGCGGATCTTGCCCAGCGTCAGTTCGAGTTTTTCCGGTTCGGGCGCGGCCGGTGTGAACAATCCGTGCTGGACTCGTCGGGGCTCGGTGGGGATGAGTTCCAGGCGTATCTTGGCGATGGGCGCCTCGGGTGGCTGGCGGTCAAGGGAATGCTCCACCAGCTTCAACAGCAGCTTCACATCCCTTGTCGGAAACGGGACGCTATGCGTCCTTTGGTTGCCGTTAAGAGTGAGGTATAGGGCAGTAGCGGCCAAGGACTGCGATTTCAGCCGTGCGGTCAGATCATGGAGAAACCGCGCGATCAGGAACAGCAGAGGCTCGCGCAGTTTGATGGGATGGTCCAGATCGGCCGATTCTTCGTAGATCGTGGGTGGAATTCGTGGCCGTAAAGGGCGTTCAAATGCCCCGCGGGCCAGGCGTTGCAGCCACAACCCACGATCGCCTAAGCGGGCGGCTAAATCATCTTGCGGGAGACGCGCCAGATCCTCCAGCGAGCGAATTCCCCACAGATGGAAGGTCTCGAAAAGCTCAGGATCGGGTGGCAGCGCGTCGATTGACAGCGCGCCCAGCACGCGCGCCTCTTGCCCAGGCGGAATAAAGGTGTAACCGGGCAGATTCCGAGCCGCCAGGATCGCGGCCTCCGCAGTCGCAGCCACGGCCACGGGGTGGGGCAGGCATTCAGCCTGCTTTATCTGACGCCGCGTGATCGAGAACACCGCGGTCTTCTCGTCCACCATCTCGACGAAGGGAGAAAAGGAATCCGCCAGCCGGCTTGCGTCCGGCCCATGAATACACGCGTACATGATTAACCCGCATCACGTAATAAAAGGAACGGCGTCTGTCCGGTGAATACCGCCCGGCGGGGCGGCATTTTGATCGTCAGGCACGAACATGATTTCGCCAGTGGGTGATCTGCAACCACTGTCAGGATGGTCGGCGTCGATTCCAGGGCTCGCCGGAAGCGGAACCATGCCGTGGGAGGAATGCGGTTCAGCGCGGCCGGTGCGACTTCGGCCAGATCCAGCGCGACCACGCCGAATCCGCCTGCCTGAATCAAGAGATCAGCCGCGCGCAGGGCATGCTCGGCGTTACCGCCGCAGCGGACCCAGACCAGCCTCGATAGCTCGACTCCCACGGACGCGGCGGAACAGGCATCGAAGGCGTCCTTGGTGTCGACTAGCGCCGCGTACTCGCCTTGGCCAGTGGAAGCGGCCAGCAGCGCGTGCAGCACCGAGGTGCGTCCGCTGGAACGCGTGCCGGTGATCTCGGAAATCCGGCCGCGCGGAAAATCGCGCCCAGCAGCAGGAAGTGTGTCCAGAGGTTCAACATGACGCCAGCCAAGAGGAAAAGCAGCAGCCATACTAATTCGCCTTTTATTCGCCTATCCAGGTTATATCCGGCCAAGTAAGTCGTCAATATGTCTCATCTTGTCATCATGGCATCACATCATCTACAATGGAAATTGTGCGAACTACGATTGATCTGGATGAAGATATTCTCCGTGCGGCCAAGGATCTGGCCGAGGAGCGTTCCCAGAGTCTGGGGCGCATTCTTTCCGATCTCGCCCGCAAGGGTCTCCAGCCTTCCGGGCAGTCGCTGGATACTCGCAATGGGGTCCCTCTTCTCCCTCGCAAGCCGGGAGCGCGTCCGGTTACTTCACAGATGGTGAAGGATCTTCTGGAGCTGGAAGATTGACGTGGCAGCGCTACTCGATGTGAATGCGCTGATCGCGCTGATCGATCGCGACCATGTCGGCCACGATCCGATTCACCGCTGGTTCGCGACTCACGCCAACAAGGGCTGGGCCACGTGCCCCATCACGGAAAATGGCATGGTCCGGGTGCTTTCCCAGCTGGCTTATCCTAGCGGGAAACGTTCGCCTGCCGAAGCGATTCAGGTCCTGTGTGCCTTGAAGGCGGCACATCGCCAGGTCCATGAATTCTGGGCGGACAATGTTTCTCTCTCGGACGAATCGCTCTTCGATCAGGCATACATCACTGGGGCGCGACAGGTGACAGATGCCTATCTGCTCGGTTTGGCCGCCAGGCGCAAGCAACGTGTCGTGAGCTTCGACCGGTCGCTGCCGTGGCAGGCGATTCGGAACGGATCGCCGCAGTTAATCGAACTGCCTGGATAGCTTCCATGGCCGCTCAGGAACGCGAATGAATGCAAATTGCATGCATTTGCGTGTGTTCTCCTCAATGCCCTGGCTGCTAAACTAGGAGCTTGACCGAACTCGAACAGCGGCGCCGAGCCGTCCAGACGGCGCTGGCCGGGGGCACATCTAATAAGCCCAAAGCCGACGCCCTGCTGGTCAGCTCCCCCGCCAACGTCCGGTACCTGACGGGTTATGCCGGCTCGAACGGGCTGGCCTTGGTGACCCTGTCCGAGACGCATTTCTTCACCGATCCCCGCTACGCGCTCGAAGCCTCCGCGAGCATCACCTGCAAACTGCACATTGCCAAGCGCCCCCTGATTGAGGACGTCGCCGGCATCGTGAAGCGCAAGAAGCTCAAGAAAATCGGAGTCGAGCCCGCCTGGATGAACTTGGATCAGCATCAGAAGCTGAAAGATCTGTTGCCTCTGGGGGCTTCGCTCAAGGCGGTTCCCGGAATTGTGGAAACTCTCCGCATGACGAAGTCGCCGGCGGAAGTCGAGAACATCCGCAAGAGTGTCCGGGTCAATTCCGAGGCCTACGCGCGAACGCTGCGGCGAGTCCGGCTAGGGATGCGCGAGCGCGACATTGCCGCTGAGCTGGATTACCAGATGCGGCTTCACGGCGCCGAAAAGCCGGCTTTCGATACGATCGTCGCGTCGGGTGCGCGCACGGCGCTTCCCCATGCCCAGCCGACAGGTAGACGATTGGAAGAGAATGACCTCCTGCTGATCGACATGGGAGCCTGCCTGGATGGCTACATGAGCGACATGACCCGGATGGCCTTCCTGGGTCTTCCGACCAAGCGCGTGAAGACGCTTTATGACGCGGTCCTGGAGGCGCAAATGGCCGCTATCGAGGCCGTGCGGCCGGGGGTCACGTCGGCGCAAGTGGACGGGGCTGCCCGGGAAGTGCTAAAACGGCATGCATTGGACCGGCAGTTCGTCCATTCCACCGGTCACGGCCTGGGCCTCGAGATCCATGAGGGTCCTCGCATCGGCAAAAAGGACCAGACCAAGTTCACGGCCGGGATGGTGATTACCATCGAGCCGGGCGCCTATATCGACCGTTTTGGAGGTGTTCGCATTGAAGACACCGTGCTGGTTACCGCTAGCGGCTGCGAAGTCCTGACACCCACGACCAAGGAATTTGTTCACCTGTAATTACCCCGTATGACAATTGACGAAATCAAGGAACTTCTGGAGCTGTTCAACGATAGCGGCGTGGGCGAGCTGGAGATCGAGCGTGAGGGCGAGCGGATTCGTATTCGCAAGGCTGGTCAGGCTCCCGAATACCAGCTTTCTCCAGCCTTGACGGCCGCTACCCAGCCGCAGGAAGCCACCGTTTCCGCTGAACCGGCCGCCATCGCGCCGGCCGCAGGTGAAGAAGGTTCGGGGCAGATTCTGGTGAAGTCGCCTATCGTGGGGACCTATTACGACGCGGCATCGCCGGGGTCGGCGCCCTTCGTCAAAGTGGGAGATGCGGTCGAGCCCGGCCAGGTGCTCTGCATCATCGAGTCCATGAAGCTGATGAATGAAATCGAAGCGGAAACCGCCGGAGTCGTCGCCGCGAAACTCGTTGAGAACGGCCGTCCGGTGGAATATGGAGAAGCCCTGTTCTCGATCCGGCCGCGCTAACTATGTTTGAAAAGATTTTGATCGCCAACCGGGGCGAAATCGCTGTGCGGATCCTGTGTGCCTGCAAGGACCTGGGCATTCGCACGGTGGCGATCTATTCGGAAGCCGACCGCCACAGCCTGCATACGCGCTTTGCCGATGAAGCCATTTGCGTGGGTCCAGCCAAGAGCGCGCGCAGCTACCTGGACATTCACGCGGTAATGAGCGCGGCCGAAATCACCAACTGCGACGCGGTCCATCCGGGCTACGGATTTCTTTCCGAGAACGCCGATTTCGCGGAGGTGTGCGAGACCAGCGGCTTGAAGTTCATCGGTCCTCGCGCCGACGTGATCCGCCGCATGGGTCTGAAGCAGATCGCGCGTGCCGCCATGGAAGAAAACGGTGTGCCGATTCTGCCCGGTTCCGCGGGCATTCTCAAGAGTCCGGAAGAAGCCGTCGAAATCGCCGAGCGTATTGGATATCCGGTGATGCTCAAAGCCTCGGCTGGCGGCGGCGGTAGAGGAATGCGGATTGTCCGCAAACAAGACGAGCTGGGGCCGTTGATGGCGCAGGCGCAGGCCGAAGCCTCCGCGGCATTCTCCTGCGGCGACCTGTACATGGAGAAGCTGGTCGAGAATCCCCGCCACATCGAATTCCAGGTTTTAGCCGACCAGCACGGCGAAGTCGAGATTCTGGGCGAGCGCGAATGCTCCATCCAGAGGCGGCATCAGAAGCTGATCGAAGAGTCGCCTTCGACCGCCATGACGCCGGACTTGCGCAAATGTACTGGAGATCGTTTGCGCGCGGCGCTAAAGGCGGTGGGATACACCAACGCCGGCACCGTCGAATTCCTGATGGACGCGGCCGGGAAGCTGTATTTCATCGAAGTGAACGCCCGCATCCAGGTGGAGCATCCGGTCACCGAAATGGTCACCGGCGTCGATCTGGTCAAGAGCCAGATCCTGGTGGCCGCAGGCAAAAGGCTGGACGAGATCCTGACGCGCCCGGTTCTACTGCGGGGACACGCCATCGAGTGCCGCATCAATGCCGAGCATCCCGATACCTTCGTTCCGTCGCCCGGGACGATCACTGGTTTGAACCTGCCGGGAGGTGCCGGCATTCGCGTGGATACCGCGGCTTATCAGGACGGCGTGGTCTCGCCGTATTACGACTCGCTGGTAGCGAAGCTGATCGCCTACGGCTCGGACCGCACGGAAGCCATCGCACGAATGCAGCGTGCGCTGGGAATGTTTGTGGTGGAGGGAATCTACACGTCGATTCCCCTGCACCAGCGCCTCCTCAAGCACCCGGAATTCATCGCGGGCCGGATCGACACCGGGTTCCTCACCCGCCACGGATTCGTCGCCGAGAAGAAATAGCCCACAGTACTCGGGTTCCAAAGGTCCTGGGCGTGCTATACTTAGCCAGTCACCGTCATTTCTTGGAGGAGAAGTGGCACCTGACATCGTAATAAGCGCCCTGCTTTTCGGAGGATCAGCGGCCGCTGCTAGAACCACAACGACGATCCCATCTGGGTGTCTGTCTGCCCACTAGCGGTTTTCCCCGGTCTGTCTTCCTCTGGGTGTAAGGTTACCTTAGTACGGAATTAGGTAACATCTCTACCCCAATCTTTATGGGGCTCTGAATTGTCCAGAGTACCAGTACCGCTTATTATCGGGACGGAGCACAAGAGGAAGCCTATGGAAACTGTAAGCGAACCCATCAACGATAGCCCTCAAACCACGGAAAAGAAGAAGACCACGGTGCGGATTCTTCTGGCGGACGACCATCCGATCGTTCGCGACGGCTTGAAGAAGCTCCTCCAACTGGAAGACGACTTCGAGGTGGTGGGCGAGGCCGGTGACGGCCGGGAGGTGCTGGAGAAGGTCCACGAGCTGGATCCCGACGTTCTCCTGCTTGATCTCCGCATGCCCAACCTGGACGGCCTGTCGGCCCTGCAGGCGCTACAGCAGACCAACAAGCGGACCCGTGTCATCATCCTGACGGCTTCCGAGGACAAAAACGAATTCGTGCAGGCCATGAAGCTGGGCTGCAGCGGTATCGTGCTGAAGCAGACGGCTCCCGACTTAATCGTGAAGAGCATCCGCAAGGTCAACTCCGGCGAAATCTGGCTGGATTCGCTCACCACGGCAGCGGTGATGCGGCACTTCTCCACCGGCCAGGAACAGTCCGGCGGTGGCGGAGGCGGCAAAGGCCGCGAGCGCAGTCCTCTTTCGACCCGCGAACGGGAAATCGTCGTGCTCGTCGCCCAGGGCTACAAGAATAAGGAAATGGCCGAGAAGATGTTCATCAGCGAGCAGACGGTCAAGAACCACCTGCATAACATCTTCGACAAACTGGGTGTTTCCGACCGCCTGGAGCTGGCGCTCTACGCGATCCACAAGGGCCTGCATCTGGCCCCGGACACGACGCCCGCGCCGTAATTGCTAGACGGTTTTATCTTTCGAGTAGCATAGCGGCTCCAGCCGGCATTCCGCGCAGCGCGGATTTCTAGCGATGCACAGCGCCCGCCCATGATGGATGATCTGGTGCGAGAAGAGAATCCACTTCTCTTTGGGAATGATCTTGACCAGATCCTTCTCGATCTTGCCCGGATCGGTTTCCTTGGTCAGGTCCAGCCGCCTGGAGATGCGCTGAACGTGGGTATCCACTACTACTCCGGACGCAATCCCAAAGGCCGTGCCTAGCACTACGTTTGCCGTCTTCCGCGCCGCCCCTGGCACTGTTAAAAGCTGATCGATATCCCGCGGGATCTCGCCCTTGAAGTCCGAGAGTATCTTGCGCGCGGCGCCAATCACCGATTTGGACTTGTTGTTGAAGAAGCCGGTCGAGCGGATGTCCTGCGCGAGTTCTTCCTGCTGAGCCGAAGCGAAATCCTGAATGGTGGGATATTTCCGGAACAGACCGGGCGTGACCATGTTGACGCGCTTATCGGTGCACTGGGCCGAGAGGATGGTCGCCACCAGCAGCTCCCAGGGGCTCGAGTGATGCAGTGCGCAGGTGACGCCCGGATACATCTGGTCGAGAAGCGCCAGGATTTTTTTCACACGTGCCGCGCGCTCGGCCGCAGTCTTGGGCTTGGCGGGCCGGGAGGCTTTCGGGCTAGTCAAAATCGATATCCCGCTTGGGCGGCGGCTCGTCCGGATTCTCCTTGGCCAGCTTCAGCATCTCGTCGAACTTCTTGCTGAGCACGTCGTGATGCACCTTGTGCTCCGCGACGGATTTCTCGAAGGCATCCTCGCGGCGGCCGGCTTCGGTCTTGAAGCGGCTCACCGCGGCCTCCATGTCGGAAAACGTGGCGGGCTTCTCGTGCGCTTTGTGCCGGATTACGGCCGAGGTGGCCGGGTCGATGTGCAATTCCGCCTGGCAGCACGGGCAGGTCACGGTAATGAGTGCCGGTTTCGCCATCCCGAACCATGGTAACAAGGAGTACACTGATCGGGACAGGAGAGCGACCATGTTTGCAGAATTCAAGAAGTTCATCATGCGGGGGAACGTCCTGGACCTGGCGATCGGCGTCATCATCGGCGCCGCATTCGGCAAGATCGTGACCTCGCTGGTCAACGATATCTTCATGCCGGTGATCGGGCTGGCTCTGGGAGCCGTGGATTTCTCGAACCGTTTCGTCAGCCTGAACGGCAAGGTTTACGATACGCTCGCGGCCGCGAAAGCCGACAAAGCGCCCACTCTGAACTACGGCATTTTCATAAACACGATGATCGAGTTTGTAATCATTGCGTTTGTTATTTTCCTGATCGTGAAGCAGGTGAACCGGTTCATGCCGGCGCCGCCGCCTCCCGCGGTGTCCACCAAGGAGTGTCCGCAGTGCTGCACGGCGATTCCACTGGCGGCCAAACGCTGCCCGGCTTGCACATCGACGCTCTAGGCCCTTCCGAGCCGCGACAGTGATGGAGCGGCGTATGGTGTCGAGAAGCCCGCTTGCGGGTCCTTCGGAAGTCTCGACACGGCACGCAAGAGTCCGTGCGCCACAAAGACCTCCTACGCAAACAAAAAGCCCGCCGTTGCCGGCGGGCTTTTTGTTGCACTCCAGGGAAAACTGGTCTTAGCGGCGCTTGAGCGTCGGACGCTCGTCGTCGTCGCCCTTGCTATCCGCGTCGCCGGAGCCTGAGCCCGGCTTCTTGCGAAGCTGCGGCTTGTTGGGATCGCCACTCTTGTCGTCCACCTTGCGGCGGTTCTCGATCATGGCTAGCCGGGTCTTCACTTCGTTGAACTCCGAAGTGTTCACCACGTATTCCGGACGAGCTTCCAGGTTCTCCTGGATGTTCTTCTGGGCTGCCTGAATCCGATCGTCGGTCATCGGATGGCTGGAGAACAGCTCGGCCACCGACCCATGCTTCTTCTTTTCCAGGGCCTGGATCTTTTCGAAGAAATCCACGAACGAGGCCGGGTCATAGCCGGTCTTGTACATGTACTGGAGGCCCAGCATATCGGCGTCGGATTCGTAGGCGCGCGAGAATTTGAGCAGGCTCATCGGAACCAGGAAACCGGCTGCCTGGCGGATGCCGTATCCGGCCCAGCCGCCCATGAAGATCAGGGGAATCGACATATAGTTCGCCAGCTCGGCCTTGGTGGCCTGGCGCGTTCCGTGGCGAGCCGCCACGTGCGCGATCTCATGCGCCATCACACCGGCCAGCTCCGCTTCGTTATCGGCCTTCAGGATCAGGCCGGTGTTTACGAAGAAGAAGCCGCCCGGCAGCGCGAACGCGTTGACCGATTCGTCTTCAACCACTTTGATGGTGAAAGGAACCTTGGCGTCAGAGTTGCGGACGATGTTCTGTCCCACGCGATTGACATACTCGGCCACGATGGGGTCGTCGATAATCTTGGCCTGCCGCTCGACTTCCTGCGCCAACTGCTTGCCGAGCGCGATCTCCTTCTCCAGTGAGTAGAAGTTCGGGCCGCGGGCGACGTCGCGATTACCAATCTCGTCGGGATCCTTCTTTTTGTTCTTTTTCTTGTCGTCCTTCTTGTCCTTATCCACCTTGGTGGTTGGATCGGAGGACGGCTGATCCGTGGACTTGGTATCCGCGGCAAAAGTTCTGAAGGAGGAGGTAAATAAAGAGAAACCGACGATGGTGGCGAGTCCTAGCAAACGACGCATGGAACGGACTCCTTTCGTTTACGAGTATAACGCTCTTTTAATGTGACGCCACCGCGCGGCGGCGGTTTCAGGAAATTTGTTCCTAGAAGCGGCGCTTAACCGTGGCCCAGGTACATCAGCCAGCTCAGGCCGAAAAGCGCGCCCACGAAGCATACGAAGCAGTAAATCGCGTACCGGAAGCGTTCCCGGTCGGTGCGCTTGGTCACAATACCCAGAACCACCGAGGTCACCAGCGCGAACAGGATGGAAGCCTCGAAATGTGAAAGGTTTACCTTGGGCACCTTAGTCTTTTCTCCGTGTCGCTATCTCGAAGGCGTCCACCATCCCGAGCAGGTTCAGCAAGCCCGCCGCGACCAGGAACTTCGTGCCGTAATCATGCACGTGCCCGGCGACGTCCTGCTGGGCATACCCCAGCCACACGCTCAGGAAATACAGAATCCCCGATAACAGGTTCCCCACGAAGCCGCCGTAATAAATGACGGTGGTCAGCAGGTCCCCTCCCTGGGGCGAGAACAGCGCGCCGCGCATCATGAGACCCAGGAGGTACATGGACGTGACGGATGCCGCGATCAAGGCTCCGCGGCCGGGCCGCTTGAGGAGCACGTGTCCGGCTCCCGGGATGATCCACGCTAATAGGATCGCGGGAAGCCAAGGTGCGGAGGGAGCCTCCGGAGCAGTGGACGGTGTTGCAGGCGGTGTAACGGGAAAGACGCCGGGGCTATCGCTCACAGAATCATTTTATCGCATCTGAACTGATCCCCTTGACGCCTTCGGCGCTAGGGCCTCGAAGTTTGACCCGCACGCCCACGTCCCCGCTGCCGGATACCGGCACACTCAGTGTCCCGCCGGCATCGGTATCCAGAAACTCCAGCTCCTGATCATCGATTTCCACGGCATATTCGGAGCGGGGAGCCAAGCCTAATACGAAGAGCGTTTCGTTCGCCAGGTGGAACTTCGCGGAGTCCTTCGCAGGCGCGCTGGTAATGGTCGCGGTACCGACCTGAACCGGACTGACGGCCGCGCCTTGCCGCAGGGTCTGAAGCCGTCCGTTCTGGAAGAGTTGCAGGCGTCCATCGAAGTAGCCGATCCAGGTGGCGTCCTCATCCCAACTGGTGCGGGCGAACACCTCACCGGAGTACGGTTCGTGAAACACCAGAGGCGCATGATCGTAATTCAAACCCGGCTGATACGGATTGGCCCACAGAAATTCGTAGACGGCGCCGAGACTGCCGCGCATTATGAATCGGTCGCGGATCAGCCAGCCCTGCAATAGCTGGCTATCGGGCGCATTCGTATCGTAGGCCACCATGGCTAGTCCGGCGGCCCGAGACATGGTCGCATCGGCGGGGTCGGGATCTCCATCGTGCAAATACACCGGGACCAGAAATTCGTTTTCGACTCCCGCGAACGGAGCGGGATAGTGGCCGGTCATGTGAGCCAGCGGAAGATCCTTGAAATAGCCCGCCGCGGATTCACGCAAATCGAGCTTGAGGTTGTCGCGGAGCACGTGCAGCATTTCATACAAGGCGTATCGTTGTTCCCGCGGAAGGACGGCGCGACCGGACGCCAGTTGAGGCACGATCTGCGCCCGCCACCATTTCTGGATGATCTCACTCAACAAGGCATTG
>Ga0207711_10001264_pt1 | contig 23962 bp, 16 predicted proteins | sample KBSS34metaG_FD_184401 | JGI IMG/M metagenome (GOLD analysis project Ga0207711, IMG submission 184401) | Switchgrass rhizosphere microbial communities from Kellogg Biological Station, Michigan, USA - KBS S3-4 metaG (SPAdes) (version 2) | ecosystem: Host-associated > Plants > Roots > Rhizosphere...
CCCACCCCCCGGCGACGACACCCTCCCCGACGTCCTCATCGACCACATCGAACGACGCAACGGCGGCCCCCTCACCGACGACGTCGCCCTCCTCCTCCTACGCGGCCCGGCAGTCTGAGGGCCGACCGACCGACCGGCGGCGATCCGGTCGACGGCCGGCCGACCCAGGTGCCCGGCGGCCGAGAATCAAGGATGATCGGGTCATGGTTCGCATCGCGGCGGTCGGGGATCTGCACGTGACCGCCGGGTCCGCGGGCCGCCTGAGACCGCTGTACCGGCGCGTCGCCGAGGTGGCCGATGTCCTGCTTCTCGCCGGTGACCTGACCAACGACGGCGGTACCGATTCCGCCGCCGATGTCTGCGTTCTGTTCCGCGATCTGGATCTGCCGGTGATCGCCGTTCTCGGCAACCACGACTACGATCGCGGCCACCAGGCGACGGTCGGCGAGATGTTGACCGAGGCCGGGGTGACGGTGCTCGAGGGAACGTCGACGGTCGTCGACACCGCACGGGGACGCGTCGGCATCGCGGGTGCAAAAGGGTTCGGCGGCGGGTTCGCCGGCTACACGGTCGCCGCGCATGGCGAGCCGGAGATGAAGACGTTCGCCATGCATGCCGAGGAAGCCGCGCGGGCGTTGGACGGCGCGCTGTCGGCGCTCGACGTCGACCTGCAGGTCGCGCTCACCCACTACGCACCCACCCGGCAGACCCTCGTGGGCGAGCCGCCGGAGCTCTACCCGTTCCTGGGCAGCCATCTGCTCGGCGCGATGATCGACGGCGAGGACGTCCACGGCGGTCCGGCCGCCGGAGAACCGCCAAAAACTGGTCACCCGCGTGGCCCGGCGGCGGCCGATCGGCACCGGGTCGCGCTGGCGCTGCACGGTCACGCGCACTACGGGACCGAGGTCGGCGCGACACCGGCGGGCACCCCGGTCCGCAACGTCGCCGCCCCGGTCATCGGCGTCCCGTTCGCCGTCTACCAGCTGCCCACCGCGAAGCGCCTCCGCTAACCGCCCCCCAACCCGCCGCCGAAGCCGTCCACCGGCCGAGACCCACGCGGCGCGGCCGGCGCGGCCGGCGCGGCCGGCGCGGGCGGCAGCAGCAGCGGCAGCAGCAGCTTGATCGCCAGATGTGTATCGGAATCCGAACAAGCGAAGCCGCGAAACTCGGATTCGGATACACAACCGGCGATCTTCGCGGCGCCGCTCCGGCGAGCGTGGTCCTCCGTCCGTCACCGCCATGCCGGGACCCTGACCAGGGCCGCAGGCGGGAGTGCGACTCCGGCAGCCGGCCCATGGTGATCACGACGGGGCGCGGTGGGGGGCCTACGCTGAACGGGACGCGTGCGGGGAGGCGGCGCCATGGTGAACCGGCTGGAGGCGCGGGCTGCGCTCGGTAGCGGTTGGGCGCTGGCCGAGGCCGGGGATCTCGCGCGCACCGACGCCGAGGTGGGGATCTGGGACCGGGACGTCGCCGCCGGGCGGCTCGTCTGGGACGGGCGGACCGCCGAGCTGCACGGCATCGATCTGGACGTCTTCGGCGGCACGATGGAGGCGTTCTACGCCACGGTCCACCCGGACGATCTTCGACGCGTCCAAGCCGCGGCGGACAAGGCGACGGCCGAATGCGGGTCCTACCTGGCGGAGTACCGGGTGATCCGGCCGGACGGTTCCCAGCTGTGGATCCAGGGCCTGGGAAGGATCGTCGCGCACACCGGCGGCCGGGCGACGAGGGCGATCGGCCTCGTCGTCGACGTCACCTGGCGGCACGCGATGGTCGACATGCTGCAGCGCGCGATCCTGCCGCAAGCGCTGCCCGAGCTGCCCGGCATCGACCTCGTCGCCCGGTACCTCCCGGCTGCCCGCGACGCGCGGGTCGGCGGTGACTGGTACGACGCCGACGTGCTGCCCGACGGCGCGATCCTGCTCATCGTCGGCGACGTCGCCGGGCACGGCCTGCCGGCGGTGGCCGCGATGGCCGAGCTGCGGCACGCCGCCCGTGCCTACGCTTTCGCCGGCTTCCCGCCGGCCCGCATCACCAGCCAGCTGTCCGCGAATCTCGCCCCGGACCCGGATGGCACCACGGCGACCGTCGTCGTCGCCCGCCTCGACCCGCGTACCCGCCGGCTGACCTGGTCCAGCGCCGGCCACCCGCCGCCGCTGCTGCTCGTCGACGGCGGCGCCGACTACCTCGACGACGTGCACGGCCCACTGCTCGGCGCCGACCCGACGCTGCCCTACCGCGAGACCGAGGTCGGCCTGCCGCCGCGGGCCCGGCTGCTGCTTTACACCGACGGGCTCGTCGAGCGCCGGCACATCTCGATCACCGACCGGCTCGGCGCCCTCGCCGACGTCGCCGCGGGCGGCCCGCCCGAGCACGGCGGCCTCGCCGCTCTGTGCGACCGCATCCTCGCGGACGTCGCCGGCGCCGAACGGGAGGACGACCTGTGCCTCCTCGCCGTCCAGACGCCGGCCGGATAGGGCGCGGCAGAGCCTCCCACCGGGTCTCGGCTGCCCGGACGTCGGCGGGCCCACCCGCGTGGGTGCGCCGGGTACGCGGCACCGGTGGTATCCGGGCGGACACGTCTGTTAAACAGGCGTTGAGCGGACGGCGAGGGAGCGAGCATGGGCTGGGACTTCGAGACGGACGCGGACTATCAGGCCGAGCTCGACTGGGTCGACGCGTTCGTCCGGCACGAGGTGCAGCCGGTCGACCTGCTGATCGGGAACGCCCGTGACTCGACGATCCGCTGCGCCGCGAGCTGATTCCGCCGCCGCAGGAGAAGGTACGCGAGCGCGGTCTGTGGGCCTGCTATCTCGGGCCACATCTCGGCGGCCCGGGTTATGGCCAGCTCAAGCTGGCGCTGTTGCACGAGATCCTCGGCCGGTCGGCCGCCGCGCCGAGCGGCGGTTCGTGCTGCGCCGGCCCAGGCGGACCGGAGACGGGATCGGCCCCGGAGGGATCGACGCGGGACGGTGCCGCGGCGGCGGGCCCGCTCGCCGGCCTGCTCGTCGTCGGCGTCGAGCAGGCGGTCGCCCGCGCCGATCGCGACCCGGCACCTGGCCTACATTGGGCGCCCGGGTCATCAAGATCGAGAACCCGCGCGGCGGCGGCATGACCCGGCACTACGACTCCGCGCAGGCGGGCCTCGCCGCGCGCTTCGTACCGGCGGCCCGGGCCAGCCCGCCAAGCCGGGCATCGCGATGGTCGACCTGGCGACCGGCACGTAGCTTCTACCTGCGTTTCGCCGGCAAGGACGACCTGCTGCTCGCCCTGCTCGAGAACGTGCTGCGCGAGCCCGCGGAGCGGATCCGCGCGGCCTGCGGCGACGAGCCGGACCCGACGGAGGCGCCGCGCAGCGCGGTGTGGGTGCTGTTCGGCACCGCGGCGGCCAGCTCCTGCGACCGGCACCCGTTGGTGATCGATTTCGTCCAGTACTGCCGCCGAACCCGGCCGGGCCAGGTCTGGTCCGCCCACGGGCCGCTGCTCGCGATCTTCGCCGAGCTGCTGACGCGCGCCGAGGCCGCCGGGGAGCTGCGCGACGGGGCGCGGCCCCGCCCGACGGCCGTGCTCGTCGTGCAGGTCGCCATGTACCTCGCCCAGTCGACGACCGTCGGCCAGGAGGACCAGCCCGGCCACCCGCTGTCCGCCGACGAGGTCTGGGACTTCTGCGCCAGCGGCTTCGCCCGCCGCTGAAGTCCGGCCAGATCCAGCACCGACCCGCCGTCGGTCAGCCGACTGGCCCGGTCCGCGATCCGGGCGTCGTCTACTCTGCTGAATTTGTGACCCGTGACGACGCCTTCGCCCACCCGCGCCGGGATCGTCGGGAGACCGGCCGCGACGCGACCCCGGGCGCGGGGACGCCCCGCCGCCCGGACCGCCGGTCCCTGCTGCTGGGCGGCCTGGGCCTCGGCGGCGCCGCGCTGGCCGCGGCGGGCCTCGCGGCCTGCGGCGGCTCGGATGACGCCGCGCCCACGCCGACGCCGTCGCTGCGCCCTGCGACGCCGATCCCCGGCGTGACGGACGGGGTCTTCGGTCTCGGCGTCGCGAGCGGCGACCCGCTGCCCGACGGCGTCATCCTCTGGACCAGGCTCGCCCCGAAGCCGACCGACGGCGGCGGGATGCCGGCCCGGGACATCCCCGTCGACTGGCAGGTCGCGACCGACGAGGGCTTCCGCTCCGTCATACGCGCCGGCACGCAGACCGCGACCGCCGCGCTCGCGCACTCCGTCCACGTCGACGTCCGCGGCCTGCAGCCCGGCCGCGACTACTTCTACCGGTTCCGCGCCGGCGCGGTCCTCAGCCCCGTCGGGCGGACCCGCACGGCGGCCGCGCCGGGAGCCGGGCCGGACGCCGCGAGCGGGGCGCTCTCGTTCGCGCTCGTGTCCTGCCAGGACTTCCAGAACGGCTACTGGCCCGCGTACGACGCGATCGCCGCGGACCGGCCCGACCTGGTCGTGCACGTCGGCGACTACATCTACGAGTACGACCCCGACAGCAGATTCCCGGACCGGCGGCACACCACCCCGCAGACGCCGGGCCTGGACCAGCTCCAGACCCTCGCCGACTACCGCAACCGCTACGGCCAGTACAAGACCGACCCGGCGTTGCAGGCCGCCCACCTGGCCGCACCGTGGGTCGTGACCTGGGACGACCACGAGGTCGAGAACAACTACGCCGGCCTGGTCGACGAGATCGGCGACACCGGCCCGAAGCACCAGGACCGGGCGACGTTCGCCCGGCAGCGGGCCGCCGCCTACCAGGCCTACTACGAGCACATGCCGATCCGGGTCACGCTGAGCCCCGGCTCCCCCGACCTGAAGATCTACCGTCGGCTGACGTTCGGCAGCCTGGCGACGCTCAACGTCCTGGACACCCGGCAGTATCGGACGCCCGCGCCGGGCGACTCGCCCAGCGCCATCGGCGCCGCCGCGCTGGGCGGCGCGAACACCGGCGGCACGATGGCCGGCGCGGAGCAGGAGCGCTGGCTGCGCGCGGGCCTGGACACTTCGAGCACCCGCTGGAACCTGATCGCCCAGCAGACGATGATGGCGCAGCTCGACGGCCAGCTGCCCGGCGGCGACGGCCAGACCCTGACGAACCTCGACCAGAACGACGGCTACCGCCCGTACCGCCGCCGAATCCTCAGCGGCGTGCGGGACAGCAAGGCGCGCAACCCGGTCGTGCTGTCCGGCGACCTGCACTGCGCCTGGGTCAACGACCTGCGGGTCGACTTCGACCAGCCCGAGACGCCGGTCGTCGCCACCGAGTTCGTCTGTACGTCGATCAGCTCGTCGTTCTTCCTCATCAGCGACGAGTTCGTCCGGGACAACAACGCCCGCTTCAACCCGCACGTGCGCTACTTCCGCGGCGACCGGCGCGGCTACACCCGCTTCCGGGTGACGCCGACGGAGTGCCGGGCCGACCTGCGGGTCGCCGCCGACATCGACCACCGCGACTCCCCCGTCACGACCGACGCGACCTGGGTCGTCGAGGACGGCCGTCCCGGCGCCCAGTCGGCCTGACCCGGCCCTCGCACGGCCCCTGCGCCCCGACACCCCCTGGTCAGGGTCGGGGCGCGGCGGCCGGGGCTGGGCGCGACGGCGCGGCCACGATCACGGGCATGCGGTCCCAGCCGTGCGTCGATCGCCGAAAGCGCTCACGCCCGTCGTCGACCTCGGGCGGCGTCGCCGCCTCCGGCCCGACGCACGGCGCCGTGAGACGCGGCCGGTCCACTTCCCGACAACGGGCCGTCTATCGCGGCCCGACGCGCCCAACGTCCCGACTCACCGGCGAAACCAGCAGGTAGCCCGGCTGGTAACTGTGGATGCTAGAAATGGCGTTTGTCCGGATTCACAGGGGAAGCGGGACCGGGATGGCGCGATGGCGCGTACGGCGGGCTCCGGACGACCACGCCCTGGGCGAGCCGTCCCCTGCGCCGCCCGCGGCGCCGGACCCGACCCCGCGGACGCTGCCCGCGCGGCCGGAGGCACGCGCCGCCGGCCGACCGCCCCGGGGCGCAACCGCGGCGTCTGGCCGGCATGCGGCGGCGCGCCACCGGCCGGCGGGCGCAGCTGGACAGGACGAGCTGACGACCGCGAGGCGCCCGGCCGGGCGCGACCCGGCCGGCGCAACCGTCCCGGCCGGCGGGGCCGTCCCGGCCGGCGGGCCCATTCCGGCCGGGACGTGGCGCCGATCCCGGGTCCTCATCGGCGCCGGGACGGCCGTCGTGCTGGTGGCAGCGGGGACCGTCACCATCGCGGCCACACCCGTCGGCGACCGGGCCCGCGGCTGGGTCTGCCGCGACTTCGGCTGGGCCTGCGCCACGCCGTACACGTTCGCCGTCGTGACCGACCCGGATCGGATGGTGCTGGGTGCCGCGAGCACGCCGCGCGTCGCCACCTACGTGATCGCCGACGGTGCGCCGCTGCCGCCGGCCCCGCCCGGCGGCAGCGCGGACTGCTACGGCCGCAGCGCGTGGGCCGGCTCGATCGGCGCGGCGCCGGCCGACACCACGCCGGTCCAGGTCGACCTGACCGCCGGCCCCGACGAGACGGTCCGGGTCCTCGGGTTCGCGCCGCACGTCGACGGCGCCGCGATGCAGCCCCGGCGCGGCCTGCTGCTCACCTGCGCCGACCCACCCGGGCTCGCGGGACCGGTGACGGACATCAACCTCGACCTGGCGCTGACGGCCGCCGGGACCCGGGTGCTGGTGCCGGCGGCGGCCGAGACGGAGACCGTGCTGCCGCCGGAGGCGACCGCGTCGTACCTGCTCGCCGTGTCGACGTCGACGTGCGACTGCCGCTGGCGCCTCGAGGTCGAGCTTCAGGTCGCCGGCAAGCGCAGGGTCGTCACCGTCGGCCCGGACGGCGTCCGGGCCGGCACGGCCGCGGAGAACCCGGACCAGCCCACTTTTGAGACCACCGCCTCGTCGCAGGCCCGTCCGGCGCGCTTCGTCCAGGGAACATGGCAGGTGACGGCCACGGCGCCCGGCTCGTCGTGAGCCGGCGACGGCCCGGCCAGCGGCACCGTCCCGTGCCGCCGAGCGCGCCCGCGCCCGGCGGCGACCCGCGAGACCGAGACCACGGAGGCGGCGTGACGTCCAGGGATCAGCGCGTGCGGGACCAGCGCGTCGAGGCACCGACCACCGGCGACCCGAACGGCGCCAACCCGCGCGGCGCCGCCGGCCAGGCCGCGGCCGGCGCGTTCGGCGGTGGCGTCGCCTCCGACGTGCGGCACGCCGGGGTGCGCGCGGGGGTGCGCCGGCTCGGCCAGCTGCTCGGCGAGTCGCTGACCCGGCACGAGGGCCCCGACCTGCTGGACCTCGTCGAACGCGTCCGCGCCCTGGCCCGTGGCGCGGACACCCGCGACGAGCTCGCGCGGGTGCTCGCCGGCGTCGACCATCCGACGGCGATCGTGCTGGCCCGCGCGTTCACCGCCTACTTCCAGCTCGCCAACATCACCGAGCAGCTGCACCGGGGCCGGGAGCTCGCCGACCGGCCCCGCGGTGCGCTCGCCGAGACCGGCGACGCGATCGCCGCGGCCGTCGCCGCCGGCCAGCTCGATCCAACGCTGCCGGCCGCCGTCGTGGGACGCCTCGAGCTGCGCCCGGTGTTCACCGCGCACCCGACCGAGGCCAGCCGCCGCTCGGTCCTCGACGTGCTGCGCGGCATCGCCGAGCTGCTCGACGCCGCCGACGACCCGCGCGCCCACCCGTCGCGCCGCGCGGTCGCGGACCGCCGGCTCGCCGAGGCCGTCGACGTGCTCTGGCAGACCGACGAGCTGCGGGTGGAACGCCCGAAGCCGACCGACGAGGCCCGCTCCGCCGCGTACTACCTCACGTCGATCGCGACCGACGTGCTGCCCGACCTGCTGGAGGAGCTCGACGGCGCGCTCGCCGCCGCCGGTGCCGGCCTGCCGGTCGCCGCCCGGCCGCTGCGGTTCGGCACCTGGGCCGGCGGCGACCGGGACGGCAACCCGAACGTGACGCCGTCGGTCACCCTCGACGTGCTCACGCTGCAGCACGAGTTCGGCATCCGGGTGCTGCTCGGCACCGTCGACGGCCTGATCAGGGAGCTGACGGCGTCGACCCGCGTCGTCGACGTCAGCGCCGAGCTGCAGGCCAGCCTGGACACCGACCGGGCCGCCCACCCCGAGGTGTACGACCGGTTCATCCGGCTGAACGCGGCCGAGCCGTACCGGCTGAAGTGCAGCTACATCCGCGCCCGACTGGTGGCGACCCGCGACCGGCTGGCCGCCGGCGCCGCGCACGTGCCCGGGCGCGACTACCTCAGCGCTCGCGAGCTGCTCGCCGACCTGGCCCTGATGCGCCGCTCGCTGGCCGAGAACCGGGGCGAGCTGGTCGCCGACGGGCCGCTGCGGCGGGCGATCCGGGTGGCGACGGCCGTCGGAATGTCGCTCGCGACGCTCGACGTCCGCGAGCACGCCGAGCGGCACCACGCCGCGCTCGGGGCGCTCTACGACCGGCTCGGCGAGCTGGACCGCCCGTACGCCGAGCTCGACCGGGCCGAGCGAATCGACCTGCTATCCCGGGAGCTGGCGGGCCGCCGGCCGCTGTCCGGCGCGGCGTCACCCGTGCTGGCCGACCCGACGGCGGCGGTCGTGCTGGAGCTGTTCAGCACGATCCGGGTCGCGCTGGACCGGTTCGGCGACGACGTCATCGAGAGCTACATCGTGTCGATGACCCGCGACGTCGACGACATCCTCGCCGTCGTCGTGCTCGCCCGCGAGGCCGGCCTCGTCGAGATCGCCCCGGGCGCCGCGGCCGACGGTGGGGTCGGCGCGCGGGCGCGGATCGGGTTCGTGCCGCTGTTCGAGACCGTCGCGGAGCTGCGGGCCGCCGGGCGGCTGCTCGACGGGATGCTCGCCGACCCGTCCTACCGGGCCGTCGTCGCCGCCCGCGGCGACCTGCAGGAGATCATGCTCGGCTACTCCGACTCGTCGAAGGACGCCGGCATCACCGCGTCCCAGTGGGAGATCCACCGGGCGCAGCGCGAGCTGCGCGACGTCGCCCGCCGCCACGGCGTCGTGCTGCGGCTGTTCCACGGCCGCGGCGGCTCCGTCGGCCGCGGCGGCGGCCCGACCGGCGAGGCGATCCTCGCCCAGCCGTTCGGCACCCTCGACGGCCCGATCAAGGTCACCGAGCAGGGCGAGGTGATCTCCGACAAGTACACCTTGCCGCAGCTCGCCCGGCACAACCTGGAGATCGCGCTCGCCGCGGTGCTGGAGGCGTCGATCCTGCACCGGGAGTCGCGGCAGCCGGCCGACGTCCTCGACGGCTGGGACCGGACGATGGAGGCGGTCGCCGACTCGGCCCGCGGCGCCTACCGGGCGCTGGTCGCCGATCCGTCCCTGGTGCCGTTCTTCCTGGCGGCGACGCCCGTCGACGAGCTCGGCAACCTCAACATCGGCTCGCGGCCGTCGCGGCGGCCCGGCGGCGCCGGCGGCCTGGACGACCTGCGGGCGATCCCGTGGGTGTTCGGCTGGACGCAGGCGCGGATCATCCTGCCGGGCTGGTTCGGCGTCGGCACGGGTCTCGCGGCGGCCCGGGCGGCCGGCGCGGGCGACACCCTCGCCGAGATGTACCGGTCGTGGCACTTCTTCCGCACGTTCCTGTCGAACGTGTCGATGACGCTGGCGAAGACCGACCTACGGATCGCCGCGGACTACGTCGGCACGCTCGTCCCGCCGGAGCAGGCCGGCCTGTTCGACGTGATCCGCGCCGAGCACGAGCGCACGGTCGCCGAGGTGCTGGCCGTCACCGGCACGTCGACGCTGCTGGAGCACGCCCCGGTGCTGCGCCAGACCCTGGAGGTCCGCGACCTCTACCTCGCCCCGCTGCACGCCCTGCAGGTCTCCCTGCTCGCCCGCTCACGCGCCGCCGCGGCGGCCAACCCCGACGCCGACATCGACACCGACCTGCGCCGCGCCCTCCTCCTCACCATCAACGGCATAGCCGCCGGCCTCCGCAACACCGGCTGACCCGCCCCTCACAGGTGCGCCGGCGGCGCAAGGCCACCCGACCACCCGCGCGGTTCCGCGCGGGCCGAGCCGTGGCCGGCCGGCGCGCACGCTATTCGGAGGCCGTGGGCGCGGGTTGCACGTTCGGCTCCGCCTGCTTCCCGCGGCGCCGCGGCTTCCCGCGGCGCCGCGGCTTCCCGCGGCGCCGCGGCCGGCGCGGGAAGCCACGGGTGTCCCGGGGCGGCGTGTACGGCTCGGTGTCGGCCGGGAGTCCGCCGACGATCGCGCGCTGGCGGGCCAGCTCGGCGTCGAACTCCAGGCCGAGCAGGATCGCCAGATTCGTCAGCCACAGCCAGACGAGGAAGATGATGATCCCAGCGAGCGTGCCGTACGTCTTGTTGTACGAGCCGAAGTTGGCGACGTAGAACGCAAACGCACCCGAGGCGACCATCCAGATCGCCAGCGCCAGCACGCTGCCGGGCGTCAGCCAGCGGAATCCCTGGTGCCGGACGTTCGGCGCCGCCCAGTACAGAATCGCGATCATCAGAATGACGAGGACGACGAGCACGGGCCACTTGGCGTAGGACCAGACCTCGACGGCCGTGTGGCCCAAACCGATCGCCGCCCCGGCCTGACGCGCCACCCCGCCGCTGAACACGACGATGATGGCGCTCAGCGCGAGCAGCACCATCATCGCCACCGTCACCGCGATCCGCAGTGGGGCGATCTTCCAGACGGGCCGGCCCTCCGGCATGTCGTACACGGCGTTGGCGGCCCGGATGAACGCGGCCACATATCCGGAGGCCGACCAGAGCGCCCCGGCGAGTCCCAGGATCGCGACCAGTCCACCCGTCCCGGAGCTGTCGCGGATGCCGTTCACCGCGTTCGTCACGACGTCCCGCGCGGAGCTCGGAGTGAGGTGCTGCAGGTTGTCGAGAATCGTCGTCGTGGCGGACCGGCCGATGACACCCAGCAGCGAGACCAGGACCAGCAACGCGGGAAAGATCGCCTGGATGGAGTAATAGGTGAGCGCAGCCGCCCGGTCGGACAGCGCGTCGTCGCTGAACTCGGCGATCGTGCGGCGCAGTACCTTCCACCAGGATCCGAGCGGTAGGTCGCTCGGCCGGTCCGGCTCGGCTTGCCGAACCGTCTCGTCCGGACCGGTGCCCACGGCGAGCTCCATGGGCGGGCGTTTCCGCCTGATCGACACCATGACGCGGCACGTACCCGGGCCGTGCCGCGATAACGCGTCGGAAACGAGGGGCAGCCGCAAGCCCGGGCACGCCGGCTGGCATCGTTGACCAGGGATTCCGGGCGATCCGGCGACCGCCGGACCGTTCCAGGAATCCCACCCGCCCGACGCCCGAAGAGCCGGCCCGCCGCCGTCGGGCGAGCCACGGCGGGCAGGAGAGGGGAGCCGATGGCAGGTACCCAGAGCGAGCCGGAGCGGCGCGGCGAGGCGAGGCTTCCGGCCGCGGTGGCGACGGCCGTGGCGATCGCTATCTACGGCCTTCTTCCGGGCCGGCTCCTGCTCGGCCCGCGCCTCGTCATCCCCGTCCTCGAGGCGGTCCTGCTGGCGAGCCTGGTCGCGATCAACCCGCGGCGGATGACCAGGGAGACCCGCTGGTCACGCGCCATCTCGCTGGGCCTCGTCGCCGTGATCGCGCTGGCCAACCTGACCGCGCTCGGAATGCTCATCCACGACCTCGTCAACGCGGACGTTCGCGACGGCCGCCCATTGCTGCTCGGCGCCGGGCAGATCTGGCTGACCAACATCATCGTGTTCGGCCTGACGTTCTGGGAGCTCGACCGCGGCGGCCCGGTCGCCCGCACCCAGACCGACCGCTCCGCCCTGCCGCCCGCGGACTTCCGGTTCTCCCAGGACGAGGACCACGACACCGTCGGCGAGGTGGCCCGCGGCTCCAGCCGGGCCTCCGGCTGGGTGCCGACGTTCATCGACTACCTGTACGTCTCCACCACCAACTCGACGGCGTTCAGCCCGACCGACACCATGCCGCTGTCGAGCCGAGCCAAGCTCCTGATGGCCACCGAGTCGATCGCCGCGCTGCTGACGTCGATCCTCGTCATCGCCCGCGGCGTCAGCATCCTGCAATGAGCGGCGGGCTCAGTCCGCCAGCGGTTGATGGGCCGGTCAGTCCGCCAGCGGCGGGTGGGCCGGGCCGGGGAGCGTGCCGACGCCCTCGCCCGGGGCCGCTTCCGCCGGCTGGCCGTTCGCGGAATCCACGCCGACGCCGACGGCGAGCAGGTCACGGATCTCCGTCAGCAGCCGCGCCTCGTCGCTGACCGCCGGCGTGTCGGGCTCCTCGACCTCGCCGCGGCGGCGCATCTCGTTGAACTTGGCGAGCGGGAAGACGACGACGAAGTAGATCACCGCGGCGATGCTCAGGAACGTGATGACGTCGTTGAGGAACGAGCCATAGTGGAAGACGCTCCGGTTGATGCGGAACGTCAGCCCGGAGAAGTCCGGCTTCCCGAAGATGGCCGCGATCAGCGGCGTGAAGATGTTCTTGACCAGCGACTGGACGACCGCGGTGAACGCGGTACCGACCACGACCGCGACGGCCAGGTCAACGACGTTGCCCCGGGTGATGAACTGCCGGAACCCCACCAGCGGCGACCGGACGGCCTTCGCCGCACCCATCGCGTCGTCCAGCACCTCTCGCCGCTGCGGCATCGTCCACCGACGCATGACCGTCCGCCTCTCCGTCCGCCCGACCGCTGGCGGGCTTATTTCCCGGAGGCGACGGTTCATGCCCCTTCCGGGCCATTTCGCGTCCCGGCCGGTGACGGGATCGCCGACGCCCGAGGCGATCCGGTGACGACCGCCGTCCCAGGCTGCGCGTTGGGGTTGGGCGTCGGGGTGAGGAGTCGGGGTGAGGAGTCGCGGGCCACGCGTCGAGCGCCGGGGTCGTGGGCCGGGCGCCGCGGGCCCTGCGTCGGAGTCGTGGGCCGGCGCCGGGCGTCGCGGGCCACGCGTCGAGCGCCGCGGGCCGGGCGCCGGGCGTCGTCAGCCGAGCTTGGCGCCGTAGACGTGGTCGACGGTCATGGTCATGAGGACGCGGCGGTCGGCGACCATCGCCGCGCGGTACTCGTCCCAGTCGGGGTGCTCGCCGGCGGCGTGGCGGTAGTAGTCGACCAGCGCCTGGATCTCGGGGCCGTCGGGGTCGGTTCCCGGGCCGACGAGGGTGGCGACGCCTTCCGCGGTCGCCCACGATCGGCCGTCCGGGCCGGTGACCTCCAGCGTCGCTCGCGGGTCCCGGCGCAGGTTCGCCGCCTTGGCGCGCCCCTCCGTCATCGACACGTGGATGACACCGGCCTTCTCGTCGTAGAAGGGCAGCACCGGGGACAGCTGCGGACGGCCGTCCGCCTTGATGGTCGCGAGGATGCCGAGCCGGCTGTCCGCGAGCAGCGCGCGGGGATCGAAGGTCGTCGTCATGCCCAGTAGAAGCCGCGCCGCGACACGCTCCATTCCGCAGCGGCCGTTCCCGGCGCGGCCCCTCCCGCGGCGCGGCCCCTTCCCGACCCGGCCCGTTCCACCGGGTCGCGACTGCCGGGCGGCCGGTCGGCCGGCGTGCACGGCCAGACGGATGGCCAGACGGGCGGGCGCTGGACGCACCGCCGGCAGTTACGGCGGCGCCCGACACGGCGCCCGGCACGGGACAGGGGCCGGCCGGCGAACCGCCCCCGACAACTACCGGCGCGGCATCGACATCGTGGTCGCCAGCATCCGGGAGGCGCAGCCCCGCGGCTGACGCCGGGCCCGGCACTGCGGCCGGTGGCTAGCCGCTACCGGGCACGGTCAGCAGCGGCTCGCTGGCCGGCTGCCAGTACGTGTCGTACCGCGGCTCGGCGGCGCCGGCCTTGAAGGCCCTGGATGCCGCGGGCGACGTCGCCACCCGCCAGTCGGTCTCCTTCACGGCCTCCTGCCAGATCACGCCGATGATGTCGGCGTAGTTGGGCAGCGACGCGAACATCTGGGCGATCCACTCTGCCTTTCGGCCCGCATTGTCGATCGCGCCGGTCTCCGTGATGACGATCGGCTTGTGCGTAAAGGCCGAGACCTGGGCGACGCTGGGCTCGAAGATCTCGTCGAAACTCTTGTACTGCTCGTTGCCCACGGTGCCGTAGTACCCGGAGAAGCCCACCCAGTCGACGTAGGCGTCGCCCGGGTACAGCTCGGCGAGCGGCGTCGAGTTCCGGTAGCTGACGTTGGGGCTCCAGATCCAGACGACGTTCGTCGCGCCCTCGGCCGTGAAGATGTCGTGGACGTGCCGCCAGGCCCGCACGTAGTCCCCGGCCGCATTCCCGTTCGCCTGTTCGGCCCACGGATACCAGTAACCGTTCATCTCGTGGGCGAAGCGAATCCCGATCGAGTAGTCGAGCTTCTTTACCCCCTCGGCCCAGGATCGGATGTACGCGTCGAACGAGCCGTTGATGATCCGGTTCAGCCGGTACTTGGGCTGGCTGCCGCGCAGGGCGTCGCTTTTCGGGAGGACGGTGAAGTCCCAAGGCTCCCAGGCCACGATCGGCATCATGCCCGCGCGGGCGACCCGGTTCAGGCCGGCGGCGTCGAAGGGGTCGTCCGCCCAGCCCTGGGAGAACTGGTAGGCCCGCGGCTGATATCCGGTCGCCCGGGCGAATCCCGTCGCGCTGCCGAAGTCGTGCAGGCCCTCCGCGGTCATCACGCCGACGAAGGTCCTGCCCGGGTCGGGAAACACCGCCCCGGGACGCGCCGAGCCCGGGTTCGCCACCGCCGCTGCCGGCCCGAACGGCAGCGGGGCGTACGCCGCCCGCCGGGCTCGGTCGCCCGCGATGCCGGGTGCCACCTGGAACACGTAGCCGGCCAGAGCCACCACGATCAGCAGGCCGACCACCCGCGGAACCGCAAGCCTCACGCTTCGCTCCCCTGCACGGGCTTCTGCTCGGCCCGCGGCATCCGGTCAGCCCGCGGCATCCGGTCAGCCCGCGACACCCCGTCGGCCCGCGACACCCCGTCAGCCCGCGACACCCCGTCAGCCCGCGGCATCGTGAGCAGCACCAGGCCGTCCGTCCGGGCCTGGTCGAGGCGCGCGGGTGGGATCCGCATCGGCACGGTAGGCGCGTCCGGCGGCCGCGGCGGGCGCGGCCCGACCGGCGCGGCGACGGCCGCGGTCTCGGCCGGGGCGCCGACGGAACGCCTACCGCCGGCGCCTCTCGTGCAGACCGCGATCAGGGGTGGCGCGAGACCGGCCAGGAGGCTCAGCACCGCCCACGCCAGCGGCGGGACGTAACGATGGTCGACGACGAGGTTCAGCGCCACCAGGCCGCCGGCGACGAGCGCCCAGAGCAGGTGCAGCCGGAAGGTGCGCAGCGACTCGGTGCTGCGCAGCTCCCCCTTCGCCGTGACGGCGTAGGCCAGCGGCCGGCGCAGCAGGGCCGCGAACGCGGCGGAGACGTAGATCGGCCCGGCGAACAGCGCCAGCGCCATGCCCGCGAGGCCGAGCTGGCGCCGCTCGTGCCCGGCGAGGTTGAACCGGCGCAGCCACAGCCACAGCGCCATCCAGCTGAACATGCTGGCCAGCCACAGCGCCAGCCACGTCGCGCCGCCGAGGTGGATCGCGGTGACGCCGAACAGCAGATACGAGATCGTCGCGACGTTGCCGAAGGTCAGGCCCGTCGCGACGCTCGGGTAGTAGAACTGCACCATCCCGTAGAGCAGGCGCTGCCGGCCGCGCAGCCGGATCCCCACCTTCGCCCGCCGGCGCAGCTTGACGTCCCAGACGCCGTACGCCCAGCGTTTCTGCTGGTTGAAGTAGTCGGTCCAGCTGGTCGGCCCCTCGCCGATCGCGATGACGTCGGGGGTGTAGACGCCCTTCCAGCGGTTGCCGGTCGCCGGGTTGACGGTTCCCTGCACCCGCATGCTCGTCAGGTGGTCCTCGATGATCGAGTCCTGGTAGCCGCCGATCTGCCGCCAGGCGGTCGGCCGGTACAGATGGTTGGTGCCGATGAGCAGCGGGGCGTCGAGGCCGTTTCCGCCGCGCTCGATCACACCGTTGAACAGGTACTGCTGCATCGACGCGCCGCGGGCGACCAGGTTCTCGCGCATGTTCCCGTAGACCTGGGGGGCGACGACGAAGGCGACGTCCGGGTCCCAGAAATAGCCCAGGGTGCGTTCGAGAAAGCTCACCAGCGGCACGTGGTCCGGATCCATCTGGGCGACGACGTCGTAGAGGTGCTCGTGCTCGGCACGCCAGGCGTTGTGGTTGCCGGACTTGCTCCTGGCCCGGTACTCGCCCGCGGGCTGGTTGTACTGCGGGTAGCCGCAGCGGCTGAAGTGCCTGATCCCCAGCTCGGCGCAGATCCGCCGGACCTCCGGGTCGTCCTCCTCGTCGAGAATCCAGGGCGTCAGGAAGCCGTCCGGGTAGGAGATGTCGCGCATTGCCCGCAGGGTGCGCGCGACGACGGAGATCGGCTCCTTGGACGGGACGATCGTCGTGAGCACCGCGACCCGCAGCCCCGGCGGCGGCGTCAGGGGCACCGGGTCCCGCGCGTACCAGGCGAGCAGCGCGATGACGGTGACCTGGACCAGCCGGATCGTCTCCACCAGGATGACCAGGCAGAAGCTGATCCGGGCCAGGACGAGCTGCCAGTCGCCGACGCCGACCAGGCCGGGCCCGGGGACGTGCGCGGGCAGCAGCAGCCAGCCGATGAACGTCAGGTCGACGACCAGGGCGACGAGGAACAGCAGCGTGAGCGCGAGCCGGCGGCCGAACGGGACGACCGAGCGGAACTCGACCCGCGGCGCGTCGCCCCGGGGGGTGGTCAGCGGGCCGGCCGCCGTGGAGCAGCGCGCGTACGCGTCCCGCACCGCGGCGTTACGCCGGGCGCGCCGTTCCGCCTTCCAGGCGGCTCTCCGCGCGCCTGTCGCCACAGCTTCCCCCCTCGCCATGGACCGCCCCCGACGACCGGCGCGACACGGAACAGGTGGGGCGTCGGGGCACGCACGCCACCGGGTCAGAAGGCCGAGGCCCGGGTAGGGACATCACAGGCCGAACGGATAAATTGACCATATCGCACGGCTCCCGGCTGGCCGCCGCTCGGGTGGCGGCGGACGGCCCCTCGAGGCTTCCCTGTGCAGTCATCGATCTAGGCGTCGAAACCGTTAGACGCGCACCGCGTAGAGGCCGTTGTCGTCGCTGCCGACGAATGCCGTACTGTTGGAGATCGCCACCGTGTGCAGACCCCCGCCGCCGGTGAAATGCCACCGCTCTTTTCCGGTCGCGCCGTCGACGGCGTACAGATTCGCGTCACCACTGCCGACGTACACCGTTCCGCCGGCCACCGCGGGGGCGTTCAGGTCGCCGGCCGCCTGGAACGTCCACTGCACCTGACCGTCGGTCGCGCGCAGCGCGAACAGGTTCTTGGCGCGGCCGCCCATATAGATCGTTCCATTGGCAATGGTCGGGCCCGCCCCGGCGGAGACGCCCTCGAACTTCCAGACCAGCTTTCCGGTATTGGTGTCGACGGCGTAGAGGAATCCGTCGGTGCTGCCGAAGTAGACGATTCCCCCCATGACGGCGGGAATGCCGGAGACCGCGCCCGCGGTGGTGTACGCCCATCGCTTGGCACCGCTGGCGGCGTCGACGGCGTAGAGATTGGTGTCGCTGCTGCCCACGTACACGGACTCGCCAGCCAGCGCCGGCGAATGGGTGTCGTTCTCCGCCTGGAACGCCCACCTGCGCGCGCCCGAGACCGCGTCGACGGCGTACAGGTGGGTGTCCGCGCTGCCGACGTACACCACTCCCCCGCCGCCGACCGGCGAGTGCACGATGCCGAGTGTCTGGAACTGCCAGCGGACCTTGCCCGTCGCGGCGTCGAACGCGTACAGGTACGTGTCGTCCCCGCCGAGGTAGACCACGCCGCCGAGCGCCAGGGGCGCGGACCCGAGCGCGCCGCCCGTCGTGTGCTTCCAGGCCACGCTGCCGCTCGCCGTGTTGAGCGCGTAGAGCGTCCCGTCGTTGCTGGCCGCGTAGACGAGGCTGCCCGCGATCGCGGACCGCGACAGCACGGTCCCCGTCGTGGCGACCCGCCACAGCTGCGACGCGACCGGGACGTCACCCTTGCCGCCGTCGTCGTTCTTGTCGTCCAGCAGCTGCCAGGCAGCCGTCCCCCCGGCGGCCAGGCCCACCGCGCCGAGGGCACCGATCAGCAGCCCGCGCCGGCTCGGCCCCGCCCGCCGGGGCCGCTGTTCCGGCGCCGGACGCCCCTGCGGCGCAGCCCCCGGCTCCGCGTACCCGACCGGCGCGGCCGAGCCCGCCGGCGACCCGGAACCGAACGAGCCCGGATCCGACGGCGTCTGGTGAACCGTCGGCCAGGCCGCGATCGGCGGCGGCGTCGAGGGAAAGCCCTGCCGCCGGGTGGCCGCGTCCGCCGTCGCGTAGCCGCCGGGTGCGGCCGGCACCGGGCTGATAGCCGGGTCCATCGGGACCGGCGTCGTGCCGATCGGCGTCGGCGTCGGCCCGATGGCCCCGGGCATCGGGGCCACCGGCATCGGCGACTGAGCGAACGCCGCGTCCAGCCAGCCCGGCGGGAACATGTCCGCGGCGGCCTGCCCCCCGGTCAGCTCGCGCAGGATGGTCGGCAGGTCCGGGCGCCGGGCGGGGTCCTTGTCGAGGCAGGCGGTCAGCAGCGGCCGCAGCTCGGCCGGCACCCCCTCCAGGTCCGGCGCAGCGTGCACGCTGCGGTACAGCAGGGTGGGCACCGTGCCGGTACCGAACGGACCGGCGCCGGTCGACGTGAACGCCAGGACCGCGCCGAAGGCGAACACGTCCGTCGGCGTCCCGATCGTCTGGCCTCTGATCTGCTCGGGCGACATGTATCCCGGCGAGCCCATCATCGCGCCGGCGTGGGTGAGCGTGCCCGAGTCGCCCAGCGACGAGATGCCGAAGTCGATCAGCCGGGGGCCGTCCGGGGCGAGCAGGACGTTCGCGGGCTTCAGGTCACGATGGATCAGGCCGGCGGCGTGGACGGCCGACAGCGCCTCCGCGAGCGCGGCGCCGAGCGCGCGCACCGACGGCACCGGGAGCGCGCCGGCCTCCCGGACCGCGGCTACCAGGGACGGTCCCGGAACGTACGCCGTGGCCAGCCACGGCGGGTTCGCGTCGACGTCGGCGTCGATGACTCCGGCCGCAAAGAATCCGCTCACCGCTCGGGACGCGGCCACCTCACGGGCGAACCGCGAGCGGATGTGCGACTCCTGCACGAGGTCGGGCCGGATAACTTTGATCGCTACCCGTCGGCCGCTCGGCGAGAAGGCCAGATAGACCCGCCCCATGCCGCCCGTACCCAACACGGCCGCGAGACGATAGTTGCCCACGGTCGTCGGGTCGTTGGGACCCAATGCCTCCAAGGCCGCCCCCTCCCGCGCCGCTGGACCAAGGATCTTTGGACCCGGGGGAAACTGTACCTGCGCGGTTAGGCCCGCAGTTGTAGCCTTTCGGACAGCTGGGATGCGGATCAACGTGTAACCCGGACTATGGCGAGTTCGGGAACGGGCGCAGCCCTGTTCCCGGCAGCGCGCCGCAACGCCCGGCGATCCCGACACGCCGCCCGATGGCATTGCGTAGTCGGATCGCGACTTTAAGAGACGGAATTCTGGTTGTTGAATGCAACGCCGGGGCCGTCGTCGTCGAAACCGACCTTCGAGCAAAAGCCCGATCGGTCGACGTCGGCGGCGACGGCCCGGCGCGGCGCGGCGCGGCAGCTCCTACCAGATCCGGACCCGGTCGGCTGGGTCCAGCCACAGCCCGTCACCGGGCGCCGTGTCGAACACCTCGTGGAACTCGTCCAGGTTGCGCACGATGTTGGCGCGGAACTCCGGCGGGCTGTGCGGGTCGGTCGTGAGGTACTGCCGCTCCAGCTCCAGGCGGCGCTTCATGCGCCACACATAGGCCCAGTTCGAGAACAGCCGGCGCCGGTCGTCGCGGGTCGCCTCGCCGCCCTGCGAGATGACGTACGCCCGGTGCGCGATCGTCAGCCCGCCGAGATCGCCGATGTTCTCGCCGACGGTCAGCGCGCCGTTCACCCTCTCCCCCGGCAGGTCACGCGGCTCGAACCCGTCGTACTGCCGGGCGAGCGTCTTCGAGCGCACCTCGAAGGCGGCCTTGTCGTCCGGCGACCACCAGTCGTTCAGGTTGCCGGCACCGTCGTACTGCGCGCCCTGGTCATCGAAGCCGTGGCCGACCTCGTGGCCGATGACCGCGCCGATGCCGCCGTAGTTCTCCGCCGGGTGCGCGTCCGGGCTGAAGAACGGCTTCTGCAGGATCCCGGCCGGGAAGCAGATCTCGTTCGTGCCCGGGTTGTAGTACGCGTTCACCGTCTGCGGCAGCATGAACCACTCGTCGCGGTCCACCGGTGAGCCGATCTTCGCCAGCTCCCGGTCGGTGTCGAACGCGGCGGCGGCCCGGGCGTTGCCCATCAGGTCGCCGTGGCGGACCTCGAGCGCCGAGTAGTCCCGGAACCGGTCCGGATAGCCGATCTTCGAGCGGAACGTGCCCAGCTTCTCGTAGGCCCGCTCCTTCGTCGGCTCGGTCATCCAGTCCAGCCGCGAGATGGACTCCCGGTAGGCGGCGAGCAGGTTCGCGACCAGCTCGTCCATCTGCGCCTTGGCCCGCGGCGGGAAATGCCGGGCCACGTACTCCTTGCCGACCGCCTCGCCGATCGCCCCCTCGACGAACGCCACCCCGCGCTTCCACCGGGCCCGCAGCTCGGGCGTCCCCGACAGCGTCCGGCCGTAGAAGTCGAAGTTCGCCTCGACGAACGGGTCGGACAGGTACGGCGCCGCCGCCCGCAGCACGTGGGCGACCAGCCAGTCCCGCCACACCTCGATCGGCGTCTCGGTCAGCACCGTCGACAGGTGCTCGAAGAACGACGGCTGCCGCACGCACACCTCGGCCAGCGTCGCGTGCGGACCGGACAGCTGTCCCCCGAGCGCCGTGACGTACGCGTCCCAGCCGAACGCCGGGCACAGCGCCGTCAGCTCGTCGATGGTCATCAGGTTGTACGTCTTCTGGACGTCGCGGGTCTGTGCCCGCTCCCAGTGGCCCTTCGCCAGCAGCGTGTCCAGGGCGAGAATCCGGTGCGCCGCGCCGGCCGGGTCGGGATGCTCGGCCAGCTCCAGCATGCGGGCCAGGTGGGCGACGTACTTGGCGCGGATCTCGGCGAACTTGTCGTCCCGGTAGTACGACTCGTCGGGCAGGCCCAGGCCGCCCTGGCGCAGGTTGAACAGGTAGCGGTCGGAGTTGCGGTCGTCGGTGTCGATGTAGGAGGCGAACAGGCCGCTGCCGCCGCCGCGCTCGAGCTCGCCGAGGAACGCGGACAGCCCGCGGACGTCGCCGACCGCGCGGGCCGCGTCGAGCAGCGGCCGCGCCGGATCCAGGCCGAGCGCCTGGATCGCGTCGGTGTCCAGGAAGGAGTTGTACAGGTCGGCGATCTTCCGCCCGTCCTCGTCCTGGGTGGCCGGGTCCCGCGCGGCGAGATCGGTGATGATCTCGCGGACGTGCTGTTCGGCGGCGTCGGCCAGCTGCACGAACGGGCCCCAGCTCGAACGGTCCGCCGGGATCTCCGCCTCGGCGAGCCAGCGGCCGTTCACATGGCCGAACAGGTCGTCCTGCGGTCGTACGTCGAGGTCCATGCCCTCGCGGGCGTCGTCGAGGATGCTCACGGAACCAAAGTCTCCCGGCCGGCGCGCGTCCAGGGAAGCACCCCGGCAAGAACCTTCGCCGCACCCCGCCTGCCCGGCAGCTCCAGACGCCCACCAGACCCTGCCCGCGGTGCGGCTCGCCGTCCGCGCCACCGACCCGCGCCTCGCCCTCCAGCTCGCCGCCGCCGCGCACGCCCTCAATCCCCAGGAGCTGGGCCTCTCATCGGCCACGACGGGCCCGTGAATGCCGTGGCATTCTCGCCGGACGGGCACACTCTTGCGACCGGCGGTGCCGACGACAAGGTGATCCTCTGGAATCTGACCGACCGGCCGGCGACGACACCACGGTTGTTCTCTGGGACCTGACGCCCCTTACCAACCTGCGCTCCGATCTGGTCACATACGCCTGCAGCCACGCCGGTGATCTACCACCCGCAATCTGGAGCCGTTACGCGCCTGAGATCCCGTATCGAAGGACCTGCTAGGCCCTTTGGGGTAGCAGGAATGCACTGGCCACATGGTCCAGAGACTGTCCGCATCGGAAGTGTTACCAGGTGAGCCAGGATTCGGAGCCGCCGTTGGCGCGCAGCAGTGCGCGGGCCGAGGTGTCGGCCGAGGGCTTGCGGGCGACTCGCTCGCTGACCAGAGCCCGGGCCAGCTGCGACTGGCCGGACCGCGCGGCTGCGGCGATCAGGGTCACGTCGATGACGTCGCGCTGCGCGTGGCTGCCGCCGACGGCGTTCGCCTCCGGGCGGACGTCGACGAGCAGGTCCACGGCGGCCGCCGGGTCGCCCGCGGCGAAGGCGGCGAAGCCGGCGAGCAGGGCGGTTCCGGCGCGTTCGGCCGCGTGGCGGTTCGTCGGGACGGCGATCTCGCGGTTGGCGGCGAGCAGCCGGGCGACCCGATCGTGGTCGCCGGCCAGCCCGAAGGCCATCACCGCGTGCCAGTCGTTGAAGATGTACTCCGGCGTTCCCACCAGGTCCGCGATGTCGGCCGTGAGCGCCGCCGCCCGGGCGCGCACGTCCGTCCCGTACAGCGCGAGCCGCCACAGCAGCGAGGCGGCGTCGACGATGTCCAGCCACTCCGCCGAGCTGACCGCGCGGATCCGCTCGTCGTACAGCGCCAGCGCGTCGTCGTCCTTGCCGAGCTCCAGCAGGTACAGCCCCAGATGCCACCAGTTGTGTACCGCGAAGAAGCTTTCCCGCCAGTCGGGCGACGACGCGCTCAGGAACGCCACCCCCGCCTCGTGCCGGCCCTCCATCTCGAACACGTGCGCCAGCGCGTGGGCGGCCCACACGTCGCGCGGCTCTCGGGCCAGCGCACGGCGGGCGGCCGTCTCGGCGCCCTGGTAGTCCGCGTTCTCCTCCAGCCCGAACGCGTACATGCCCTGCACGTACCCCCATGCCTGGTCGCGTTCCGGCCAGGCGGGCAGCACCCGGGCGACGACGTCGCGCAGCTCGTGCCGGTTGCCGATGAAGAAGTAGATGTCCTGGGCGACCTTCAGCGCGAGCAGGTCGCGGGGGTGGGCCAGCAGCGCGCGCCGCAGCGCGCGGCCGGCCGCCGGCCAGTCGCCGTCCGCCCACGCCCGGGCGGCCGCCAGGTGGTGCGCCTCGCGCTCGCCGGACGGACCGGTGGCGGCCGGGCTGGCCGCGAGCGGCGCGAGCAGGTCGGCGGCCTCCGCCCGGCCGGCGGCGGACGTCGCGTAGAGCGACAGGTAGGCGCGGTAGATCCGCGCCAGCGTCAGGTCGCCGTCCGCGGCGATCGCGGCCTCAGCCCGGCGCACCGGGTCACCCGCGAGCGCGACGAGGTCTTCGATCGCCTGGTCCAGCACGGCGACGGCGGCCGGGCCGGCGGCGCGCACCGGGACCCCCCACCGATCCGCGAACGTCTCGCTCATGCGGCGATTATCGGGCCCCGTGGGGGTTGTCCGGCCGGTCATCCGGTGACGGACACGGGCTCGTCGCCGAGCGGGCTGACGCCGGCTGGCGCGATCGTGCCACCGCCGCCGACGGGGCCCGCCGCGACGCCGGCGCCCCCGCCCGCGGCCGCCTCGCCGGGCTGGCCCTCGTCCCGCCCGGGAGCCGGCACAGGGACGGGGAACGGCACGAGCACCACCGCCGGCGGCGGCGCGGGTGGCGGGGTCGTCGGCGGAGCGGTCGGCGGCAGGAGGATGAACGACGCGCCCGTGTCCGCGGAGTCGCCAGGCGGCGCCGGGGCGGCAGCCGCCGCGGGCAGGCTCACCGCGGCCGAGCCGGCGAGCAGCACGCCGACGACGACCCC
>Ga0207711_10001266_pt1 | contig 23939 bp, 19 predicted proteins | sample KBSS34metaG_FD_184401 | JGI IMG/M metagenome (GOLD analysis project Ga0207711, IMG submission 184401) | Switchgrass rhizosphere microbial communities from Kellogg Biological Station, Michigan, USA - KBS S3-4 metaG (SPAdes) (version 2) | ecosystem: Host-associated > Plants > Roots > Rhizosphere...
TTCCTCCTGCTCCTCGCCTCTCCGGGCAGCGCCCGGCATGACGCGATCGGCGATGAGGGTGGCGAGACGATGCCGATCGAACGTCGTGCGCCCGCCATTGTCGAGGTAGATCACGGTCGCGCTGTCCTCGGGGTCGGCGTGCCGAAAGAAATGCCGCCAGACGAGGCGCACGTCGCCGCCGTGGCCAACGATCGTCACGTCGTCGTGCCGGTAATATTCCCAGCCATGCGTATGCCACGCGGCATCGCCGGAGGGCATGGAGAAGGGCGACCAGGACTCGCGCAGCGCGGCAAGGGGCACGAGCGCGCCCCGAAGCAGCGCCTGCGACCAGCGGACCAGATCGGGCAGTGTCGTGAAGACACCTCGCGATCCGAAGGTATAGGCGGGCCACGACGGCGATACATAGAGCAGCGGCGGTCGATCGCGTCCGGGCGCGGGGCGATAGCTCGATACCAGGCCCGCCAGCCTGGGTTGCCCTTCGACGTGGTAGCTGGTCCGTCGCATCCGGGCGCTGCGGAACTGATGCCCGACCAGAGCCGTCAACGGCGTGTCGGTCGCCTGTTCAAGCGCCTTCCTGGCGAACAGGAAATTGGTCTGGTTGTAATCGTTGCGCATGCCGGGCGCGAAGCGGAGGGGAAGCGCCGCGATGGCGGCGAATGCCTGGTCCTCGGTCGGTTCGACGTGATCGGGAATATAGTCGGGCAGGCCGGAAACGTGGGCAAGGGCCTGCGCGAGCGTGATCCCCGTCCAGGCCGACGGCAGGTCGGCCCGTATCGCGCCGAGCGGCTCGTCGAGATCGATCAGCCCGGTCCGTTGCGCCTTCAGCAGTTCCACGATCACGAACAGCTTTGAGATCGAGAAGAGCGGGTAGACGGAAGCGTTGGTGATCGGCGCTCCCGTCTCGCGGTCGGACAGCCCGGCATTGCGGGAATAGACCAGCCTGTCCCGGCGCAACACGGCAACGGAGTGGCCAATTGTGCCATAGGCGTTTGCGGAGAGGTCAAGCAGGTCGTCGATACCGGCCGAGGTCGCGGTCGCGTGAGCGGGCGTGGTCCAGCCCATCGACGCCACCAGGCCGGTCAGGCCGGCACCCAGGACGCTTCGCCTGTCGGCAGTGGCGGTGAGGAATGTCTGTGGCAAGGACGGCCTTTCCCAATTGGGCAAGCGATGCCGCGATCGGTTATCCTGCTCCGGCTCCCAACACCGCATGACAATCCGTGACCTGATCTGACATATGGAAACCGAACCTGTTTTTCCGCGCCTTTTTCGGTAACTTGGCATGATCCGCTTCTCCGACTTCGACCTTGATCCCGCCGCCTTGCGGATATGCCGTGACGATACGGCGCTCGACGCATCGCCTCAGACCGTCGAGGTCCTGATCTTCCTGATCGAGAACAGGGAGCGCACGGTCGGCCGATCCGAGTTGCTTGATCGGTTTTGGCCGCGGTCAGGCACGGGTGGTGACGCCGCCCTCAACACCTGTATCCGTCGCATCCGGTCCCTGCTCGGCGACGACGCCGACACCCCACGCTTCATCCAGACGCGACCAAGGTTCGGCTATCGCTTCATCGGTACGATCGACGCAGACGATCCGGAGACCGAACCCACGAAGCTCGCATCCGGAATCCGTCGACCGATCGCGGTTGGTGCCTTGTTGACCGCGCTTGTGATTGGGGGGGCGGTGTGGGCGCAGGGAGCAATGTTCCCGACCCAGCACAGGATCGCGATCGAGCCGGTGAAGGGACTATGCGAATATGTGTTGTTCCCGCACTTCAATGCCGGACTTCGCGAAAGCTTCATCGCCGAGGCCAACCATCGTCTGCCGGCCAATTATTCCGTGGCGGCCAACGGACAAAAGGCCGATCTTCATGCGCGCGTCAGCGTGCGCCAGACGCACCAGAGAACGACAGTGGTCGTGACGCTCGCCGAGGAAGGCTCGGATCGCGTGCTGTGGTCCGGCCAGTTCGCCGCTCCTACCGACATGCAGGATTATGTGCCGCTTCAAGGCAAGCTGGCGAGGAGCATGGCGGCCGATCTTGCACGTGCGGTGGGTGCGGCGAGTTGATATCCTCCGCCGCTGATCATCCGGGCTGCTCACTGGCCATGAGCTTCAAGGGCCGCCTTACGTTCCCATTTTCCGATCCTAATTGAAAACGTTGGCTGCGTTGGCTGCGAGCCTCTGCATGGCCTCAATGACTTCGACGCGATCAATAAGCTTCGGGTAGAATTCGGCTCGCTCGAGAAGCTGCATGCTTTCGCCTGTGAAATAGGCCGCGTCAGGATGATCTCGATCGATGACCATCTTTCTCTGCGCGACACCAACGCCACCGGGTGAGTTAGGGGTAGCGAGGGATTGAGATCGGCAACTCCGTATGGCGTAACTGACGGCGGAGATACCCTAGATTGGGCTTGCTCCGCCGGTTCCCAATCCCGCCTGCTACTGACGCGCTGATGCTCTGTCAGCGCATGTCCGTTGGTCGGTGCTGCGACCACCATCCGGCATATAAAGACATCTTTATATCTTTATTGACAGCGATGGGCTGATGGTGTTGAACGACCGCGTCGAGGTTCCCCATCCCAGGCATGGCGATGGGGCTAAGACGGGAAGCCGGTGGTGTCTTTCGGGACAGAATCCGGCGCTGCCCCCGCAACTGTAAGCGGCGAGTGGCGGCTCCATTTCGTGTCACTGGGTTCCCCGCAAGGAACCTGGGAAGGCCGGAGCCACCGCGTTGACCCGTGAGCCAGGAGACCTGCCTTTCGACGCGATAACGTTCCTCGGACGGGGGTTCCTCCGGTGGATCGCGCTTGACGCGACGGTCCGTGGCTCAAACCCTTTCGGACCCGTTCGCGCCTTGCGCGCTTTCGCCTGACCTTCCGCCCGCAAAGCCTGGGTGAGTCATGACGAATAGCGGGTTCACATTCTCGATCAGCAGCATCCCGTTCGACGAGGATTATCGACCTGCAGACCACACGCGCATCACAACCAACTTCGCCAATCTCGCGCGAGGGGAAAACCGCCGGGAAAATCTGCGCAACACGCTGGTGATGATCGACCATCGGTTCAACGCGCTGATGCACTGGGACAACCCCAAGGGTGATCGCTACACGCTGAAGTTGAAGATCATCTCGGCCGCGCTCACGCTTGGAGGCGGCGCGGAGGACGAAGCGATCCCGCTGATCGAGATCCTGCACACTACCGTCGCCGACAGGATTAGCGGCGAGCGCAGCGACGGCATGGTCGGCAACAACTTCTCGTCCTATGTGCGCGATTACGACTTCAACGTCGTTCTGCCCGATCACCTCAGAACCGGGGGTGTCGGCGCGCCGGAGGGCTTTGGCGACCTCCACGGTAACCTGTTCAAGCATTTCCTTGGGTCGAGTGCCTATCGCGACAATTTGCGCAAACGCCCGGTCATTTGCCTGAGCGTATCGAGCAAGGAGGTCTATCACCGGACCGCCAACGTGCACCCGATCCTCGGCGTCGAGTACCGGAACGACAAGTTCTCGCCCACCGATCAGTATTTCGCGAAGATGGGCATGAAGGTGCGCTATTTCATGCCGCCGCACAGCGTCGCGCCATTCGCCTTCTACCATATCGGCGATCTGGTCAGCTATTATACGAACCTCGAGCTCGCCAGCACGATCGCCACGATGGAGACTTTCCAGAAGATCTATCGTCCGGAGATCTACAACGCCAATTCGGTAGCAGCAGAGCATTATCAACCGAGCCTGAAGTTCCAGGACCATTCACTGACCCGCATCGTCTACGATCGCGACGAGCGCAGCCGCCTCGCCATCGAGCAGGGCAAGTTCGCCGAAGAGCGCTTCATCAAGCCGCATGCCGCCACGCTTGAGCTCTGGTCCGCGACCTGCGGCCTCTGATTCCCACGCACAGAAGGTATTTGCGTAATGACGTCATTGTTGCCGACGACGACCGCGGGCAGCCTGCCCAAGCCTTGCTGGCTCGCCCAGCCCGAGACGCTGTGGTCGCCCTGGAAGCTGGAGGGCCAAGAGCTGATCGCGGGGAAGCGGGACGCCTTGCGCCTGGCGGTCGACGACCAGCGGCAGGCGGGCATCGATATTCTAGGCGACGGCGAACAGACGCGCCAGCACTTCGTCACGACGTTCGTCGAGCATCTGGACGGTGTCGATTTCGAGAAGCGCGAGACGGTGCGTATCCGCAACCGCTACGACGCCAGCGTGCCGACCGTCGTAGGGGCCGTCTCGCGACCGAAGTCGGTCTTCGTCGACGATGCGCAATTCCTGCGCGCGCAGACCGATCAGCCGATCAAGTGGACGCTGCCAGGGCCGATGACGATGATCGATACGCTCTACGACGCGCACTACCGGAGCCGCGAGAAGCTGGCGTGGGAGTTCGCCCGCATCCTCAACGAGGAAGCCCATGAGTTGGAAGCAGCCGGCGTCGATATCATCCAGTTCGACGAGCCCGCCTTCAACGTCTTCTTCGAAGAGGCCAACGACTGGGGTATCGCCACGCTGGAGCGTGCGGCCGAGGGGCTGAAGGCCGAGACCGCAGTCCACATCTGCTACGGCTATGGCATCAAGGCCAACACCGACTGGAAAAAGACGCTTGGCGCCGAATGGCGCCAGTATGAGCAGACTTTTCCCAGGCTCCAAAAGTCGACGATCGATATCATCTCGCTGGAATGCCAGAACTCCCGCGTGCCGATGGACCTCATTGAACTGGTCCGCGGCAAGAAGGTGATGGTCGGCGCGATCGACGTTGCCATCGACATGATCGAAACGCCGGAGCAGGTCGCGGACACGCTACGCAATGCGCTCCGCTTCGTCCATCCCGACAAGCTCTACCCAGCCACCAACTGCGGAATGGCGCCGCTGTCGCGTGAGGTCGCGCGAGGCAAACTGAAGGCGCTGGGTGCCGGCGCGGAGATCATCCGCAGGGAACTGGCGGCCTGACGTCGATCGGATGGCGCTCGCCTGGTCGTTCATCGGGAGCCGCGCCCATCTTCCAGCGGGCGCGCACCCGATCGATCACGCCTGCGGCATGGCTTGGGGAACGATCGTCTTCACGATCGAAGCGTCCAGCGCCTCATAGTCGTGGAGGCCGATCACATCGTACAATTCGGCCCGCGTCTGCATCCGCTCGACCATCTTGTGCGTGCCACCATCGCGCTGGATCGCAGCGTACAGTTCGGCCTGCGCCTTGTTGGCGACGCGCAGGCTCGACACCGGCCAGATCACCATCTTGTAACCCATCGCCTCGAACTCTTCAGCCGTGAAGAACGGCGTTTTGCCGAACTCGGTCATGTTGGCGAGGAGCAGCACGCCCGGCATCGCGGTCGCGAACGCCTCGAACATCTCGCGACTGGTCAGCCCTTCCGGGAAGATCGCGTCCGCACCCGCCTCGACATAGGCCCGGGCGCGCTCCAACGCAGCATCGAAACCATCGACCCCAACCGCATCGGTGCGCGCGACGATCACCAGATCACGCGCCGCCTTTTGGGCGGCTGCGACCTTGGCCGCCATGTCGACAGTCGGGACCAGGCTCTTACCGTTCAGATGGCCGCATTTCTTGGGGAGGGTCTGATCCTCGAGATGGACCGCACCTGCCCCGGCATCCTCGAACGTCCGCACCATGTGCATCACGTTCAGCGCTTCGCCATAGCCGGTGTCGCCATCGACCAGCAGCGGCAGCTCAGCTGAACGTGCGATCTGGCGGATAAAGAAGGCGACTTCATCCACGGTGATGATGCCGAGATCGGGAAGCCCCATCGATGCGGTCATCGCCGCCCCCGACAAGTAGAGCCCGTCGAAGCCTGCATTACGGGCCTGGATCGCGGACTGGCCATTATGGGCGCCCGGCAAGCGGTAGATGCCCGGTCGCGAGAGCGCGGCACGGAAGCGCTTGCCTGCGGATTCGGTCGGAAGTTCGGCGGCAACGAGATATGGCAAAGCGAGATACTCCTTCAGGCAGCGAGATGGTCGTCGCGCGCGGCAAGCGGCACCCAGACGAGGTCTTCGGGGCCGGTATAGTTGGCGGACGGACGGATGATCTTGTTGTCCTGGCGCTGCTCGATGACATGCGCCGCCCAACCGCTGGTGCGCGCGATGACGAACAGCGGCGTGAACATCGCGGTCGGCACGCCCATCAGATTGTAGGAGACAGCCGAAAACCAGTCGAGGTTCGGGAACATCTGCTTTAAATCCCACATCACGCTCTCGATCCGCTCGGCGACGGCGAACTGCCGCTGGGCACCCGCTTCGTCGGCGAGCGCCTTCGCGACCCGCTTGATGACGACGTTACGCGGATCGGCCACGGTATAGACCGGGTGGCCGAAGCCGATCACGACCTCCTTGGCCTCGACGCGGCGACGGATGTCGGCTTCCGCCTCGTCGGGGGTCGCGTACCGCTTCTGGATTTCATGGGCGACTTCGTTCGCGCCACCATGCTTGGGACCCCGCAAGGCGCCGATCGCCCCGGCAATGGCCGAATACATGTCCGAGCCGGTGCCCGCGATGACGCGTGCGGTGAAGGTCGAGGCGTTGAACTCGTGCTCGGCATAGAGAATGAGCGAGGTATGCATGGCGCGCACGAAGCTGTCGGACGGCGCATGCCCATGCAGCAGTTGGAGGAAATGGCCGCCGATGCTGTCGTCGTCGGTCTCCACCTCGATCCGGCGGCCATGGTGCGCGAAATGATACCAGTAGAGCAGGATCGATCCAAGCGAGGCCATCAGCCGGTCGGCGATGTCGCGCGCGTCAGCGAGGTTGTGATCGTGCGTTTCGGGCAGGACGCAGCCGAGCGCAGACACGCCCGAGCGCATGACGTCCATCGGATGCGCCGCGGCCGGGATCGCTTCCAGAGCTTCCTTCACCGAGCGCGGCAGGCCGCGCAGGCCACGCAACTTCTTTTTGTAGGACGCGAGTTTCGCCGCAGTCGGCAGCGTACCGTGAATCAGCAGGTGGGCGATTTCCTCGAACTCGCTGGTCTCGGCGAAGTCGAGAATGTCATAGCCGCGATAATGCAGGTCATTGCCGGTACGGCCGACGGTGCATAGTGCGGTATTGCCCGCCGTCACGCCCGACAGCGCGACAGATTTCTTCGGTTTGAAGGTGGGAGCGTCGTTCATCGGCTTGGCTTTCCTCTCAGAAACTGTCGGCGGGGACGTGGACATGACCGTCCATCAGCATCCGCGCGCTGCGGCTCATGACCGCCTTGGTGATGATCCATTGGCCGTTCGCCTGGCGCGCTTCGGCACCGACCCGCAGCGCACCGGATGGATGGCCGAAGCGGATCGATGTCCGCTCGCCACCCCCAGCGTCCTTGTTGACCAGCGTGCCCGGCACCGCCGCTGCGGCGGCGATGGCGACGGAAGCGGTCCCCATCATCGCGTGGTGGAGTTTGCCCATCGACAGCGCGCGGACGAGCAGGTCGACCTCGCCGGCCAGCACTTCCCGGCCGCTCGCCGTGCGATGATCAATGGGCGAGGCGACGAAGGCGATGGCTGGCACGCGCGCCGTCTTGACGATCCCCATCGCCTCCGCGCCGGCGGTGCGCAGCGCCTCGAAGCAGGAGAGCGCGTCCACGTCGCCATTGATCGCGTCGCGAAGCTCGGCACCGGTGTAACCCAGATCTTCCGCCTGGACGAAGACGGTTGGAATGCCTGCGTTGATGAGAGTCGCCGGGATCATGCCGCCCGGTACGACGTTTTCGTCGACCGTCAGGGTATCGACAAGATGGCCGGTCGGGAACAGCGCGTCCGACGCATCGGCGGGGTCGACGAACTCCAGCACGATCTCCGCAGCCGGAAAGGCAACGCCATCGAGCTCGAAATCACCCGTCTCGACGACCTGTCCCTCCGCGACGGGCACATAGGCGACGATCGTCTTGCCGATGTTCGCCTGCCAGATGCGGACCGTGCAGACGCCGTCGACCGCTCGGGCGGGATCGACGTAGCCGGCCGCAATCGCGAAGGTCCCGACGGCTGTCGACAGGTTCCCGCAATTGCTCGACCAGTCGAGCGTACCGCTGTCGATCTCGATCTGCCCATAGAGGTAATCGACGTCATGGCCCGCCCGCGTCGCCGGTGAGACGATCACGCATTTGGACGTGCTGGAGGTCGCGCCGCCCATGCCGTCGATGTGCGCGCCATACGGGTCGGGGCTGCCCATCACACGGCGGAACAGCCGATCGCGCGCGTCGCCCGGCGTCTGCGCGCGATCGGGCAGGTCCTCAAGCCGGAAGAACACGCCCTTGCTGGTGCCACCACGCATATAGGCAGCCGGGATGCGGACCTGCGGCGTCATGCCGCGGCACTCGAGGCGAGGAAGTCCTGCGCGAAGCGTTGCAGGACACCGCCCGCCTCGTAGATCGACACCTCTTCGGCGGTATCGAGGCGGCACAGCACCGACACCTCCGTCCTCAACCCGTCGGCGCGATGGATGATGAGCTTCAGTTCGGCGCGCGCATCTGGCGTGCCCACCACATCGAAGGTCTCGGTGCCGTTCAGCTTGAGGTTGAGGCGGGTCGAGCCAGCGAGGAACTCCAGCGGCAGCACGCCCATGCCGATGAGGTTGGTGCGATGGATACGCTCGAACCCCTCGGCGACGATCGCCTGGACCCCCGCGAGCCGGACCCCCTTCGCGGCCCAGTCGCGCGACGATCCTTGGCCGTAGTCGGCACCGGCGATGATGATGAGCGGTTGCCGGCGACCGAGATAGGTTTCGATCGCCTCCCACATGCGAACGACGGTGCCGTCCGGCTCAATACGGGCGAAGCTGCCCATCTTCACGGCGCCGTCAACCACCGCCATCTCGTTGACAAGCTGAGGGTTGGCGAAAGTCGCGCGCATCGCCGTCAGGTGGTCGCCGCGATGCGTCGCATAGGAGTTATAGTCCTCCTCAGGCACCCCCATCGCGGTCAGATACTCACCCGCCGCGCTGGTCGGCAGGATCGCGTTTGACGGTGACAGGTGATCGGTGGTGATGTTGTCGGGCAGGATTGCGAGTGGGCGCATCCCCTTGAGCGTGCGCGGACTGGCGGCCAGCGCGCCCAGGCCATCGGTATCCCAATAGGGCGGCCGGCGGATATAGGTCGACTGCGGACGCCAATCGTAGAGCGGGCTGACCGGCGCGCTGCCGTCGCCCGAGCGGGCGAACATCGGCTCGTAAACGTCCCGGAATTGCTCGGCCTTCACATGGTCGCGCACGATCGCATCGATCTCGGCATCGCTCGGCCACAGGTCAGCAAGCCGGACCTCACGGCGATCGGGCGCGATCCCCAGCACGTCCTTCTCGATGTCGAGCCGGATCGTGCCCGCGATGGCATAGGCGACGACCAGCGGCGGTGATGCAAGAAACGCTTGCTTGGCATAAGGGTGGATGCGCCCGTCAAAGTTGCGGTTCCCCGACAGAACGGCGGTCGTGTAAAGATCGCGTTCGACGATCTCGCGCTGAATGACGGGGTCAAGCGCACCCGACATGCCGTTGCAGGTCGTGCAGGCGAAGCCGACGATACCGAAGCCGAGTTGCTCCAGTTCGCACAGCAGATCGGCCTCTTCGAGATAGAGCGCGGGCACCCGCGAGCCGGGCGCGAAGCTGGTCTTCACCCACGGCTTGCGCGTCAGGCCAAGCGCATTGGCCTTTTGCGCCACCAGCCCCGCGGCGACGACGTTGCGCGGGTTCGAGGTGTTGGTGCAGCTCGTGATCGCCGCGATAATGACCGCGCCGTCCGGCATCAGTCCTTCGCGCTCCTGCGCGATGGCGCTTTCGAGATCTTTGGCAACGCCGCGGTCGTGGAGCGCGGCGGTCGGCAGGCGCTGGTGCGGATTCGAGGGGCCGGCAAGGTTGCGCTCGACACTGCCCAGATCGAAGGTCAGCACTCGCTCATACTGCGCGGTAGCCAGCGCATTGCCCCACAAGCCCGTCGCTTTCGCATAGGTCTCGACCAGTGCGACCTGTGCGGGCGCGCGGTTGGTGAGCAGCAGATAGTCAAGCGTCTGACGGTCGATGTAGAACATCGCCGCGGTCGCCCCATATTCCGGACACATGTTGGAGATGGTCGCGCGGTCGCCGATCGACAGGCTGTCGGCACCGGGGCCGAAGAACTCCAGCCAGGCTCCGACAACGCGCTCCTTGCGCAGGAACTCGGTCAGCGCGAGGACGATGTCGGTCGCGGTGATGCCCTCCGACCGCCGCCCTGTCAGCTTCACGCCGACGATATCGGGAAGCCGCATCATCGACGGGCGGCCGAGCATGACGGTTTCCGCTTCGAGACCACCGACACCCACCGCGATTACGCCCAGCGCGTCGACATGCGGTGTGTGGCTGTCTGTCCCGACGCAGGTATCGGGGAACGCGACACCGTCCCGCACCTGGATCACCGGCGACATCTTCTCCAGATTGATCTGGTGCATGATGCCGTTGCCCGCCGGCACCACGTCGACATTGTCGAACGCGCGCTTCGCCCATTCGATGAAGTCGAAGCGATCCTCGTTGCGCCGGTCCTCGATCGCCCGGTTCTTGGCGAAGGCGTCAGGGTCGAAGCCGCCATGTTCCACCGCGAGGCTGTGGTCGACGATGAGTTGGGTCGGCACGACGGGATTGACCTTGGCGGGATCGCCACCCTGCTCCGCGATGGCGTCGCGCAGGCCCGCAAGGTCGACGAGCGCGGTCTGTCCGAGGATATCGTGGCAAACAACGCGGGCCGGATACCAGGGAAAATCGAGATCGCGCCGGCGATCGGCGATCTCGATCAGCGCGTCGTTCAACAGCGCCGGGTTGCAGCGGCGAACCAGTTGCTCGGCTAGTACACGCGACACATAAGGAAGCGTGTCATAGGTGCCGGGGCGGAGCGTCTCGATCGCGGCACGCGCATCGAAATAGGTGAGAGCCGTGCCGTCGAGCGGTTTCTGGTAAAGACTGCTCATCAGTTCCCCGGATTCCATTGGGCGAGCCGCGTCGCGATCGACGCGCTCGGGCGGGTGAAGGTCGAGAAGGTGAAGCGGCCAGCGGCCACCATGCAGTCGCAACCGCCGGCATCGCGGCCGCTGGCAAAGACAGCGATGACGAGGCCGTCGTCGCTTCGGCTGATGCACGACGCCTCGAACGCAACCTCATCCAGTTCGGCGCGCAGTTCGATGTCGTGACAGCGGTAGAGCGAAACGCTCCCGCCCAAGACGTCCTGCGCGCGCGCCGTCGCTGCCGCGAGGATAAGCTCGAGAAGGTCGGCACCTTGCGGTTGTGCGGCAAAAAACATATTCGCATAATCCGCAAACGGCAGCGCTTGCCCAGTACTGAAAAGGCGAAAGCCTGCGAAGTTGAATCGACGAATCTGCGAAGGTTGCAAATTTCATGGTGGTGGCGCGCAAGGCATTCATGGGGGTCCGGCTGCGGCGCTTGCGCGAGGAGCGCAAGCTGAAGCAGGTCGAGCTTGCCCAGGCGCTCGGCATCTCGCCCAGCTACCTCAATCAGCTCGAACAGAACCAGCGTCCGCTGACCGTTCCCATCCTGTTGAAGCTCAACGCGGCGTTCGGTGTCGACGTGCAGGTCTTCTCGGAGGACGAGGAGGCACGCCTGATGACCGACATCCGCGATGCGATCGCCGACGTCCAGGAGGCGGTGTCGGTTGCCGAACTGCGCGAGCTGGCGACGAACATGCCCGCGGTCGGCCGCACACTGGTCGCGCTGCATCGGCGGTATCGCGATGCTGTCGAGCGCGGCGACGCGATGGCGGCCGAACTGGGAGATGAATGGCGCATCGGGGATCGCGCGCGCCAGCCATTCGAGCAGGTCCGGGACTTCTTCTACGCCCGTCACAACCATGTCGAGTTGTTGGACGAGGCGGCCGAACGCCTCTACCGCGACGCGGGTTTGAGCCCGCAGACGATCCACGATGGCTTGGCCGCATGGCTAAAGGAGCGGCACGGGATCACCGTGTTGACCGATGTCACGACTGCGCCCCGCCGCTTCGATCCCGCTGCACGGGCACTCACGCTGTCTGCCTCGCTGACACCGGGCCAGCGCGCGTTCCAGATGGCCACGCAGCTCGCCTTTCTCGAACTGCACGACGTGATCGACGACCTTGCCGACGATTCGGTCCTCGCAGACGAGGAAGCCCGCCGCCTTGGTCGCATCGGCCTTGCCAATTATTTCGCAGGAGCGCTGGTCCTGCCCTATGCCGATTTCCTCGCCGCCGCCCAAGCCGAGCGATATGATATCGAACGCCTTGGGCGGCGCTTCGGGGTCGGGTTCGAGACGGTCTGCCACCGCCTGTCGACGCTCCAGCGGGCGGGTGCGCGCGGCGTGCCCTTCTTCTTCGTCCGCGTCGACCGGGCGGGCAATATCTCGAAACGGCAGTCGGCGACCGACTTCCACTTCTCGCGCGTCGGCGGCACCTGTCCACTGTGGAATGTCTATAAGGCGTTCGCGCAGCCGGGCCGCGTGCTGCGCCAGGTTGCGCAGATGCCCGATGGTCGCAGCTACCTATGGATCGCGCGAACGGTAGCGAGTGGGTCTGCCGGGTTCGGTGAGCCGGAGAAAGTGTTCGCGATTGGGCTTGGTTGCGACCTGCGCCACGCGGGCCAGCTTGTCTATTCGCGCGGCCTCGATCTTGCCGATCCTTCCTTCGCGACGCCGATTGGCGCCGGGTGCAAGGTGTGCGAGCGCCCGGCTTGTCCGCAGCGCGCGTTTCCGCCGATCGGGCGGGCACTCACGATCGACGAGAATACCGCCGCCCCGGTTCCCTATCCTGTTGCCTGACGAGCATCAGCGCGTCGCCATGAGGCGATGATCAACGGACCGGCCACCAGCTTGGCGACAGCGTCGACCCCGTAGGTGCCGACAGATACAGATACAGGATGCACAGCCCGGATCGTGACCGATCCCGAGCGCGGCAATCGGCAATCCTTGGTCCAGCGAAGCCGTTCCTTGTTCGCGATCGGCCGGGCCGTCATGAGTCCCATGCTGGCGATTGGAACGACCTCCTGCGCGAGATCCGCACGCTATGAAGCTGTTTCCCGGCGCGACACGGTTTCAACGCTGGACGATGGGAGCGACGTTCCTGATCGTGGCGACCTACGCGATTTCGCAGAACAAGCAGTCTTTGGTCGAAGTGTCGAAGACGCGGCTTTCGTCGCCGACGCCGAGAATAATCGACGGGGATACGGTCGATTTTCCCAATGGGCGGGTGCGTGTCGTCGGGATCGATGCACCGGATGATGACCTGGCGCGGCTCAAAGCCCTTTCGAGCGAAGCGTTGCGGGGGTTGGCGACGCGCGATGGTGGCATGGACTGTTCCGTGTCGATGTTCGATTACGCGCTTCGCCGGGAGAAGCAGTGCCGGACCGATCCGAAGAGTTACGGGCGCTTGAATCTGGCCTGCCGTTTTCCCGCGAATAAGGCGAGCGTCGGAGCGACGATGGTCGCGCAAGGGTATGCCGTCGATTACCGAATGTTCTCGGGCGGTGCCTATGTCGATTTGATGCAGAAGGCGGCCGCAAGACGAGCTGGGCTTTGGGGCGTCGACTATGAGGCGATGCGCCAACTTGCTGTTCGAAGGGCACAGGTGCCACAGGGATGCGGCGTAGGGACGATCAAGCAGTAAGCGGGGCTGCCTTCGGCCCGCGCTCTACTCCGCGGCGTGCCACGCCGCTCCGCGGAACCCCGTGCCCGGGTTTCCGCCCATGCGGGTGACGATCGGGCTAGGCCACAACGGGCCGCCCTGGCGGGCGGGCGCTACTTGTGCGGGAACCCGCTGCAATGCTTGAGCGCGGTTCTCCCGCTGCGGTCCTGATCGGCTGTTGGGGCATGGCGCTGTCCCTTGTGGTTGGCGCCGTCCTGATCGGGCGCGTCATTCGCGATTTCCCCTACCTGCTGCCGAACCGCTTGCCCAGCCTGGTCCTCTACGAACTGGGGCCAGCGCTGATCCTTGCCGTCGCGATCGGCGCTGCCGTCATCGTCACCCGCGAGAGTGGCCCGCGCCTTGGTACCAGCGTGCGGCGGCGCTATCTTGCTGGCGATCGAGTTCAACGGGGCGCTAAGGGGACAATGGCTATGATCGCGGTGACACACTTCAAGGCGATCTTCGGTCCCGTCACGCGCATCCTCGGGTCACACGACACCACCGACATCAGCATCGCCGAACACACGACTACCCGGCACGAACCTCACCCGGGCTTCGATCCGAACGCGTCGCACCTGCATGCCGGGAACACGCACACCGAGACCCATACGTTCGTCAATACGGCCCGAGAGTTCGTGATGCTGCTCGAGGTCGAGGGCCGGACGCTCAAGCTCGCCAGCAACGACTATCTCGCCGTTGCGGTCGGCGACACGGTGCGCGCGATATGCGAGCCCAATCCTAATGGCCAGTTGGTTGTGCTGGACTGGCATAACGTCACGCGCGGCATTCGCTTTCGCACGCTGCCATCGCCCTTGGCCGGCGTTGCGGCCCAGATCATATGGAGCCTTGCCCTGCTCGCGGCAGGATGCGGCATGCTCTTCGGTTTCGCCCAAGCAGCCGATGCACTCTTCCCGCGCCTCGTCGCCATCGCCCTCGTCGTGGCGGCAGCAATCCTCGCCGTCGCCGCCTATGGCGGCGCTGATCGCCTCTCCCAGGGCCATGCGGAGCTGGACCGGCTGACCGGCATGGCCGCTTGAAGTGTGCCATGTGGCACACCCACGGCGCTGTCCTGGCATACCAATCCTTTATCAACTGTTGATAAGATGCTATCTTCGCCGGGAAAGGAGATCGCGATGATAAGTGCGGATCTAGGACAGCAGCTCGAAAGCTTCGTCGCCCAGCTCGTCGCAGCCGGTCGCTACAACTCGAAAAGCGAGGTCCTGCGCGAAGGCGTGCGCCTCGTGCAGGACCGCGAAGCCCGGCTCGCGGCGCTGGACGCCTCGATCGCGCGCGGTATCGCCGACGCCGATGCCGGCCGCACCAGGCCCGCGGCCGACGTCTTCGATCGGCTTGAAGAGAAATATCGCGCCCTGTTCCAAGGCGCCGGATGATCGTTCATCTCACCGCCGAGGCCGAGCGCGACCTTGAGGCGATCGGCGACTACATTGCCCGCGACAATCCGGCGCGCGCGCTCAGCTTCGTCCAGGAGCTGCGCGGCAAATGCCTTGGCCTGGCCGACATGGCCGAGCGCTTCCCCTTGGTTCCGCGCTACGAGAGCGCCGGAATCCGGCAACGGGGCCATGGCAGCTACCTGATCTTCTACCGCGTCGAGCCGGACAAGGTGGCCATCATCCACATCCTGCACGGTGCGCAGGACTACGCTTCGATCCTCTTCCCGGCATGAGCCTTCAGCATCGGTCGCGCGACTGCGCGGCTGAGCCCGTGGGCGCCGCAGCCCTCCCCCGGAGGCCCGTCGGTGCAGGGGAACACCAAGGGCGGCTGCCCTTTCGTTCCCGAACGACAATCTTGCCGCCCGTGTAATCCGCCAAGCCTGGCACCCGACGCCCTGCAGGGCGTCGGCCACGCTAGGGCGGCTCGCCCGCGCCAGCGGTAGATTCTCGCCCTCCCTCCCCATCCCGTTCCTCGCCGGAAAGGCAGAGCCGGTTGCTGTTGCGACCGGCCTTCAGCCTCAAAGGAAAAGGACAAAATCATGGGACGGATCACCGACAACCGGGCCGACATCTATCAGGAAATCACCGATCAGATGATTGCCATGATCGAGGCAGGCACCCGGCCTTGGTCGAAATCGTGGAACGGCAGCACCGCGCCGAATATCCCGCTGCGCTCGACGGGCGTTCCCTATCGCGGCATCAACGTCCTGACCCTTTGGGTTGCGTCGATGACGAAGGGCTTTACCTCCCCGCATTGGCTTACCTTCAAGCAGGCCCTCGCGCTTGGCGGATGTGTCCGCAAGGGCGAGAAGGGCTCAACCGTCGTCTATGCCAACAAGATCGTCGTGGACACCGACAAGGGCGACCGTGGCGGCGAACAGGGAGGCGAGGACGGCAAGCGTCAGGTGGCGTTCCTGAAGCGCTACACGGTCTTCAATTCCGAGCAGATCGACGGCGTCGAGGCCAAATATCCCACTCCCGCGCCGATCATCACCGCGTCCAACCCCGACGAGCGGGACGCCCAGCTAGATGCCCTCTTTGCCCGCATTCCCATCACCGTGCGGCATCAAGGTTCGCAGCCCTACTACCGGCCCAGCGACGATATCGTTGTCATGCCGGAATTTACCGACTTTCACACCAGCGACGATTATTATTCCACGCTTGCGCACGAGCTATGTCACGCCGTTGGCCACCCAACGAGGCTTGCTCGCGCAACCCTGATCTCGACCAAGCGCGAGGACTATGCCCGCGACGAGTTGGTGGCCGAGCTAGGGGCAGCCTTCGTGAGCGGCGCGATTGGCATCAAGCTCCACGACCGGGAGGATCATGCCGCCTATCTGGCGAACTGGCTGGAGGCTCTGCGGAACGACAAGCGCGCGATCTTCACCGCCGCCCGCCATGCGCAGGAGGCGTCCGACTGGCTGCTAAGCCGGATGAGCGTCGAAACCGCCGCGCAGATGCACGAGGCGGCGTGACTGCCCCCGGCGAACCCGACCCCGACGAGGGCCGGGCCGTCGCGGGGCGACCGGTCTATGATCCGAGCCTCGCCATCGTCACCGAGATGGAGTTCAACGGACTGATTGCAATCATGCGCAACGGGGCGGCCACCAAGCCGCTGACACCCGAAGCGCAATGGCGGCGCGACTATCACAAGGCGATGTTCAACCGCCGCCTCGTTGGCGCCCAGCCCGACCTGTTTGGCGGCAAGCCGGTGACGCACATGCACAAGGCCGCGCCCCTGCGAGGCGGTGAAGGACCAGCTCGATCAGCAAGGTATCTGCGAAATCGGGGACATCAAGAACAGCGCCATCCAGGCCCGGTTCGAGCACGTCTTCGGCGCCACCGCGACCGAGCTGTGCCGCTCGGCGAAGCTCGTGAACGGAACGCCCGATGCGGCCCGAAGCACGCCGGACGCACAAAGCCCAGGGCACTGAAATAGCAACGCTGAAGGGGGACTAAGATGAGGGTTTCGGCGCGCAAGTTGCTGCTCGGATCACCGCATGCGCTTGCGCTTGTGCTCGCATCGCCGGCCTTGGCCCAGACCTACGAGTTGCCGGTTCCTCCGGTCAAATCGAATGTCGATGCGCGCAGTGTCGACCTGTCCAGTGGCGGGGTTGCGATATCCGATCCGCAATTATCGATCGGCACGTCTCAAAACGGGCTGTCCTTCGTAAGATATTGGCCCGGGCTTGATGGCTGGCGCCATAACTACATGGTCTCGGCAAAGGTAGACGCTTATGGGCGATTGATTGTCTCCAATGGTTCGGGAAGTGTTAGCTTCACCTACACAGACTCCGGCTGGGTATCAGATGCAAATGATGGGACAAAGTTAGTCGAGACGCCCAATACGTATACGATGACAGACCGGACCGGTTCCGTAATAGTACTTGACAGAAGTCTGGCACAGGAAGACGCAAGTTACTATGGATCTATTGTTGCTCTTGGAACTAAGATTACGTCGCCAAACGGCTTTTTACAACTAGTTACGTATAAGTCCGCATCTTATACTTATTTACTTGGTATGTATAACTTTACCGCTAATTTAAATAGACTTCAATCGGTTCGAACGTCGACGGGCTACCAGCTTAAGTTTACCTACGCATCAAACACACTCAGCCAGGCGACGGCTAACGACTGGATGAGAATTAAATCCGTCCAGGCGATCAACAATGCGGTGGACTATTGCGACCCGGCGGCGGATGTATGCGGGGGATTCACGAAGCCTTGGCCATCGGTCTCCTTCGCAACGACAGCTTCAGGGACCGACAGCATCGAGGCTGTCACAGATCCGGTCGGGCGAGTGCGGCGGTATGTGACGAATAGCGCGGGCAAGCTGACGGCTATCCGGCGCCCGGCAATGTCGAATTACACAACCAACACGAGCACTAACAATGTCAGCTATGCGTACGATGCGAATGGCCGCGTGTCGTCGGTGTCGGTGCTGGATGCTGGCGTCTGGAACTACAGCTTCACCGATGGCACGGGAACGCTGACGGCCACGGTGACGACGCCGACGGTTCCGACGCCGCGCACGGTGGTAACGGATACAGCGCTGCTGCTGCCAAAGACTGACACGGATGAGAACGGCCGGACCACGACATACGAGTGGTGTCCGACAGGGACGTCCAACTGCGCGAGCGGCCAGCTCACCAAGGTCACGAAGCCCGAAGGCAACTACTTCACATTTGCCTACGACGGGCGTGGCAATCGGACCTTGACAAAGGCTTATCCGAAGGCCGGTTCGGGTCTGACAGTGCTGACGACCTCGGCGGCCTATCCATCCACGTGCGCCAACACCAAGACCTGCAATCAGCCGACGAGCACGACGGACACGGCAGGCAACGTCACTAACTACTACTACAACGCCGATGGCTCGCTCGACTACGTGCAGGCGCCACCGCCCTGGCCTGGCGGTGTGCGACCCGAGACGCACTACAGCTACTACCAGTTTTATTCCTGGGTAAAATGGAATTCCAATTCCGTAACGATGCAGCCCGATCTCGTGACCTATCCTAAGGGGACTACGACCTGCATAACCGGATCTTGGCCCTGTGCTGCCTCTGCACAGAAGGTTACAGACATCGGCTATCCTGGGGGCCCTTCCGCGACTAACGTCCAAGCCAGCGTTTACACGACCAAGCGCGGCGACGGCACCGAAAGCGCATCAGTGAGCTTTGTCAGGGACGAGTTCGGCAACATCACCTGGGTCACCGATCCCAACGGGCAAGGCTGGAACACGTCCTATGCGGCGGACCGGCAAGTGCTCACCAAGAGCACGCCGAGCCTCGATGGCACCACCCGGCGGATCACCATCCTGCACTACAACGGCAACGGGCAGTGGGATTCGACCTCGTACGGCACGGTCAACCTGGACGGCTCCAACTTCATACCGATGCAGCGCATCCTGCCGCTCTACGACAATGCCGGGCGTGAGATCACCGAGCGCCTGGTGAACGGAGCCATGGACACGACCTACTCGGTCAAGCAGTGGAGCTACAGCGCGGCCGGTCGCCTCGAGTGCGAGACGCTGCGCATGAACTCGGCGGACTTCGCGAGCCCGCCGGCCGCCTGCACCCAAGGAACAGGCGGCGCCGATCGCATCAACTGGTACACCTATGAATACGCCGGCCTGGTCCATGAGATCTGGTCGGGCGTCAACACCTCGCTGCAGCGCAAGGTCATGCTGGAGCGTACGTCCAACGACGTGGTCAACCGCATGGTCGACCAGCGCGGCAAGGTCACCAGCTATGCGATCGATGGATTCGATCGTCCCATCCGCGAGTGCTACAACGCGGACACGGGAGCCTGCCAGGGGAACACGGCGACGGACTTCGTGCAGCTCACCTACGACAGCGTCGGGCGCCTGAGCGCACGCAGCTTGCGCGGCCATCCGACCACGATCACGATCGGCTATGCCTACGACAACCTCGGGCGGGTGACGAACGTCAACTATCCCGGCGGCAGCGACTGGGATGCGCCGGTCAGCTATTCCTACGACAACCTGGGGCAAATGCTGCAAGCCAGCGATACGAAGGGGCACTACGTCACCTACGGCTACGATGCCCTGGGACGCGTCACCAGCCAGGGCAATGGCTACACCTCTTCGACGATGCAGTATGACGCCGCAGGCAACCGCACGCGCCTCACCTGGCCCGACAACAAGTACGTGACCTACGAGTACGATCCGGTCGGCGAGATGACGGCAATCAAGGAGAGTGGCTCGGCATCGCTTGCCAGCTTCACCTACGACGGCATGGGGCGGCGCACCCGCCTCACGCGCGGCAACGGGGTGACGACCAACTACGACTATGATCCCGCCTCGCGGCTGACCTGCCTCCGGCTCGATCTGGCTGGAAGCAGCGCGCCCAGCTGTAATCCGACAGCTTCCGGCCAGGATCAGGCCTCGAAATTCACGTACAATGCGGCAGGCCAGATCACCAGTCGCACGACCGCCAACGACGCCTACACCTTCACCGCTCGCTACAACGTCAACCGCGGCTATACCGCCAACAGTCTCAACCAGTACACGCAGTCCGGCTCGGTGACGCCGACCTACGACGTGAAGGGCAACCTTGCCTCGGCGGGCGGCACGCCGACTTACGCCTACTCGACCAAGAACGAGCTCATCGTCCGCACCGACACCAAGGCGAATTTCTACCACGATCCGATCGGCCGGCTCGAGACGGTCACCAGCTCGCCCACCGGCGACTACGGCTTCCACTACGTCGACAACCACATCAGCGACGAGTACAGCATGGCGAGCGGCAGCCCCATGCTGCGCCGCTATGTCTATGGTCCTGGCGATGACGAACCGCTCGTGTGGTACGAAGGCACGGACTTCTCGAACAAGCGCTACCTCGTCGCCGACGAGCGTGGCTCGGTGGTCGCCGTGACCGACACGGCCGGCACTGCGGTCGCGATCAACAGCTATGACGAGTACGGCATTCCGGGTGGGAGCAACCGCGGCCGCTTCCAGTACACCGGACAGGCCTGGCTCTCCGAGCTTGGTATGTACAGCTACAAGGCCCGCATCTACTCGCCCACCATGGGACGCTTCCTCCAGACCGATCCCGCCGGATACCCCGACGGACCCAACTGGTATAACTATGTTGGGGCAGATCCGATCAACCGAGTGGATCCTAGTGGGATGCGTTGCGGTGGAACCGGAATTGAGAGTAGCTATTGCAATCCATATTATCCAGATGACGATGGACCGCCCATATACGTAGGAGCGGTGGACGGCGGTGGCATAGACTACTTTCCTCCGAGTGGCGGCTCCATCGACACTTTTTGGCGTGATGAAATCTATGAGGCTTGGGCCTTTGACAATTGGATCGCCAACAAAATGGCGCAAGAGCCGAAGCTTAAGCCGCAGAAGGTGGACCCCTGCAATCCAGGAGTCGCAGATTCGTTCTTCGAGAACGGGTTGGATGCTCTAGGCTTGGTTGGTGATGGTTTGGCCGTCGCAGGTGCTGTCACTGGAAATCCTGTTTTGCTGGGCGTTGGTGAAGGCCTAAACGTCGTTAGTACCCTGGGGTCTGTAGCGCTCGATATAAGTCAGGGAGATACCGTCGGACTGGCCTTCGACGGGGCCAGCTTCGCGGCAGGCTTGGTGCCTGGCGCTCGCTTGGCTCGTCGCTTCGGAGGTGCAGGTTTTGACCTCGGACGGCGAGCAAACGGGCAGTTTGCGAGAAACTGGCGCGGCCTCCAGAAGGCGCAAGATATCGGAACGGCAGGACTTCAGTCTCAAGCTGCTGGTAAAACTCTTGATGCCGCGAGGTGCTCGCGATGAATCCTTACGTGCTTTTGCCGGTGGCTGGCTTAGCCCTGTGGCTCGGAGCGATCTATATCGATAGCAAGTTCTCCTATCGATCGCCGTCCGACTGCAATGTGCGGCTTAAAGATGATGCAGCTTGGTGGAAGAAGCTGATAGTTGGTCGGAATACAGGCGTCAGGTATGGTGCGCTATTCTCGATCTGGGGCCTGATGAGTGTGGATGTCTACCTGTTCCGGGCTATAGGAAGATCGGATTTGCACTACGCTGCATACGCGGGAGTTTTACTAAGCATAGCGGTCTATATGGCTGCGCAAGGCTGGCGCTTTTTTGTGAAGGACTCGGATAGGGCGCACTGACCATGAGTGGAGGACAGTGAGGCGAGCGTTAGCAAGATAAAAGGAATGGCTCCCCCTGCGGGCTAACCTATTGTCTGCACATCGAAATTTAGCGAGGCAGACGGCACCGTCAGGGAGACAGGCGGTGCCGTTGTCGTGCCAAGGCATTGATGTTGCGGGCGGAATGCCGGTGCCGCGAGTCTCGCGGCCTGGTTGCCCGGCGGAGGCCGGTTCCCGGCTCGATCCGGCGGCCGAACTGATCCAGCGCGATCGGGCCGGAAATAGCGGTATAGGGAAGCACACCCTACGCACCGTGGTGCATGACATTATCGGGCGATAGCAATGGCTTACTCTCCGAGAACACGGTGTTCTCCTGTGGTACAGCTTTTTGCGATGGCAGAAATACAGCTATATCAAAGGGTTGAGCGTGGTACGCTGTAACACGCCCATCGGTGTCCTTCACAACGACCGCTTCAGGCACCGACAGCATCGAGGCGGTCACGGATCCGGTCGGGCGAGTGCGGCGCTATGTGACGAATAGCGCGGGAAAGCTCACGGGGCGCGGGTGCATTCGCCGGCGGTGGCATTGGAAAGGCATGGACATTTGCCTTTAAACCGTTTTTTTGCCCTTGAGGATGCCCATGAGAGAACATTTTACGCGGTCGGCGCGATCGGCAAGGCTGACTAGCCTTTTATTTGGAATTATGTTTGCCGTACTCGTGCTCGCATGTCTTGTCGACCGATCGGAAACGCTATCCTTTTATTTAGGCCGTAGCTTCATGATGAAGTGGCTTGCATTAGGTACGGATTGGCCATCAATCTTGCAGCTCGCGCTCATGTCTGCTGGCGGGTTTGGTTTATTCGGTATCATGACCATGATTCATGGCGTTATCTCAAGAAGCTCTGTTGGCAAGCAGAGCGACCGAAATGAGGCTGGAGGGGGCTAGCAAGATAGAAGCTATGGCACCGCTGGACCCAGTTCCTGACCACGCTCGGCGAGGCGTTCGCGCCCAACCGGATGACCCAGATGGTGCGTGAATATATCGACGCGGCCGACACCGGAAAGCGCGGTTCGTGCCACCTGTTCCGTCACACGATGGCGACGCTGATGCTCGAAAACGGCGCCGACATCCGCTACATCCAGGCCATGCTCGGGCACGCCGAGCTGTCCACCACGCAAATATACACCCAGGTATCCGTGCGCCGGTTGAAGGCGATCCACACCGCCACGCACCCCGCCAAACCGATCGGCCAGGCCGACAACTGGCAGCCCTCCGGCGACACCGATCTGCTGCTCGAAACCCTCGCCGCCGAGGCCATCGAGGACGACGAATAGCCGTCGCCGGCAGCGTCGATCGAGTACGAAAACAGTCGGTTCCCAGCATCAAAAGCGCAACCTTGCCCGTTACATCCAGCCCAACCACGCTGCAGCTGTTCTTGCCCAGATCAATCCCGAGAACCGATATGTCCATGACCCTTGCTCCTTCCGCAAACGGCCTGCTGCCGTACGGCAACAACGCTCAGTTAAGAAGCGAGCCATCCATAAAGGGGGACTCATCGACGCGCTCTTGGCCGCTCGCGGAGCGGGTTCACCAGTAAGCTTCACTGCCTGGCTGATGCCCTTGGGCGACCGCTTGCCTTCCACCTGACGGTTGGTGAAGCGGCGGACTGTAAGGCTTATGACGACCTGATAGACCTGCCCGAATGCACTCCGGTCGCGTTGCTTGCCGACAAGGGCTACGATGCCGACGCGATCCGAGCTGACCTTGCCAACCGAAAGATCAAGGCTGTCATCCCTGGTCGATCAAACCGTCGCGTGAAGATCGAGCATGATCGGACGCTATACAAGCAGCGCAACCGCATCGAGCGCATGTTCGGTCACCTCAAAATCAACCGAGCCATTGCCACCCGCTATGACCAACTGGCCAACAGCTTCCTCGGTATGGTCCATCTCGCCACCGCCAGATACTGGCTCAAATTTGTCCACGCCGCCTAGACTCGAACTCAGCACACCGGGTGCCAATCGCCACACGGCCAACTGTCTGCCGTTCTGCTATGTTGATCAGGCAAACGCTAGATGTCGGCTCTCGACCAATGCACGAACCCGCTCCGCGGGAGGGTCGCTTGGGGTGACGTAGCGTAGTATTTGTGAGGCTTTCGGCGGGGCGGCGTCGCCCCCCGACGGTGGAGTTCCTTCAACGGAGAGGAACTTACCATGGATGCTATCACGACCGCTGCCCCGGCCCATTCGCTGCGTGAGCGGATGTTGCAGG
>Ga0207711_10001272_pt1 | contig 23904 bp, 21 predicted proteins | sample KBSS34metaG_FD_184401 | JGI IMG/M metagenome (GOLD analysis project Ga0207711, IMG submission 184401) | Switchgrass rhizosphere microbial communities from Kellogg Biological Station, Michigan, USA - KBS S3-4 metaG (SPAdes) (version 2) | ecosystem: Host-associated > Plants > Roots > Rhizosphere...
TGGAGGCGAAGCGCACCTCGAGCTCGTTTAGAGCGCGCTGCGCGGCCATGGCGACCGTGTTGTCTTGGTTGTTCACGTGAGCCTGGAGCTGCGAGCCAATCTGGTCGGCCATGTCCTCGTTGGCGAGCTTGGCGAGGGCAGCGATCGCCTCCACGCGGATATCCTTTTCGGGGCGGCCCAGGAGCGGGGTGATCATCGGCACCTGCGCGACGCTGCCGAGCTTGCCTATGGCACGCACCACGACCGGCACGGCCTTGGCGGGGGAAGTCTTGAGCATCTCCACCATGCGGGGCAGCGCCTTTGGGCTGCCGATCTCGGCGAGCGCGTCGACGGCGCGCTCGCTGACCCACCAATCCTTGTCGCGCGTGGCTTCGATGAGCTGAGCGATTGCCCGCTCGTCCTTAGTCTGATTGAGGATCTCGATCGCCGTTCGGCGCACCTCTTCGTCCTGGTCGCGCGCCAGCTGCAGCACCGAATCGATGACCTTGGGCCCACCGATCTTGCCCAGCGCATCGCCGGCACGTGAACGCACCCACCAGTCGGCATCCTTGATCGCGGCGATCAGGAACTTGACCGACTTGGCATCGCCCACCTCGTTCAGTACTTCCACGGCAGCGCGGCGTGCGTACTCATTCTCGTGACCCAGGATCGGTACCAGGTACCGTACCGTCTCAGGGTCTTTCGCTTTGGTCAGCACCTCCACCGCCCGGTTCTGCACTTCGATCTCAGGATCAAGGAGCAGCTGGCAGATACGCTCGACCTCGATGGGCCCATCCATCTTGGCAAGGGCGCCCAAAGCCGCGGAGCGGACCAGCTTGTTGCCATCCGCCAGCTGTGCCTGCAGTGCCGTGCGCACATCGCCGCGGTTGAAACGACCGAGGATGTTGAGGATCAGGAGGCGCGCCATCGTGTCCTTGCCCTGCAGCCGGCCGAGCAGTTCCGGCACGCTGGCATCGTTGGCGACCTCGCCGATGATGCGGAACAGCGCGTTCTTCTCGTTGGCTTCCTGGGCATAGGCCGCGGTGAGCAGTTCGCGTACGCTGAAGCGGTTGCGCTGGGCGTTGATCACTTCCAGCACCGCGGACTTGGAGATGCCGGGCGTGGCCAGCGCCTGCAACAACAGATTAGGAGGGTAGCCCTGACTGCTGGTCAGCGCCCACGACACACCGGCAATGACCCGGGGGCTGCCCTGCACGAGCGCGTTGACAAAAATGGGAAAAGTCTTCGGATTCGCAAGTGCTGAGAGCACGTCTACGAGGGCCACAGTGGCGTGCTTGTCGGCATCGGGGAGGGCCGCCAGTATGGATTCGATGACTCCCGGTCCCATGTCCTTGAGCTTGGCCACGGCCTTTTGCGCTTCGGCGCCGAGCAAGTCATTGGACGACTTGATCTGGGTGATCAGCCGATCGGCGCGAAAATTCGAAAAAAAGCTCATGGATTGAACATTATGCCACGGTCCCCCAAGCCGCCTGTGACCTGTGTCCGGTCTGCGGCGCGCGGCGCGACAGGCTAGAATCGGCGCCCCAAACTGATCCCAAGATCACGCCACAATGAGTGACGCGGTTCGAACTTTGCACGCGGCCGTGGAGCAGTATCCCGAGCCGTATCTGCGCCAAACGCTGCTGGAAGCCGGGGCGCTCGGCGGCCTTAAGCTCACCGAGCGTGAAGTGGGCGGCAGTGTTGATCTCGGCATACCCGTGCTGGGATATGTGGACCAGTTCCGCTCCGCCCTGGCCGCACACCTGGCTTCGGCGGGCTTTCCGGACGTTAGAGTGACTGCGGATTTGCGCAGCACGATCGTGCCCCATAGCGTGCAGCGGCCCCTTAAGCCATTGCCAGGCGTTAGCAATATCGTCGCGGTGGCCAGCGGCAAGGGAGGTGTGGGTAAGTCCACCGTGGCGGCGAACTTGGCCCTCGCTTGGGCGGTTGGTGGAGCGCGGGTCGGGATCCTGGATGCGGATATTTACGGTCCCAGCCAGCCGCTCATGCTCGGGCTCCAGGGACAGAAACCCTCCACTCCGGACGGCAAGCACCTGCTGCCGCTCGAGGCGTACGGCATCAAGGTCATGTCGATCGGCTTTCTGGTGGATGCCGCCCAGGCCGTGGTTTGGCGCGGGCCGATGGTCACGCAGGCACTTACGCAATTGCTGAGCGACACCAGCTGGGGCGAACTCGACTATCTGGTGGTGGACATGCCGCCGGGGACCGGGGACATTCAGCTGACCCTTGCGCAGCGTGTGCCAGTCTCGGGCGCGCTGATTGTGACGACGCCACAGGACATCGCGCTGGCCGATGCCCGCAAGGGCTTGGCCATGTTCGAGAAAGTTGCGGTGCCGGTGCTCGGGATCGTCGAGAATATGAGCCTGCACGTGTGCACGCAGTGCGGTCACGTTGAGCACATTTTCGGTGAGGGCGGTGGCGCGCGCATGGCGGCGGAGACCGGCGTGCAGCTGCTCGGGGAATTGCCCCTGGACAGCCACGTTCGCGAGGAGGCGGACGGCGGCGCACCGAGCGTGGTCAGTGCACCTAGCACACCACGCGCGCTCGCATTTGTGGAGATGGCGCGACATGCCGCCGGCGCGCTGGCGAGGCGTGGACGTGACCGGCGCGGGTCGTTTCCGCAGATTGTGGTCGAAGAGACTTAAGAATCAATCGTTCAAGAGGGTACATGAGCATCAAGTCAGATATGTGGATCCGGCGCATGGCCAAGGAAGCGCGCATGATCGAGCCGTTTTCCGCCGAACAGGTGCGCACGGCCGACGGACACAAAATTATCTCCTACGGCACCTCCAGCTACGGATACGACGTGCGCTGTGCGCGCGAGTTCAAGATCTTCACGAACATCAACTCCACGATCGTCGATCCGAAGCAGTTCGACGCCAAGAGCTTTGTGGACCTCTCCGCCGATGTTTGCATCATCCCGCCCAATTCATTCGCACTCGCGCGCACTGTTGAGTACTTCCGGATCCCGCGCTCCGTGCTAACGATTTGTCTCGGGAAGTCGACCTACGCACGATGCGGAATCATCGTTAATGTCACCCCGCTAGAGCCGGAGTGGGAGGGACACGTGACACTCGAGTTCTCGAACACCACCCCGCTCCCCGCGAAGATCTACGCCAATGAAGGCGTCGCGCAGATGCTGTTCTTTGAGTCGGACGAGGTCTGTGCGACCTCTTATAAGGACCGCGGCGGCAAGTACATGGGACAGCAGGGCGTCACGCTGCCCAAGGCCTGAGTGGCGATTGTCAGTTGCGCGTGATCGAGCGCAGCTTCATGGTCCACTGCACCTCGCCCTTGTTCTGCTGCTCCACCTGCACTGGAACGTAGCCGTAATCGGGCGCCAGCCAATAGCGGTTGCTGCGCGATGAGTTGGCCTTGTGGCTGCGATAGATGATCGTGGCGATATCCCCGACCGGGGTATGCAGGGTTTCGGCGCCGACGCGTTCAAATTCATAGTCTCGGATCCCGTTCACGTCGAACACTGAGATGCCCTTGGGCACCTGGTCGTTGGAGAGCGCATTGATCATGGCGATCTGCATGGACAAGTCGTCTTGCACCCCAGGGCGCAATGCCAGGTCGACGTTCTTCCCTTCTGCGTTCCCGGTGGCCCGGTTGGCGCCCCAGTCAAAGCGGACTTCGCCCTTGATCGCGCCATTGTCCGGATCGGCGGCCTTGTAGACCAGTGGCCGCACGCCATCGGGCCCGATCGTCATCTGGCTGCTCAAGGTCCATGAGGCCTTGGAGTACAGGCGTGCGAGCCCGTGAGGCTGGTTGCGCGAGGTATAGGTCCACTGTTGATCGGAGTCCTGCTTCAATGAAAAAGTCGATACCCCGGCCGTGAAGCCACTCCAGATAAAGGCGTAGCTGGCCTCAAACGGCTTTAGAGGCCCGGCGGCCACCGCGCCCGTCATCACGATACCTGCCAGCAACAGTGCGCAACGTTTCAAGGCGAGAGGACTCCTGATGAATCGACCAACGGCTCGCTCAGCCTGCGGTCATCAAGATACACCTGATCGTCCGCCACCCGAATGCGGCCGGCGGCGATCAACCCTATGACCTTGGGATAAATAATGTGTTCCACGCGCTGAACGCGGGCTGAAAGGGTCTCGGGCGTGTCGCCGGACATAATAGGCACGCGGCCTTGCAGGACCACGGGGCCGGCGTCTAGCTCGCCCGTGACAAAATGCACGCTGGCGCCGTGCTCGCGCTCCTGCGCCTCCAGTGCCCGCTCGTGCGTGTGCAGGCCGCGGAACTTCGGCAGCAGCGCCGGGTGGATGTTGAGCAGGGCCCCGGTGTAACGCCGGGTGAACTCTGGCGAGAGGATGCGCAGGAAACCCGCCAATACCACGAGGCGGGCTCCGCTCTCGTCGATGCATTCGGCCAGCGCCCGTTCAAACGCCTCGCGGCTGGCAAACCCGGAATAGGGCACGACACTCACATCCAGGCCCAGTTGAGTGGCGAGCTCAATGCCCCCGGCGCTGCGGCGATCCGCGATGACGCGCACGATACGGGCGGCGATGGCGCCTTGTTGGCAGGCGTGCGCGATGGCCGCCATGTTGCTGCCGCGGCCGGAAATCACTACGGCCAGGGGCAGCTTTTCTGGCGCGCTCATGGATCGATGATGACCCCGCCGCTGCCGCGGCGCACTTCGCCGATGTGCTGTGCGCGCTCGCCGGCCGCGCGCAGTGCCGCAAGCACCGTATCGGCATGCTGTGCATCGACGATCGCCACCATGCCGATGCCGCAGTTGAAGGTGCGGTACATCTCCGCGTCGGAAACGTTCCCGGTTTGGGCCAACCAGTCGAACACCGGATCTTGCGGCCAGGCCTTGCGGAGCAAACGCGCTTCACAACCCTCGGGAAGCACGCGCGGGATGTTATCGGTAAGTCCACCGCCGGTGATGTGGGCGAGTCCATGCACCGCGCCGCGCGTGGCCTCCTGGCGCAGCAGCGCCAGCAGCGAGCGCACATAGATGCGAGTGGGCGTTAGTAATCGATCAAGGAGCGGCTGTCCCGACAGTTGCGTGGCAGCGTCCGCGCCGCTGACTTCGATGAGTTTTCGGATCAGGGAGTAGCCGTTGGAATGCGGGCCGCTCGATGACAAGCCGATCACTGCATCGCCCACGCGCACGCGCGAACCATCGATGATGGCGTCGCGTTCCACGACGCCGACGCAAAACCCCGCCAGATCAAAATCGGCCCCGTGGTACATGCTGGGCATCTCGGCTGTCTCGCCGCCCACCAGAGCGGCGCCTGCCTGGGTGCAGCCCTCGGCGATGCCGCTGATCACGCTGCTGGCCACATCCACGTCGAGGCGCCCGGTCGCGTAGTAATCAAGGAAGAACAGTGGCTCGGCGCCCTGGACCACCACGTCGTTCGCGCACATCGCCACCAGGTCAATACCGATGGTCGAGTAGCGACCGGTGTCTATGGCGAGTCGCAACTTGGTGCCGACACCGTCGGTTCCCGAAACCAGCACCGGGCGCCGGTAGCCCGAGGGGATTTCGACCAGGGCACCGAATCCGCCGATCCCGGCCAGCACTTCGGAGCGCTGGGTGCGACGTACGATGGGTTTGATGCGCTCGACCAGCTCATCGCCGGCGTCGATATCGACGCCGGCGTCGCGATAGGTATAGCTGCGCTTGTCGTTCATGCGGGCTCTATAATTGGGCGCGCTATAGTAGCCGAAGCCATGCGCCATCTGCCCAACATCATCTGCCTTTTCAGGATCGTGCTGATTTGGCCAATCATCGAGAGTTTGCTGGCGGGAGCCTACGATCGCACGCTGCTGCTGTTCTTCATCGCCGCGGCCAGCGACGGGCTGGACGGCTGGCTCGCGAAGCGCTACGGGTGGACCAGTCGCCTGGGCAAGTGGCTCGATCCCATCGCCGACAAGCTGCTTCTGGTCTCGATGTTCCTTGTGCTCACGTGGCTCGGCCTGATTCCGCGCTACCTGGCCGTGGGCGCCGTGGGGCGCGACGTACTGATTGGACTTGGCGCAGTGGTATTCCGGTTTGCCTGGGGTCCCCTGCGGGGTCGCCCGATACTCTCGAGCAAGATCAATACACTGCTGCAACTGCTCTACGTGCTGCTGGTGATCGCGCACGCTGCCTGGGGGCAGCCGCCGGCCACCGTCCTGCAGGCGCTGGCGGTCATGATCGTGGCGACGGTCCTGTACAGCGGCCTCTCGTACCTGCGTGAATTCACTCTGCGGGCGCTGCAAGTCGCAGCGCGCGCCTGAGGGAAGCTCTAGTGCGGCAGCTGCCCTTGAGCGTGCGATTGCGCGATCGCGCCTCCTTCGAGAGTTTCCTTGCGGGACCTAATTCCACGGCGCTGCAGCAGATCAGATCTTTGGCCGAGCACCCGCGCCCCGGACTGGTGTGGCTCTACGGTCCTGAAGGCAGCGGCAAAACTCACCTGCTGCAATCCTTGTGTGCCCAAGCCGGGTCCGAGGCGGTGTACCTGCCCCTGTCGCAACTGGAATCCTACGGGGCCTCGGCCATCAGCGACTGGCAGGGCGGGCGCTGGCTGTGTCTGGATGATGTCGCCTGGGCCGCGGGACGCTCAGAGTGGGAGCGCGCGCTGTTTGCGGTCTATCGGGACTGCGAGGAGCGAGGCGCCTGCTTATTGATGGCGGCGCGCGAGCCGCCCTCACAGGTGGGATTCGCATTGCAGGATCTGGCCTCGCGCTGCGCTGCGGGACACCGGCTTGCCTTGCAGACTCTTGATGAGGAACAGCAGATCGCAGCGCTCAGGCTCCGTGCCCAACTGCGCGGCTTCGAGCTTCCTGAGGAGACGGCGCACTACTTGCAGCGGCGGCTGCCGCGCGACATGGCGAGCCTGTTTGCACTGCTGGATGAACTGGACGCGGCCGCGCTGGCCGCGCAGCGCCGCCTCACCGTTCCGTTCATACGCGACGTCCTTGCTCGGCGCGCGCGTGGGCAAGCGGGCGAGAGCTAGCCGCGCCCGAGATCGTCGGCGCCATTCCAGTAACGGGTCCAACGGGTCACGACCCGGTCGGGGTATTCGCGGCTGCGCGTACTACCGTTGTAGCGGCCGAGGGCGCGGCGCACATCGTTGTGCTCGGTCTGCAGATAGTGGCGCAGGATAGCGCAGCCCATGCGGATGTTGGGTTCCATGGACACCAACTCCCTGCGTTGCATGCCAAGTTGCTCGGGCCAGAACGGCATGACCTGCATCAGTCCGACGGCGCCAGCACTGGACACCGCCCAGCGGTCGAAGCGGCTTTCCACGTCGAGAACCGCCAGCACCAGCCCAGGCGGCAGGGGCGCGGCGCCGCTGCGGTGAGTTTCGCAATACACAACATGCAGCAGCGCCACCCGCTCGTCATGGTCGGACAAGTAGCGGCGCAGCTTTGGTTCCATCAACTTGAACCAGACAATCGAGTCGTATTCGTTGTTGAAGCACTCAGTGGCTTTCATCGCCTGCTGCACCACGGCGCGCAGCTCCGGATCACGCTGTGCGTCGTTGTCAATGGTGCCAGTGGCGATGGGGCCGGCAGCAGCACTCAGACTGCCCAGCAGCAACGCGTACGCTGCGCTAAACCTTGAGCTGCGCCTTGACGAATGCAACGGCCGAGTCAAGTGGTACATCCTGGTTGTCGGTGGCGCGACGCTGCCGGTACTCGACCGTGCGCGCATCAAGACCGCGTTCGCCCAGCACCAGCCGGTGCGGAATGCCAAGTAGCTCTGCGTCAGCAAACTTGACGCCCGGCCGCGCGTCGCGATCGTCGAAGAGCACCTCGATGCCCGCGGCTTGAAGCTCGGCGTACAGCGATTCGGCGGCGTCCCGGACCCGGGCGGATTTCTGCAGATTGAGCGGAATGAGTACCACATGGTAGGGCGCCAGCGGGTCGGGCCAGATGATGCCACGCTCATCGTGATTCTGTTCAATGGCCGCCGCCACGATGCGCGTCACACCGATGCCATAACAACCCATCAGCATTGTGACCGACTGACCTGATTCATCGAGTACGGTGGCCTGCATGGCCTCGCTGTACTTGCGGCCGAGCTTGAAGATGTGACCGACTTCGATGCCGCGCACGATCTGCAGATAGCCCTTGCCGCTCGGGCTGGCATCGCCCGCCACCACGTTTCGCAGGTCCGCCCCCGCAGGCTCGGGCAGATCGCGTCCCCAGTTCACGCCGCGCAGGTGCCGGTCGGCGGCGTTGGCACCGCACACAAAGTCCGCGGCATGGAGCGCGGAGTAATCGGCAAACACCGGGCACTTCAGGCCGCGCGGGCCTACATAGCCCGGCTCACTGCCGCTGGCCTCGAGCACCGCAGCGACGCTCGCCATGCGCAGCGGACTGGCCACGCCGGGCAGGGACTGCGCCTTGAGAGCGTTGAGTTCGTGATCGCCCCGAAGGAGCAGTGCCACGGCGCCCCCCTTGCTGCCCTCGACCAGCAGCGTCTTGAGGCAGCGCTCGGGCGGTGTTTTCAGGAAGGCGCTGACCGCGGCTATGGTCTTCATGTTGGGCGTGGCCACTTCCTCGAGCGCTTCGCCCGGCGCAGCCCTGGGCCCTGCCGGGCGTGGCGCGGGCGCCAGTTCCAGGTTGGCCGCGAAGTTATCAGCGTCACTGAAGACAATGGCGTCCTCGCCCGACTCGGCCAGCACCTGGAATTCCTCCGAGACGCTGCCGCCGATCGCGCCGCTGTCGGCCTGCACCGAACGGAACTTGAGTCTGAGCCGTGTGAATATGCGCACGTAGGCATCGCGCATGGCCGCGTAACCCTGCTCGAGGGACGCTTCATCCACGTGGAAGGAGTAGGCGTCCTTCATGATGAATTCGCGCGCGCGCATGACCCCGAAGCGCGGGCGGACCTCGTCGCGGAACTTAGTCTGGATCTGATAGAAGTTGACCGGTAGCTGCCGGTAGCTGCGCAGCTCGCGGCGCGCAATGTCCGTGATCACTTCCTCATGGGTCGGCCCGATGACGAAATCGCGCTCGTGCCGGTCCTTGAACCTGAGCAGTTCCGGGCCGTACGCCGACCAGCGGTTCGACTCCTGCCAAGCTCGGCCGGCTGCACCGCGGGCATCAGCATCTCGAGGGCGCCGGCGCGGTTCATCTCCTCGCGCACGACGTTCTCCACCTTGCGCATGACCTTGAGCCCCATAGGCAGCCAGGTGTAGATGCCGGCGGCCACGCGTCGCACCATGCCGGCGCGCAGCATCAGCTGGTGGCTCAGAACGTCCGCCTCAGCAGGTGTCTCCTTGTTGGTATTGATCGGGTACTGGGACATTCGCATGATAAAAACGCCATACGGGACAAACGTTGGCAATGCTAGCAGATGAGTGCGGCCGCGCGGGTTGGACGCCGGTGGGGCGGGCACCTATCATGCCCGCACATGGACCCTCAAGCTCCCGAGCCGATCGTCGCGCCGCGGCGGCGCGCGATTTATCTACTGCCGAACCTGCTCACGACCGGCTCGTTATTCTCCGGCTTCTACGCCATCATCGCGGCGATCGACGGCAACTTCGAGCGCGCGGGCATGGGCGTGTTCGTGGCCATGCTGTTTGACGGACTCGACGGCCGGGTGGCGCGGCTGACGCACACCGAAAGCGCCTTCGGCAAGGAGTTCGACAGCCTAGCCGACATGGTGGCCTTTGGCGTGGCCCCGGCGCTGGTCTCCTACCAGTGGGGCGTGGCGCGCATTGCCGAGTACGGTCGCGCGTGGGGGCGCTTGGGCTGGCTGGCGGCATTTTTCTACGCCGTGATGGCGGCGCTCCGCCTGGCGCGCTTCAACACCCGCGTCGGCAGCACCGACAAGCGCTACTTCGAGGGGCTGCCGAGCCCGTCGGCCGCGGCTGTGGTGTCCGGCTTCATCTGGGTCTCGAGCGAATGGCGCGAGCCGGGACTTCCCGGGCTCGTACTCGCTTTTTCGGTCACTGCGCTGGCGGGCGCCCTGATGGTCAGTCCCTTCAGTTACCCGAGCTTCAAGAATTTCGATTTGCGCAAGCCGGTGCGCTTCGTGTGGCTGGTGATGTTTGTGGTGGGCCTGGTGGTCATCGCCGGGGATCCATCGCGCGCCTTGCTGCTGTGCTTTGGCAGCTACGCGCTCTGGCCGCCGCTGGCCGGGACCTGGCGCCGGCTGCGCCGCCGCAAGCGCGGCGCGGGCGGTTAGAATTAGAAGATGAGTGCCAGACTCGCGCGCCAAGCGCACTACCTGCAGGCCCTGGGCGTGGACCGCTATGCGTCGCGCCGTGCTGCGGCGCCGTCGATTTCAACCAGCGCCGCGCCGCCTGCGGCCCCAATGCCTACGGTCGCTGCGCGCTCGCCGCGGACCGAGGACGCCTGGGAGCAACTGGCGAGCGAAGTGCGCGAATGCGTGCTCTGCGGTTTGTGCAAGACGCGCACGCAGACCGTGTTTGGCGTGGGCAACCGGCACGCCGAGCTGCTGGTGGTGGGGGAGGCGCCCGGCGCGGACGAGGACCGCCAGGGCGAGCCATTCGTGGGACGCGCAGGGCAGTTGCTCAATTCCATGCTGCGCGCCGCCGGGACGCCGCGCGAGAGCGTGTACATCGCCAACCTCCTCAAGTGCCGCCCGCCGGGAAATCGTGACCCCGCCCCTCAGGAGGTCAGCTCCTGCCAGCCCTACCTGCAGCGCCAGATTGAGCTGCTTGCACCACGCGTCATGCTGGCGGTCGGGCGCATCGCCGCGCAAAACCTGCTGGGGACCGAAACTCCGATCGGCAAGCTCCGTGGCATCGTGCATCGCTTTGGATCGAAGGGCACGCCGCTGATCGTCACCTATCATCCGGCCTACCTGTTGCGCAGCCCCACCGAGAAGCGCAAGTCGTGGAAGGATTTGCAGCTGCTCAGATCCGAACTCGCGCGGCTGCGCCGCGCGCCGCGGGGAGCGTGAACCATGGTGGCGGTGAGTGAGGCGACCGGGCTTCCGCAGATGCAGCTTAGGCCCATGACCGACGCGGACGTGCCCGCGGTGGTCGAGATCGAGCGCAGCGTCTATCCGTTCCCGTGGACCGCAGGGATCTTCAGGGACTGCCTGCGCGTTGGTTACCACTGCACGATTCTCGAGCTTGACTATCTGCTGGTCGGTTACGGCATCATCGCCAGCGGCGCGGGCGAGGCGCACTTGCTCAACGTGTGCGTGCGCGAAGAATTCCGGAACCGCGGCTTCGGCCGCGCGCTGCTCGCGAACCTCCTGGCACTGGCCGCCAAGGCCGGAGCCATGACGGTCTACCTTGAAGTGCGCCCGGCGAATACGTCCGCAATCCGCCTGTACGAGAGCATGGGGTTTCGGCAGGCGGGTTTCCGGCAGGGCTATTACCAGTCGGTCGGCGGCCGGGAAGATGCGCTGGTGATGCGCCTTACCTCGGCGCCTGCTTAAGCCCCGGACCGCTTCCCTGCAGCCCCGTCATGAGTTCATCCGATGAGGAGATACTGCGCCGGCGGACTTTTGCGATCATCTCGCACCCGGACGCCGGCAAGACCACGTTGACCGAAAAGCTGTTGCTGTTCGGCGGTGCGATACAGATGGCCGGCACGGTCAAGGGCCGCAAGGCCGCGCGCCACGCGACCTCCGACTGGATGCGGCTCGAACAGCAGCGCGGCATCTCCATCACCAGCTCGGTCATGCAGTTTCCCTACCAGGACTGCATCGTCAACTTGCTGGACACTCCAGGTCACGAGGATTTCTCGGAGGACACCTACCGCACGCTGACCGCCGTAGACTCGGCGCTGATGGTGATCGATTGCGCCAAGGGCGTGGAGCAGCGGACCGTGCGGCTCATGGAAGTCTGCCGGCTGCGCGACACGCCGATCATGACCTTCGTCAACAAACTCGATCGGGACGGGCGCGCGCCGATCGAGCTGCTCGATGAGATCGAGTCGGTGCTGAAGATCCATCCCACGCCGGTCACCTGGCCCATCGGCATGGGCCGTGAGCTTATGGGCATCTATCACCTGCTGGAAGATCGCATCTACGTGTACGAGGCCGGCGAGCGCGGGCGCGTGGGCGGCAACCGGGTCATTGACGGTCTGGCGTCGGCCCAGGCGCGCGAACTTTTGGGCGCGGGGGCGGCCGCTTACGATGCCGAGGTGGAACTGGTGCGCGGTGCGAGCGCTCCTTTTGACCAGGCCGCCTACCGGGCGGGCCGGCAGACGCCGGTGTTCTTCGGCTCGGCCATCAGTAATTTCGGTGTCGAGGAGCTGCTGCGCGCGTTCGTGGAGCACGCACCCGCGCCGCTGCCGCGCGCTACCCGCTCGCGCCAGGTCGAGCCGCTGGAAAGCGCGCTCAGCGGCTTCGTATTCAAGATCCAGGCCAACATGGACCCGGGTCACCGCGACCGCATCGCCTTCATGCGGTTGTGCTCCGGCCGCTACCAGCGGGGAATGCGCATCTACCACACGCGATTGCGCAAGGAAGTGCGCATTGCCGATGCGCTGACCTTCATGGCGGCCGACCGCGTGCAGGCCGATGAAGCCTACGCCGGCGATATCATCGGGCTGCACAACCACGGCACCATCAACATCGGCGATTCCTTCAGCGAGGGCGAGGCGCTCATCTACACCGGGATTCCCGACTTCGCACCGGAGATGTTCCGCCGCGCCGTGCTCAAGGATCCGCTGCGCATGAAGGCCTTGGCCAAGGGTCTGGCGCAGCTGTGCGAGGAGGGCGCCACGCAGCTGTTCCGGCCGATGCGCAATGCCGACATGATTCTAGGCGCAGTCGGCCCACTGCAGTTCGAGGTGGTGGCCTTCAGGTTGGCCGACGAGTACGCTGTGCAATGCGTGTTTGAGAACATCAACGTGCACACCGCGCGCTGGGTGAGTGCCGCGAGCGAGGCGAAGCTCGAGGAATTCCAGGCCAAGGCTTACGAGCACCTGGCCCGCGATCACAGTGGGGCGCTTGTCTACTTGGCGCCTTCGCGCGTCAACTTGCAGCTCACTCAGGAGCGCTGGCCGGACGTGCGCTTTAGCGAGACGCGCGATCATCTTGCCGATGCCCCCTCCTGAGACACAACCGCTCGATCCGACGCGCGCGCGCGCGCGCCGCGCCTGGGCGCTGACCAGCTGGGCCAATCACGGCTTTGCGACCACGGTGCTGGTCGGGTTCTTCCCGATATTCCTGGCCAAGTACTGGGCCGCGGAACTGCCGGCCACGCGCTCCACGCTCTACCTTGGCCTCGCCAACTCCGCTGCGAGCCTGGTGGTGATGTTGCTGGCGCCGTGGCTGGGCGCCTACGCCGATCGGCGCGGGCAGAAAAAACTTTGGCTTGGCGTTTTTACCTGCGTCGGTGTGGTCGCCACGGCGCTGCTCGCGGTCATCGGCAAAGGCCAGTGGCAGTGGGCGTTGCCGGTATTTGCGGTCGCATCGATCGGCTTTTTTGCGGGCTCCTCGTTTCAGGACGCCCTGATCGTTCAAGTCGCATCCCCAGGGGAGGCGCATCGCGTGTCCGCCTACGGATTTGCCGCCGGGTACCTGGGCGGAGGACTGCTGCTGCTGATCAACGTGCTGCTCGCACTGCACCCAGCCTGGTTCGGCCTCGCCGACGGCGTTGCGGCGACGCGCGTGGCCTTTCTGGACGTCGCCGTTTGGTGGGCCGTGTTCACCGTGCCGATGTTTCGGCAGGTTCCCGAGGCACCGCCAACAGCGGAGGCACCCGCTTGGGCCGAACTGTGGAGCAGCATCCGCAAGGTGCTCGCGGACCGGACTGTGCGCGGGTTCCTTATCGCCTACTGGCTGTACATCGATGGCATCGGCACGCTGCAGCAGATGGCGGTCGATTTTGGCAGCAAGCTGGGCTTGCCCACCTCGGCATTGATTCAGGCGCTGCTGTTGGTCCAGTTCATTTCGTTTCCCTCGGCGCTGGCCTTCGGCAAGCTCGGTGATCGCATCGGCGCGCGGCGTGCGATTCTGATTGGGCTGGCAGTATTCGTGTTCGTCAGCGTCTGGGCTCTGTTCCTGCAGTTCACCTGGCAGTTCTACACGATGGCCGTAATGGTCGGCACCGTGCAGGGCGGAGTGCAGTCACTGTCGCGGTCGCTGTTTTCGCAGCTGATTCCGCGCGAGCGTTCTGGCGAGTATTTTGGCTTTTACAACATGCTCGGCAAGTTCGCGGCCGTTGTCGGCCCCGTTCTGGTCGGCGTAATGGCGGCGGTCAGCGGCAGTTCGCGCATCGGCGTGTCCTCGCTGATGGTGCTGTTTGCCGCCGGTGGCCTGCTGTTATGGAGGGTGCGCGTGCCAGAACGGTCGCGGTGATGGCGCCGCTTTAGGTAACCAGATTTCTGGGCGCGCCCTCGGCCCAGGCTTCGATGGCCTCGGTCACTTGATCGGCCACCAGCTTCATCGCTCCGTCCGAGGCCCAGGCCACGTGTGGAGTCAGGATGAAATTCGGCAGCTTGAGTTCCAGCAGGATGTTGCCTGCGGTCGGAGGCTCGATCGAGAGCACATCGAATCCGGCGCCCGCGATCCAGCCCTCGCGCAGGGCCTGCGCGAGGGCCTCCTCGTCCACCAGACCCCCGCGCGCCGTATTTATGAGAATCGCATTCGGCTTCATGGTACGCAGCTCGGCAGTTCCGATCATCCCGCGCGTCTGCGGCGTGAGCGGGCAATGCAAAGACACCACGTCGGCCTCAGCCAGCAGCTGCTTGAGGCTCACAACATTCTCCCGCGAATCAGCGGCATCGCGGTGCGCGGCAAACACCACCCGCATACCGAATCCCGCCGCGAGCTGGGCGGTTGCCCGACCAATGGAACCTTTCCCGATGACGCCGAACACGGTGCCGTGCAAGTCCTGGATGGGCGGGCCGAGGTAGCAGAACTGGTCCGAGCGCTGCCAGTGCCCATCCGTCGCCAGCGCGGAGTAAAGCGCGAGATTGCGGCGCAGCGCCAGCAGCAGGGCAAACACGTGCTCGGACACCGTGTGGCGGGCATACCCGCGCACGTTGGTGACGGCGATCCCGTGCGCGCGGCAATACTCCACGTCGATGCAGTCGTAGCCGGTGGCGGCCATGGCAATGAGCTTCAGGTCCGGTAGCTGAGCGAGCTGCTCGGCGCGTACCGGTACCTTGTTGACGATGGCAATGGCTGCGCCCTGCAAGCGCGACACGACTTGCTCGGGCAGGGTGGATGGGTACTCGAGGTAGGGCGAGCTGCAGCGCGGCGGGCGCACGCTCACCGGCAGGGACTCCTTGTCGATAAATACGGTGCGCATCGGGCTTGGCTCTTGCAGGTGTGCTGCAGCGACCCATTTCTCGCACGGCCAATCCTGCGCCGCTAAGATCGCTCCGGCTTTATCATAAACGAAGCGGGATTTTGCATGAGCGCGCCACCGGATTTGCTCGGCGAGCTGTTCGCAGCGGCGGTATCGGCCGCCGACCCCACTCGCCTGGTTGGGAGCGCGCTCCCCGAACGCGCGCGCGGGCGCACGCTGGTGGTGGGCGCCGGCAAGGCCGCGGCCGTGATGGCGAGCGCGGTGGAAGCGAGCTGGCCGCAGGAGCTTTCAGGCGTGGTGGTCACGCGCTACGGACACGCTGTGCCCACCCGCCGAATCACGGTGCTCGAAGCCGGCCATCCTGTTCCCGACGCCGCCGGGGTGCAGGCAGCCGGGCACATCGCCGCGCTGCTTAGCAATCTCACGACCGATGATCTGGTGCTGGGATTGTTCTCGGGCGGCGGTTCGGCGCTGCTGGCCTCGCCCCCGCACCCCCTCACGCTAGAGGACCTGCAGGGCGTCACGAGGGCATTGCTCTCCTGCGGTGCCAGCATCAGCGAGATCAACTGCGTGCGCAGGCACCTCTCGCGCTTGCAGGGCGGGCGGCTCGCAGCCCTTTGCCACCCGGCGCGCGTCGTGGCGCTTTTCATCTCGGACGTGCCCGGAGATGATCCGGGCACCATCGCCTCAGGCCCGGTCAGCCCCGATCCGAGCACCTGCGCCGATGCGCTTGGGGTGCTCGACCGCTACGGCATCTCGGCACCCGCGGCGGTGCGAAAATTCCTCGAAGGCGCGGAAGAGAGCATCAAGCCCGGTGACCCGCGCCTGGCGCGGGTCGAGCTGCGCCTGATTGCCTCGCCGAAAATGGCGCTCGAGGCGGCGGCGCGCCGCGCGCGCACGCTCGGATTAGAGGTGGTGGCGCTGGGCGATGATCTGCAGGGTGAGGCGCGCGAGCTCGGCGCCGCACACGCCACGATCGCCCGGGAGATCGCCACGAAAATGCGCCGGCCCGCACCACCGTGCGTGCTGCTCTCGGGCGGGGAGACCACGGTCAATGTCCGCGGTGCCGGGCGCGGTGGTCGCAACGCGGAGTACCTGCTCGGGGCCATGCTCGCGCTCGATGGGCTGCCCGGTGTGTACGCGCTCGCGGCAGACACGGACGGCATTGACGGCACCGAGGATAACGCCGGCGCGCTGCTTGGCCCCGATTCGCTCGCACGTGCTCGGGCGGCCGGCCTGGACGTGCGGGCGTGCCTTGAGCAGAACGATTCCTACCGCGTGTTTGCGGCCCTTGGCGACCTGTTGGTGACGGGCCCTACGCGTACTAACGTCAATGACTTCCGGGCCATTCTTATTACTTAAGCTCAGGCTGTGGCGCGGGGCGCAGAATTGGCCTGGGCGGATGCGAAAAGAGCCGCTTTGTGGCAATTTATGCGGATGGTTAGGACGCCAAACCTTTTTGCGCCCGCAGCAATCGGCCGCCGAGCATTCTTGCGCCGTTTGGCGGCCGCGGGTGTGGGCGTGGCGGCGGCTCGCGGCGCGTGGGCGGCGGAAGGCGAATCCCGCACCGTGTCGTTCCTGCACACGCACACCGGCGAGCAGCTCACGGCGAATTATTACGCCGACGGCGCCTACTGCGCGGGCGTGCTGCAGCAGGTGAACGTGCTGCTGCGCGATTTTCGCAACGACACGGTGTTTCCGATCGACCCGGCGGTGCTGGATCGTCTTTATGCCCTGCAAACGGTCACGGGCGGGTCGGAGCCCTTCCAGGTAATCTCAGGCTACCGCTCGGCGGCCACCAATGCCGCGCTGCGCGAGAAATCATCCGGCGTGGCCGAACACAGCCTGCACATGGATGGCCGCGCCATCGACGTGCGACTGACGGGTGTGGCCAGCGACCGCCTGGCGTTGCTCGCGCGGCTGCAATCGAGCGGCGGGGTCGGGTTCTATCGCGTCTCGGATTTCGTGCACCTGGACACCGGCCGGGTGCGCATCTGGGGTGATTCGATCGCTGGTTGAAACCCCGCGCCGCAGCTGAGGCGGCTCCTTGAGACTCTCTCGGGTAACGGACCTTGGCGCGCTCGCGCTAATGCGGAAGCGCCCGGAAGCGCCGCGCGGCCCGCACAAACTCCCTAAATTCACCACCGCCTGCCGGTGGCCCGTAGCGCAAACGTGCGTACTCAAGCGCCAGCGGGCTGAGTGAGCGGGCCATTTCCGGAGCACTGATCGCCAGGCGCTGGCAGTAAGCGAGCACGCCCTCGTGCGCGGCGCGCGGATGACCGGCGCGCGCCAGACGCTGATCGAGGCGCCGCCAGGCCCGCCCTAATACATCGGGACGCTCGCTTCGCACCAGGCGCCGCAATGACCAGGCGATCCAGCCGAGCCACAGCGCCAGGCCCGCTGCGAGAGCAATGGCGAGGGCGTGCCAGTCGCGATCGCCCAGTCCCAGCCATGAGGCCAGTCGCAACTGGTGGGCCGCATCAAAGCCCACCACCTCATCCTGCCACCAAGCGCTAAGCGCGTCCCAGCTCTGCAGCGCGGTAGCGAGCCAGCGTGCACCGGCTCCCAGCCGTGCACCCTCGCGGTTGGCACCGCCTTCGAAGGCCAGCCATTCGCGATTTACCCGGTCAGGCGACACGGCGGCAGTCGGATCGGCGCGCTGCCAGCCGCTGCTGGCAATCCACACCTCCGCCCAGGCGTGCGCATCCGACTGGCGCACCGTCAGGTAGTGGCCGATCGGGTTCCATTCACCGCCCTGGTAGCCGGTGACCACGCGCGCCGGCACGCCGCCGGCCCGCATCAGATCGACAAACGCGGAGGCAAAGTGACCGCAGAATCCCTCGTGCGTCGAAAACAGCAGATCATCGCTCGAGTCGTAGCCGAGCCGGTGCGGGGTAAGCGTGTACTCAAAGCCGCCGGTGCGGAAGTAATCGAGCACAACACGCACGAACGCAGCATCGTCGACGGCTTTGGCGCGCATCTGCAGGGCCAGCTCGCGAGTGCGCGGATTGCGATCCAAGGGCAGAGCCAGATCGATTTCGCGCAGCGCCTCGGGAAGCCTTGCCGGGCGGTGCGCGAGCGGGTAAGCCGTGAGCTCGAAGCTTTGCGTTTGGGTGAGGGAGCGGGCCAGCAACAGCTGAAAGTCGTCGGTGTAGGTCAGACCGACGGTGCCCGGAGGCAAGGTCATCTCCAGCGCGATCACCGTGCCGTGCGTGTTGGGCTCAATCGTGGCGCTGTAGCTGTAGGCGAGGCCGTGCAGTTCCAACGGTGTGCTCGGTGCGGCGATGGCGCGGCGCCGCCGCCAGGTCTTCCCGTCAAAGTCGTGCAGCACCGGGCCGCGCCAGTAACGCTCGCTCACCGGGGGCAGGGCTCCCGCAAAGCGCACACGCAGCGCCGGCGCGTCGGACTCGACCAGCCGAGCAATATCACCGGGCGTCATTTCATCGCCCAGGCCCGTGATGGCGTCGCCCTCGACAGGGATTGCCCAAAAGGCTCCCGGCAGGCGCGGGAAGAACAGAAACAGCACGACCGTCAGCGGCAGCGCGTACAGGAGCTGTCGACCCGACTCGCGCAGCAGCGTGCCGAGCGGCGGACGTGTGCCCCCGGCCATGCCCCGCAAGGCAGCCGCGCACAGCCACAGGCACAGCGCGTAGAGCGGCAACCGCCACAGTTGCTGCGCGTCCAGGCAGGCGGCCAGCAGCAGGAACAGCGTTGCCCCGACGATGATCTGCCAGTCGCGCAGCGAGCGCGCTTCGAACAGTTTTGCGGCACACATGGCTGAGAGCAGGGTGGCCCCGGCGGACAATCCGTTGAGCGTGCGGAAGCTGAGCAAGACCCCGCAGGTGAGCAGCACCGTAAAGGCAAGGCGCGCCCAGCGGCCGGGCAGAGCGTGGCCGCGCCTGAGTGCGAGGGCGTGCCAGCCGGCGGCGAGCGTCAGCAGGGGCAGGCTCCACCAGGCGAGATGGTGGGCGTTAGCGGTGGCGGTCACCAGCAAGGCGAGCACCGCCAGCGGACTGCTGGCGCGCGCCTGGGTGCGCTCCTTCATGGCGGCGGCTCCCCGTAGAGCGCCAACGCGCGCAGCAACGTAGTGCGATGCTGGGGGCCGCGGCCGGCGGGCAGTTGGCTCCCGGCAAGTTCCACACTGCAGTTCGCGCCCAGCCGCGTGCAGCTATCCACCCAGACACGCAATTGGCTCAAGGCCGCCTCAAGGTTCAGTGAGTCGAGGGCGGCAAGCTCCAGACGGTAGTCGCTCCCTGCGCTGCCGGTATATTGACCGACCATGTAGGGACCGCCGCGCGCCACGATCTTCCAGGCGATGCCCCGCGGACTGTCGCCGGCCTGGTAGGCGCGAAGGCTCGACCACTCCTCATCCCCGCGGATGAGCTCAGGCTGATTCACGGCGGCACGCCCGGCCAGAGGCGGAGGCAGGGGACGAGTGCCCAGTGCCCGCGGGTATACGAGCACTTCCACGGGCAGATACAGCCAGGTCCAGCTGCGAAACAGCCCGAAGGGGGCCGTGCTTGAAAGTTCGAGCCGGCTGATCCGGTGGCGTCCGCGCCGATCGCACCGATGACGGGCGCGCACGGTCAGCTGCTCGCCCGGGCCAAGCTCGAAGGGCACCGGGGCGCTATACGCTGAGCGCACCGCGAGTGCCCGACGGGCCGAGCCTGCATGGTTGGCAAAGCGCAGCTCCAGCAGGCCTTCCTCGCCGGCGCTGCAGTCGGGCGCGTGGACCGAGATCAGCTCCAGGCCCAGCAACGTGCGCTGGCATTCGTGCATGCCCACCAGCACGAAGCCTGCCAGCAGGAAGGTGAGGAGCAGGGCCAGGCTGTTGGTGTAGTTAAGTCCCGCCACCAGCATCACGAACAGCAGCACCGCTGCACCGTAGCCGGCCCGCGTGGGCAGGATGTAGAGGCGCCGGGCGCGCAGCACCACCGGGAGCAGATCCTCGCCCTGGCGCTTTCGTGCCCAGCGCGCGATACGCTCGGTGAGGCGTACGCGCAGCGTGGCTGGCATCGATGCCGCGCCTAGACCGGAACCGGCACGGCCGTGGTGAGCATCTCGGCCAGATTCGTGCCGCTCACATCATCACTCCCTTCGCGCGCGACCAGCCGGTGGGCGGCCACCGAAGGAAGCACGGCCTGCACGTGCTCCGGCATCACCGCACGCTCGCCGAGCAGCAGCGCCCAGCTCTGCGCCGCGCGCACCAGACCCTGCGCCGCGCGCGGCGAGAGGCCCAGCTGGAAGGTGGAGCGCGAGTGCTCGATGAGCGCCTGCACGTAATCGAGCAGCGCGCTGCTGACGTACACCGCGCGGGCCGCCCGCTGCGCCGCCAGCAGTTCAGGCGCGGTGAGCGCGGCGCCGGTCGAGGCCAGCAACTCGCGCCGATCGCCGTTCATGAGCAGCGCGCGCTCGGCCTGACGGTCGGGATAGCCGAGGGTCACGCGCATCAGAAACCGGTCGAGCTGCGACTCGGGCAGGCCGAACGAACCCAGGTGCTCATGCGGGTTTTGCGTGGCGATCACGAAGAATGGTTCCGGCAGCGGGTGGGTCACCCCATCGATGCTGACCTGTCGTTCCTCCATCGCCTCGAGCAGCGCGCTCTGCGCCTTCGGATTGGCGCGATTGATCTCATCGGCCAGCAACAGCTGCGTGAACACTGGGCCTGGCCGGAACTGGAACTGCTGCGATTCGCGGTCGAACACCGAGACTCCCACGACGTCCGCAGGCAGCAGGTCGCTGGTGAACTGAAGTCGGCGCCATTCGAGCCCGAGCACCTGCGCGAGCGTGTGGGCGAGGGTGGTCTTGCCGACGCCTGGCACGTCCTCGATCAGCAGATGCCCGCGGGCCAAAAGGCAGGCCAAGCACAGCCTGATCTGCCCGGGTTTGCCCAGCACTACGCGCTCGATTGCACTCAGGGCATCGGCAAGGCGGCTCATGGCTGCAGCGCGCGGACCTGCGCGAGCTGGCGGTCCAGCCCGCCCAGCGACTGCTCGAAAGCAGCCAGCCGTTCGCGTTCCTGCGCCACAACCGCGGGCGGGGCGCTGCGCACGAAGTTGTCGTTGCCAAGCTTGGCCTGGGCGCGCGCGATCTCATCCTTGGTCTTCTTGATCTTCTTGCCCAGGCGCGCAAGCTCAGCGGCCGGATCGATCAGGCCGGCCATGGGCACCAGCAGCGTCAGCTCGCCGATGAGCGCGGCGGCGGCCGGCGGCGGCTTGCTGCCCGCCGCCACGAGTTCAGGGGGGAGCACCCCAGCCAGTCGTTCGAGCAAGGAGCGGTGGCGCTGCGCCAGCTCCTGATCCGCGGCGCTGGCGTTATGCAGCAACAGCGGGAGCTTGCGCGCCGGGCTGATGTCCATCTCCCCGCGGATCTGGCGCACGCCGAGTATCACGCGCATCAGCCATCCGATTTCGCGCTCAGCGCCCTCGTCGGCGGCGAAATCCGCGGCGCGCGGCCAGGGAGCGGTCATCACGCTGTCGGTCTGCATCGCGCCGGGCACCAGCGGGGCGATGCGCTGCCAGATCTCCTCGGTAATGAAGGGCATCAGCGGATGCAGCGCGCGCAACAGGGGCTCGAGCACGGCAAGCAGCGTATTGCGCGCCCCGCGGCGCAACGCCGGCGGGGCCTCGGCGTTTTGCAGCACCGGCTTGACCAGTTCCAGGTACCAGTCGCAGTACTCGTGCCAGGTGAAATCGTAGAGCGCAGCGGCAGCAAAATCGAATCGGTAGTCGGCAAAGGATGCGTCCACCGCCTTGATCGCGGCGCCCAGACGCGAGCGGATCCAGCGATCGGCCGGCGAGTACTCGATGGGCCCGTCGTGCCCGACCTCGGCCGCCTGTTCGACCGCTAGGGTAACGAAGCGCGCGGCATTCCAGAGCTTGTTGCAGAAATTTCGATAGCCGGCCACGCGCTGCATGTCGAAGCGGATATCGCGGCTGTGGGTGGCGAGCGATGCGAAGGTAAAGCGCAAGGCGTCCGTGCCGTAGGCGGCGATACCCTCCGGATACTGCTTGCGCGTGGCAGTCTCGATGCCCGCGGACAGGTGCGACTGCATGAGACCGCTGGTGCGCTTGGCCACCAGGGGCTCAAGTCCGATGCCATCGACAATATCCAGCGGGTCGATGACATTGCCCTTGGACTTGGACATCTTCTGGCCTTCCGCGTCGCGGATCAGGCCGTGCACGTAGACCTCGCGGAACGGAACCTCGCCCATGAACTTGAGGCCCATCATGATCATTCGCGCGACCCAGAAGAAAATAATGTCAAAGCCGGTGACCAGCACCGTGCTCGGATAGAAGCGCGCGAGCGAAGCGTTGGCCTGCGGCCAGCCGAGCGTGGAGAACGGCCACAGGGCCGATGAGAACCAGGTGTCCAGCACATCATCGTCCTGCCGCAGCTTCACGGCCCGGCCGTGGTGGGCGAGCGCCTTCGCCTCGGCAGCGGCGGCATCGCGGGCCACGAAGATATTTCCCTGCTCGTCGTACCAGGCCGGTATCCGATGCCCCCACCACAGCTGGCGGCTGATGCACCAGTCCTGGATGTTGCGCATCCATTGAAAGTAAGTCTTGTCCCAGTTCTCGGGCACGAACCGGATGCGGCCTGTCTCCACCGCGGCGATGGCCGGGGCGGCCAGTGGCGCCACTTTCACGTACCACTGATCGGTGAGGTAGGGTTCGACGATCGCACCGCTTCGATCACCGCGCGGCACCATGATCTTGTGCGCATCGACGCGCTCGAGAAGCCCGGCCGCCTGCAGCTGCGCGACGATGCGCTTGCGGGCTTCGAAGCGGTCCAGCCCCCGAAGGTCAGGCGGCGCCTGTTCGTTGAGCCGCGCGTCCGGGGTCAGCACGTTGATCATCGGCAGCGCGTGGCGCTGGCCGACCAGGTAGTCGTTGAAATCGTGCGCCGGCGTAATCTTGACGCAGCCGGTGCCGAAGGCCGGGTCCACGTACTCATCGGCAATGATCGGAATCTCGCGGCCCGTGAGCGGCAGGCTCACCAATTTTCCCGCCAGCGCCCGAAAGCGCTCGTCGTCAGGATGCACCGCCACCGCCGCATCGCCGATCATGGTCTCGGGCCGGGTGGTGGCCACGACCACCGAGCCGGTCCCGTCACTGAGCGGGTAGCGCAGATACCAGAGCGATCCGGACTCCTCTTCGCTCAAGACCTCCAGATCGGACAGCGCGGTGCGCAACACCGGATCCCAGTTCACCAGCCGTTGGCCGCGGTAGATCAGCTGCTCCTCGTGCAGACGCACGAACACTTCCGTGACCGCGCGCGAAAGGTCCGGATCCATCGTGAAGCGATCGCGCGACCAGTCGACCGAGGCGCCCAGGCGCCGCAGCTGCTGGGCAATGCTGCCGCCGGACTGGCGTTTCCACTGCCAGACCCGCTCGATGAATTGCTCGCGGCTAAGGTCGCTGCGCTGGCGGCCCTCGGCATTGAGTTGCCGCTCGACCAGCATCTGCGTGGCGATGCCCGCGTGATCGGTGCCCGGCTGCCACAGCGCCGCTTCACCGCGCATGCGGTGGAAACGGGTGAGGGCGTCCATGATGGTGTCCTGGAACGCATGCCCCATATGCAGCGTGCCGGTCACGTTGGGCGGCGGGATCATGATGCAGAAGGGCTGCGCCCCCGGATCGGTTTGCGGCGCGAACGCGCCACTCGCCTCCCAGCGGACGTACCAGCGCTGCTCGATGGCCGC